>Ga0065711_1044191_pt1 | contig 14250 bp, 8 predicted proteins | sample Hoacrofraction12_FD_59098 | JGI IMG/M metagenome (GOLD analysis project Ga0065711, IMG submission 59098) | Hoatzin crop microbial communities from Cojedes, Venezuela - Epithelial fraction 12 v2 (version 2) | ecosystem: Host-associated > Birds > Digestive system > Esophagus > Crop | place...
TTTTTTTTTTTTTTTTTTTTTTTTAAATCTCCCAGTCATGCAACACTTTCATAGAGAGGGACACTAAAGATAGCAGTGTGAGTATGTGGTATCACTGCACAAAGAATTTTGGTGCTTTCATAGCAACAAAAAGGCACTCTTCCAAACCTCAGCTGATCTTAAAGGTCACTGTGCAAGCCTAGCCTGCGCCGCACAGCCATCCTTCGGATCAAGACACTTTTGCTGTGCAAGTGGCGCAGAATCAGCACTTCCAAAAGAGGGCTGAGACATTCCATGTTACAAGGCTACAGTGTTCTGCAGAATCGTGTGATCATCTTTTTTTTTCTGCTGCACCTTGTAGACTACTGATCACAAAGCAGTAAATTTCTGTAATTTGGTGTCCAACAGTTCCCACAGTTCACCTCATTTCCTTCCCACTAACGTTCCAGTGCTTGAAAATGGTCTGCTTTCACGATAGCATAAGGCACTGCTGAGCAACATTCAATCTCACTGATAAAAGGCAAGCGTATTTAAAGCCATGAGATGACTTTACTGTTAAAACAGTAAGGATGTCTGCCGAGGACTCGAGTAAAGCAGAACAGGCACGGCTCAGAGTTGCTCTCCCGGAACACCTTGCTTGCAAGGACTGTAGTTTCTGGATTCGCACTACCTGATTAGTGTGCCAAAAGACTTTGGCAGCACGGAGCTAAACAGCAATGCCAGCATGAGTTAGGAAAAGATTTAATGACTACCCAAAGAACTAATACAGCTACAAAGAACAATCTAAAAATAACCTGGCAGAGTATGGCCAGTAATTGCATGTCTTTTTGCAAGATATTGCTTTGAGGCCTTACCCCAAAAGAGAAAGGGCCAACCACAGGAGCTGCGTTGGAGCCACGTGCCAGGGTACCATTCTCAAAGCTGATAAGATGAAAGGAAACTCATGACAGAGCAAGCATCGAGAAATCTTGATTGTCATGCAATTTTCATATCAAATCATGGCACTTCTGTTAGCTGGAAATCTTAGCTACAAGGTTAAGAAAATTCTTTTATTTTGCACACTTGGAAGTACTGAAAATCCCTGGAATCTTTTATTGGCCACTGGGCAATTTAGCTCCTAGCTCGTATTAGCTGTTGTCGTTAAACAATGACCAGAATAATTTTGACTGTTCTTACTGGATTTGCTTACTACAATGAATGCATTTGCCAGCTCATGTAGTACTGGTGACCTGCGAACTGTTTGGGGTCACTGGCAGGACCCTGAAGCAATTAGGTGTTTAATAAAAGTAATTATGTGTTCAGTGAGAGCTGCTTTCCCCTCAAACTTGCAGTGCCCAGAGGACATCCGGATCATCACGCGCAGCATGGTGCTGGCAAAAAGTCCAAGCCAGGCTCGACAGTTCTGGGTACGAGCCAGGCCTACTGAGTTACCCACTGGAAATTTAGTATGACAATTTTCATTTAGCTGTTCATTTGTTACTAGATATATCAAGAAATTATTGCCCAATAATGACTTTTCAGTAGCCTAAACAGACATCCCACATAATTTTCTAGATTCCTCCAAACGATATTTTCCATGGAATAGCATTTGCTTAGAACAGAACTCGTGTAACATGTATTTCCTAACTGCAGTGATGGGGCATGTCAAGTTGCCTTTATTATTAACTTTGATTACTTTATTGAAAGATCAATTCTTAAACCATCCCCTCAAGGAACAACTTGCATTAGAATAATGCAGGCCTCTGAACAGTTTTGAAGATTCACCAACCATCCAGTTTAAAATCATTAACAAAGTGTAATTCTTCTCCACTCGGATGGAATATCACTCTAAATTATGCTTTTGAAACTCCGAAAGCCAATGGTGATTCATGTACCAGCAAACACATTAAGATATTAAAACTGATAAGCACTACTTGTATGAAGCAATGCAACTTTAATTATATCTAGTAGAACAGTCTTGAGAAATATCCTCCAAAGAATGCAAAATATTCAGTCATTTTAATGTCCAGTCCATCTTTGGTGATGTTTACATAGCTATAATTGCTTTTATGGAAAACAGCATTAGAAAACTATATGCTTTTAGCTACCTGAAATGAGGACAGCCAGCACAACGTGAATAGGCAGGGACTTGTGACACCATTAGCCTCCCTGTTAACTCGTACGTTAATTGCACATCTTGGTACAACAGTCAATATCCACAACACAATGAATCAGCTGATGCACATTTGTAGTCACGGCTGACAAATGACAACAAAAAGCTGAACTTCTCCAGCTTGGAAGCTGAAAAGAAATTTAAGACTATAAAGTTCATGAAACACTCACAGTAGTGAGACACCTTCCACAAAATAAAGTTTGCTGTACATGACATCTAATCCAGAGTTGTGCTGGTGCCTGGTTTGTGCTTAAATCATTTGTCACTACATTGGGTGAAAGCAGAACAGACAAACTATACTCCACAAACCCTAGCTTCACCATTAATACTTCAAAAAAAGTTTTTCTATGAATGTAATTTAAGGACGTAACGTAGGCTGCATTTTCACTAGGCAACTGCAGCAAACCAGTTACACAAACAAGTCTTCCAAGTATGAACAGGTCTTGAGTCAGTGGTCAGAGTCTCACGGGACAGAAGCGGGCGAAGGTATTCCATCCTGAAATTTGTATGTTGGAAAAACACACCAGTGGTCACAAATCTGATGCTTAGCTGTAGATACTAACAACTACTCAACTCTTAAATATAAGGGTTTTTTTCTCCTGTGCTTGTCAGTTCTCACAACTTCAAGAATTATTTCCTTATTATGTAAGCACACAAGCTGCTTATTCAAGAGCACCTTGTTTCCACATGAACTACAGTCTGAGAAATCCCTCCCATGTACAATCCACTCTACAGCCGATTATGTCAAACTTTTCTTCATCAAGCAAAATAATTCTGATCTGGTGCAGTTAGTTTTCATTATCCTTGACTCTGAAAATCACATGTTGACAAAGACTTAGTTAAGGTTAGTCAAAGACTGGTTAATTCCTCTTATTTCTATTATAAAAGGAAGACCTTTCAAGTAAATCCTTAATAAACCATCATAAGAGCAAAAATTTTAAAAATAAGAAGAACCTGTGTACACACCTCACTTCACTAAATTAGCACAAGTTTATACATAGACAAGACCTTGGCAATTTAAGAACGCTTTGAAATTAGTTTGGCTAATCCAGATGAAGACACTATCTTGCCATAGACACCTTTGAAAATACAGCTTGGTAGAAACAAGCTGGACCAGCCAGAACAGGTAAGTGGATTGGGGACAGAAGGGCATAAATGCAGACGACTACACAGACCGAACCGGAGGTTTGGGGTTTTTCAGTAACACACCACTGTTTAAGTGCTCAGCACTGAAAGCTGACAGCAGTCTGTACAGATCAAAAACCGGTAAGGCAGTTTAGAACGTTATGTCCCCTGCAATCTCCATTTCTACACCAACAGTTGCAGTTCAATATTCATCAGGTGTCTGGTGGAGTTCTCTGAACTCCGAATCAGATGGTCTTTTCTTCGGAGAGAAGCTTCCAGTAACGCTAAACCTTTTGGTGAAGCTACTGACGGGACTGCCCTGGGCAGTGAAACAGCGCGAGGCACGGCACTGCTGCTGTGGGAAGTCAGCATTCAGCACGGCTCCGCGCCAGCCGTGGAGCACAGCACCCGCCTTCCGGACCCGGCAGATGCTCAGACTGGGAAATCCGTGCTACGAACTGGTACAGCTGGGCTGGGCTGGGCTGCCGGCGCCCCTTGGCAGGCAGGGCAGTGCCTGCTGAACCAAGTCCCTCCCCACCCGTCTCCGCGGAGAGGTGGCACACCTGCACACCTCGCCCCTCCTCTTGTCGCAGCCCTGTCACAGTTCTTTCCGTGATGAAGCTATGTGTACAAATGAAACCCTCCATTTGCAGTTAAATCCTTCAAATTTTTAAATTAAACAAGTTCCAAGATATTCCATTACATAACTGAAAGAACTACTCAGACTCATATTTTTGCCGTTTCCATACAGGTATTTCTCGAGCACGTTGCATCACAAATAATAGATTCACAATGTTCTCATGTCTGCATAGTGTTGAGAAGAATTTTAATTTTCTGAGTTTTGGTATCACAGAGAACTGGTGTTTGATACAAGCTACCTTATTACACAGGAAAAAAACCACCATCATTTACAGTGTCAAAATACAGCAAACTGGGGTGTTTGCAATGTGTGAATGAGACATTTGGTATCACTAATACAAGCTTATTCCTAGAGAAACAAACCACAAAACTCAGTGTAGTCTTCAAAATAATTTACATGGGATTTAGAGGGAACTAGTTTGAACTCCTTTTATGTAATAAAAAACTTAAAGTCTATTTTTTTTAAGACCTTAACTACCTGTTGAGAAGATACTATTTTGATGCTCGCTAAAATTTAACTATTCCTATGTTAAACTCATCATTCACGTGTCCTCACTCATCCACCCAGCTCCAGGCACACCAAAACCGCTGGTACCCGCGAAGGCTGGGTTACTCAGCCTGGCTACGCAGCATCTCTCTGTACCTGAAGCGAGCACAATTGGTATGAATTGCAGACTTCAGCACCTGACAATGGTTTACCAATTCTATTGTAGTTTCCATTTTTACCCCAAATGGATTAAAACCTCTTCAAAATCCTCACTTGTACCTTGTGTAAGACTTAGCTATATTCTAAGTAATGCTGTTATTGAAGTTACAAGTGCTTAAAACTGACTTTATTCTCTAGCCAGCTGCATTAACAAAACTATATTCCCCATTATTTTAGTTACAATTAAACATGCTAGCAGTTACCTTGCCTCACTGGGAGTAGAAGGGAAAAGAGCCTCTTTTCAACTGCAAGCGTTCAAATAGTCTATCCAGTTTTGTTGTCTCTAGAATCCTAGGGACAACACACCCCTATAAAGTGCAGAAATTAAAGATTCAGTGAATTTCTGTCCTGTGTCCGAGTAACAAACTAGAACAGCTTCTGCATGATCCATTTTTACTATAACACAATACCTTCAAACAGGTGCAGACATTTAAATCACACCCAAGTTATGGCCTTTCAGAAACAAGTATAAGGCAGCTGACAAGAGTTTAGTGGTTGCCCACAAATTCAGGAAGGAACTTTTGCACTAGGAGCCTACCTTTTTGACAAAGGACTATTTCAGGTTTTGAGCCAAGGTATTTCCAGGTTCTCTACTGCCTGACAAGACAGGTCAGGTTCTGTCAGCTCAGTAACCCTGTTAACAGTGAAGATGGTGGGAAAGCATGAATACCTGGTGACCTGGGCAGAGGGGACAAGAAGACACGACATCAGCTAGGACGCAAGAACACTCAGCATATAGTAAGCTACGAAAACATTTCAAGGACATCTCTTGGTAGCCTATGTACACATCGGAAAGTTTATCATGACAATGACTTGCACAAAAAAAGCCTTATGTCAGCGAGATCAATTTTAAAAATACTTACAGCTTTTTTATTTGAAGAACAGCACACCTATGGCTTCCGAAGTGACCAGAACATCGACTAACCATCTTTTAGTTTAGAAGACTACGGACATTCTTCAGCCAAACGCTACCCAGAGAAATCATTTTACTTAATGATCCCTCGTAACTTGGCTCTGAGATGGCAGACTTGCATTGAGGATGCTTGTAACCCATGAACTATGAACAGGGATCAGTTAACCGAAACAGGAGTGGAAATGTCTTGAAATCATTTAAGCATGTGTGAGTAAGTTAGACGGGAAGGGAGGGTAATGAAATTAAGGAGGAGTCATCAAGATTAAGACAAATTAAGTCATTCAAGTGTTCCCTCCCTCCTTCTGTACAACATTTGACAATGAAATCAAATTCACCCCTTTTGCTGCTTTCATCACTTTGCCCCTGCAGGCTAAAAATGCATTCCCAGCAAGAGTTCTTTAAATAAAAAGCAAATCCTTTAAATGAAAATTTAAATTTATTTTGAAATTTTAAATGTCATTTCTATCAATTTAGACACACTTTGACATTATCAGATCAGAAAATTTACAGTGACTCATGGATAAAGATTTGGCTTTTACATTCAAATGTTAAGTACTTCAGAATAGCTTTGTCTTGTTATTTCCAAACCAGAAACACTGAAGAGCATTTTATTTTGCCTTTCAACCATCTTCGTTAATTAACAGACTTCTGATATCTGCTGTACTTTGAGAACACGCACAACACCAAAGGAATTACTTTGTTTGAATGGAGTGAGTGCCTTAATTACAGTTCCAGATTTAAGACTAGTTGACTGTAGCACCAAAAGGCAGTGCTAAATAGAAAGACAAGATATTTTTTTTTTAAATATATTTTCCTCAGGTAGACTGCAGAGCCCGACCTACTTGGAAAGCCTCTTTATGAGGGTAAAAAGGTCTAACATCACACAGTCTTAAAGTTTAGCAAGTTTTGTTCAGTTCTCATAATTATTTTGGAAACAGTATTACAGAATTCCATTGCTATCCTAACACTATCGTATTAGTGGTTAACAACAAAACTCAGCATCAGACTTAATTGTGTTGATTTTATTGCTTACTACAGTTGATTTTCCTACTCTCTAGCACTCACTTGAAACCAGATAAATATATGCAGGGAAGAGGTTTGAGCAATTTGCCCATTCTGGCAAGCAGAGTGCCCCTCAAGCATCTACAACGTAATTAACTGTTCCAAAGTGAACCTCCGACCGCCCCTCTCCAAGAGGGACGGCCTCCCACCACGCATCTTAAGAGTTCAGAACCCCTCCAATGTGTAAAAACAATGCAAAGCTCCAAAGCCCTGAAAATTGCTTACAAATTTCAGAGTACAACTTGTATCATATGCTGACAAATGGAATCTTGTAGTAAGGTACTCAGTTAAGATTCCTTTGCATACACATTAGTGCAAAAGACTGCTACTGCCTTCCGTCAGCAAGCAGCACATCAGGGAAGAGCTGGGACCACAGCAACAACTTTGTGCTACAGTCAAGCATTTGTAGTACTAACATATTGGGGGGGGGCATACATGGACATTTTGTTTTGTAAGAGGAAAATACTTCAGGACTCACATAATACATTTTCTCCCCCACCTTCGTTTCCACTGTCTGATGGAACATCACTAATAGTGGGCCAGAGATGCTCTCGTGCCCGATTCCAGAAGGCTGCTGCTTTTCAAGAATCACAGGCACACTCCCTCGTCAGAACACACAGCAGAAAGTGTGAAAGGTCTTTTGTATTACAGTTTTAGAAGCCACATAAGACATACATGTAATCTTAATCTGCCCTGCTGGTAAAGCCTGTGAACCTAGTTAATCCACAGGTACGATGATATGCATCTCAACACCCAACAAAACAAGTGTATTCATAAGCCTTTAAAGTATACAGAAAACTCAGTTCTGTCCTCTGATGCTGCTTTCAAGTTTGTTTTATTCACTCTTTTGGATGACTATAAATAAGTGTTTCCACTATGGAAAAGAAAGTTAGCACAGTACATTTTCATGACTGGGGAATGGACTTTTCTGAAGACATCTTCAAAAGGGCAAAAGCTTAGAAAAAACAACCTGAACATTGACTTCAGTTCCTTATAAAGTCCCTTGTAAAAATTAAAAAAAAAAAAAAAAGAAAACAAAAGAAAGAAAAAAGTAAAGGAAAAACTGCAAGGCCAGGATGATTTATTGCTTTTCTTCAGTTTTTTCCTTGGTCTCTTTCTTCTCAGTTTCTTTGCTCTCTTCCTTTACAGAAAGCTCTTCTAGTTTTTCAGCAACTTTATCAGCACTATCATTTTTGTCTGTGCCTGCGAAGAGATTGATTAGGAAAAACGTTACACACAGGCAGTAGCGCATTTTCCTAGTACAAGAGAGAGTAGAGAAGTAGAGGATGGGGAGAGACAGCTGGTATTTAGAATAAGGAAAAAGTAAAGAAATTCTCCACTGAGCACTGGAGTGATTAATTCATTTTTTTTTTGTCCTTTGGTAACTACCTCAGATGTCAGAATTCAAGAAATACCACCTGTCCCTAGCTTCTTACCCGTTTTAACAAAAAAACAAAAGTCAAGTTTCTCAGTTTGAAACTGGGGAATAGGAAGTTCTTCAGACTGGAAAATTCCAATCTAGATATCATGAAGAGCGTTGACTGCAGACCACTAGTGGTGCGCGCACTTTAGAAGACTGAAATTTATTTTAGATGGTGAGATATCTAGTCACACAGGCTATTCCATGACATGGCGCATTGATCTATTAGAGACCTGTGAAGAAACGCTATAACTTCATACATGTTAACAACTGTAAAAAAAAATAAGTATTCTACTTGCATGATTATACATTTGAGGAATTTGGGAAGAGGAACTTGAAGGAGGAAATATCACTGTGGTTGCAGTGTCCACGGTTCATCTGAGTACTGTAAACTGAAATGCTTCCTTAGTAGCCCTTCTAAAAAAGCAGTGTCCCAACAGCAACTGTAACAGCCTTCTACAAGAAAGAAGGCAGTTGTCACCCCTGCGAACTATTGCTCTTGCAGACAGAAAAAGCACCTGAACTGAAGACTGCAGTTCAGTACAGAGTGAGTCTGCTAAAACACAATGATGGTCCAGGGGCTATAACCACTCCAACAGCTAGAAAAAGCAGCATGGCACTACATGTCGACTTTTAACCTTACCTTTCTTTGCTCTCTTGTCTACTTCATTCCTGCATTCTTCAAATTTTGCCTTGAATTTCTGTGCATCTGTTTCAGTAAAGACAATATTTTTCATTAGTTTTACCTCCTTACAACACTGAATACTCCCAATCTTGAGGAAACACACCTGAGAAGTTTTGTGTAAACAAGAGTTGTAAGCACTTATGAAGTAATCTAGTTGAAATCACACAAGATGCTATGCAAAATTCTTCAGTCACATCTTTGTGTAGCAGCAGTTTATTTTATTTAGCAAGTCTATTAAAGCGGCTTATTTTGCAAAATACTTAGAACATAATTCTAGAAGGAGCTGTTTTGTAGTTATTACAACTCCCAGCTGTCCCTAGCCTACAGGAATAAGAATACGATGTCAAAGACTGCTAATGCGACTATCCGTGTGCAAAAGATGGAAGATTAGCTTTGAACTACTATCCTTGCCAGCTACATTATACCCTAAAAGACCTCCAACATCCTTACCATAACTTAGGGTTCTTGGCATCAGGAATGGAAGATAAAGCCTGTTTCATTAGTACAGCATTCAGATTTAAATACCCAAATAGTCTGACTCAAGCTACTCCTAACTACACCTGCTAAGGAAGCGTAGTCTTCATTATGTTTTGGTCTAAGCCACCACTCGATGGAACAGTCGTTCCAAGCAGCTGATCAAGTTACAATAATGTTTCTACACAAGCAATACAAGCAACATGACACAAAAGCAGATCAGGCGAGGTACCTTCTAACACCGGCACTCTAAAGGCAACTCGGTATGCCGCCTGGTCTGACTGACCACATGAGGTCACTGTTGCCCCACAGGAGTTCAGAAGCCACTGTAGAACTAGTCCAGGCGTATTTGTATCGCTTCCTCTTCGAGCATCTCAAGAAGCAAAGACACTTGAAGGGCACACTTATGTCTGCTCACCTGCCATCTGCTTAGTCAGTACTGCAAAGGGTAAACAGGCAAAGAGGGCTATTCCCTCAAGCCAAAACACTTAGCTGAACAACATCTACCAGAAGGAAAGACTTTGCAAGAGGAGCAAATAGTTACCAAACCCCCCTTAATTTCGTATTTGATTAAGAAGCAAGCACTAAGCAGGCGGATCTGAAAGATTTACTTGGCTAAACAGTATGGTGTAGGAGACTCGAGGAAAGGGAATTAAGCAAGATATACCAAGTTCTTCCCACATGTGGGCAAATCCATCTAATTTTAAAATATACACTCACTTTATTAGCCATCTGGCAGGTAGGGACAAGAGGTGGCTAACACACTGAACTTGTGTGGCAGACAAAGCAAGAAACACTATTTTTTCTCTTTCTTTTTGTTTATTTTTTTTCAAGATAAACCCCCACTTCTTTGATTCAATCCTAAGGACCTGGGAAAGCTGCACTGTCCTTCAGCCCTACTAGCTGATCCTTATAATTACAGAGCTACTTTCTGTTGTGGTAGTCAATGCAGTCACCCCAGAAAAACCCACCAACTAGTACGCTACTTGAGCTTGACTAACACTTTTCACCAAGTGCTCCATTTAATTAAAATAAAAAAGATACTACATATTTCATTAAGAAAAGAATCAGATGTTCTGCTAAATGCAGATAGACCAGAAATCTCACGTATTTCCTTCCTTCTAATACAAAAATGTAACCTTAACTACAACTGAGCAACTGAGATAAATGCAAGCAAGTTGCATGTATTAATCTCTACCCCATAGTATTACTGCTTTTAGTTTTATTCTAATCAGCATTACACTTGCATGAAATGGCTTAAGTTTAAAAAAAAGTGCCTAGGGCAGAAAGCTCTGTAAATATTACTGGAGACCTAATTATTACACTGTTTGTCAACACATACGGTTAAGTGATTAACTGACTTCTCTCAGTTAAAGCAGTAATTAGCTAACACTACCATGCAGCAGTAAGATATAGCTTATCTACAACAGTGGTTTACATAGGGTTTAGACATGCAGGGTAACATAACAATCAAGGTATGTTCAGTGCCAGTCCACTCACTCTCTGCATTTAAAAACCGGATTGCCAGAAGTTCAGGCTTGGGGCTTTCATCTGCAAAGTCAGCATGTGTGTTCCAGACCCATGCCCTGTCACTCCCAGCGTTAGGCTTCAGCTCCATTAAGGGTGTGACTGAAAAGAAAGCATTAAAAGTTGTACACAGCACAATAGTAAATGTTTTCCACTCCAGCCTCTATAAATCTTATTGACAACTGTCTGTGATGGTTATGGAAAGCACTTTGCACAGAATTACCTTCTGATAAATAGAAGACAATGATGCCCATATACATTTTTCCTTACATCTTCAAAGGAAATGAAGCATGATCATTACTGTATAAGCGAATGCCAGATTCCCTATTGTTAAGAAACTGACAGTTTGGTTCAGTCCTTGTTTAGAGCAGATGACTGTGATACTAAGAGAGATGCAAGTCACTAGGCACAACTCTGAAGAACAGTCAAATGGTTTAAGAGGAAAAGGAATCTAAACAGCTTGCTTCCTTTCACTGAAAATACTACATACTACAAAAAATTATTTTAAAGACAGCATTATGCCTACAATTAGTCATCAAATCAGGTTCCTTTCTCTCCCATCAGTTCAAGCTCTACTATAACCTATTATAGAATTCTGCAGTGCTGAGAGATGCGCACAGCATATTTTCAAACCCTTTGTTCCTTCCCAGTAAATGGAGCCCCTTCCCTCCAAGACACTACAATTACTTCACCTGACTGACTGGAGAAGTTGGAACGTTACTTCTCACACTACTCTAAGACTGTTTACATGACACTCACGCAAATTATGGCAGGGCTTTTTTTCTCTCCAACCCCTGGGTTCTTCATTTAGTTCAGGAGAGATCTGAAGAATCTACTCACTTTCTTGCATTTTTTTAAATTTAGGGATCAAATTACATTTCGTTTCATTTAATGGTTTGCAAAAATTGAGTCCTTTTGTCTGCCTGTGAGTCAGCATAAATTCAATAAAGAAATCTATGTTGAAAGCATTGTTTCCAGGAAAAAAAAACTTTACATGAACACTATAAATTTATCAGTTATGATTTGCATGTACAACACTTACTTTCCTAAGCAAAGGGTTTATTATTATGGGTTGGTGACTATATTGCTTTCATATTTGCCATTTCATTTACTGAACAGGAACACCTGTGTCCTCTGAATAGTCTGACTTTGTGAAGAGATCTACCCAAAGAAAATAAGCATTATTTAATTATTCATTTAAACCCCACAGACTACTATATACTCTTCATACTAAAACCTAAGTATTATCAAAGCAAGGTAACAAAGTATGACCAAATTAGTCTACTTGTTGCTAGTTATATTGATTTTCAAGTCTGTCTTGCCCTTTCATGTTTGATGTTTTCATGTTTCACTTATTACATGGTTGCTTATTTCTCATTCTTTTATGAAAACAAGCCAGCATATATTAATTTCTTATCCAAAACAGTAAGAAGGCCTACATTTTCTACACTCTATTAAAAGCACACACACATTGGGAGCAATCACATAATGCAAAATTTTCAAGGGTTTTTAGAACACCATCAAGAGTCTGAAGCAAAAACATCATTAAGACTCAGCCCTTCAGGCAATCACCAAACCAAACTACAGCTTCCTTCCATTAATAGAATAAGCACTCATTGTTTCTGATGTTTGTAGCCTTGTGTATAGAGCAAGAGACAACTACATTCACAGTCTAATATAAACTTGATGCATGTTTAAAGACATACAGCAATTCTCTACCTGCTACTAAAAAGCCACTGAGCTCTTCATCTACAACATACAATTCTGCAAGCTTATTTTTTAAAACAAAAATAAGAAGTATAACAACGTATAACATACTATAATGGTTTGCACAGATTTTTAGGGTTTTATCCCTCCTCATGAGGAGGCGAATTGTTCCCTTCTCCTTGTGTTTCAGGAGTTTTACGTCACCAGTTCCTCGTTCTTTCCATTCTGGAAGGTCATTCTCAGATGCAAATCGGAACAGCTTTGCTCGCCTTGAAGAAGAGAGAATTTAAACAAGTCAGCCTGCATGTAGAAACATTTATCAGAACAGCATACTTGACTGAACAGTACAGTTATTTTTCAAAAGCCGCACACAAGAAAGAAAATAATTCCTTCTGCAAGGTTCCCTGCTCTATTTCAGCTAAAATTCTACTGAAATTTAGAAACTGATATGACAAATTCAAATTTAATAACAAGCTATTAGGAATTATGTAATAGCTATACTAAAATTCAACAGGTTCTGGACACTTTTGGGGGGTGATAAACATATTTGCTATAGGCAACCTTTTAAATTAAGGTAGCTAATGAACAAGTTTTGCTATAGCTAGAGTTTTTATGTATATTATGAATACAATGGCTCCATCTAACTGGCAACATTTATTAACTCAAGCAACCGAGCAGCTTGAGGCTAAGTAAAGTTTGTTGTATAATTCTAAGCCCAGTGTTTGATCAACTGTTAGCCTCTAGAGTCACTTAATTTCCTTTTAACCCCCAAAACGTAGTTGTTGCTATTCTTAAATATTCATGAATAAAGGAAACTTAGTGCTGCACTGCAGTGCAACATACCTGCTTCAGAACATCACTGTTTCATCTTCCAAGATGCCAATGTGCCGAAAGAGAAACAGGAGTAGTTTGGGACATTAATCAAAACTGACCCAAGAGACAGTCTGAGCTCTGCTAGGGAGGAGTTTAAGGCACTGCTATAGGAAAGGAAGCACCTGTTCACACTACAGGATATATACATACTTTTCTAAAAAAGAGCAAGGGATCGGGACTTGTCATAAGCCAGGTCCTTCAAAAGAAGGTGTCAGGTGTTGGAGCAAGCTACTCTACCAGCTGCTCTGATGCAGATGAACTACTTCGTTACAAATCAAGCCCTTCCTTCCAAGTCCAGCTGGCATTCAGTAGGTGATTCCCCTAAGCTTAGCTATCAGAACAACCAGCATTCATAAAAACGATTCCTTTCCTTCTTCACCCCTTTGTAGACATAAAAACGAACCTACAGAGCACTGAAACTTGCACTATTATTCCCCCCCTTAAATAACACTTTTATTAGAATCTGCATAAGAACTCAAATCTCTCTTCCAGACGAACAACACTCTTCTGCAATTAAGTAAAAGCAGTATTTTAAAAACTTATTATAAGTAAACATATCATGGGTCAAATTCAAAACACTTCCAAAGAAACATGCAGGCTAAAGGCAGATCATACATCTTAAGCAAGCTATCTTGATTTGACAATAAGCCAAATCTGAGGACAAAACTATCTTTAAGACAACAGAAGGATACTGCCACAAATGCCCCGATATAGTCCTGCATCTATTGCTTTTATTGTTTCAGTATATCACACATCACCCTTTACAACTGGGGATGCGTGGCAGTGACACTATACAGGTCTCATTTTTTCCCCCAAGATATTTCTTTTATACTGTGATCACACAATTTTGAACCTCTAATTACTATCCAACTTAATGTCTTCTTTTAGGCTAAGCAATACTGAAGCCAGATTCACAGTATCAGCTCGCTTCCATTGTTCCAGACTTCAGAGTTTCTTGGGACATTATTATCAATCACCCCCCCCCCCC
>Ga0065711_1007732_pt1 | contig 14249 bp, 10 predicted proteins | sample Hoacrofraction12_FD_59098 | JGI IMG/M metagenome (GOLD analysis project Ga0065711, IMG submission 59098) | Hoatzin crop microbial communities from Cojedes, Venezuela - Epithelial fraction 12 v2 (version 2) | ecosystem: Host-associated > Birds > Digestive system > Esophagus > Crop | place...
CCCCAACTGTAAAGTAAAATAACGTGCAAAAATTCAACATGACCCTGGTTTATGAGGAACATATACCAAGGAAACCATGCCCCACACAAGGTATGTATTCTACTTTATTTAGAAATTTGGCACACCCAACACAAACACAATGGACTGTCTTCATCACACTAGCCCACCACTATTGTTGGAACAAAATGAAGAATATTCCATTCACATGAAACTGTTTGACTTGTGCTTGAAAGTGTTACCTCAAAGACATAACATTAATGTCTCACACACAATAAAATATCTCTCATGGCTAGCACTATTTATATAAATGTGTATGGTACTGGTATGAACTCAGGGAGTTGCATGTCTCTGGATACAAGTCTCGATCTAAGCAGGAGGTAATTCCGTAAGTACCCGACAGTAATTAATGCCAGTGGGAGGAGGAGGAGAAGAGGAGAAGATAAACTCTCAAACTCTCCTTCCAGCTTCTCTTCTATTTCTGCAAGAACTAGTATGACCATCACCTCCTCGTAAGAAGAGAACAGGCTCTATCAGCTGCTGCTGACTAGCACACCAAAGACAGTTATTTCTTCTTTGTGTTTTGAAACAGAAGTTCACTTTTTAACTACATGTGATAGAAGAGTGATGGATTACCAAAACCCTCTACTTAAGATGAAGAAGAAGGTGCTGAATGGATGATACTAGGTAAGAGAGAAGTACTTACATTTGGGGGCTCACATCAGTTATCTAAATAATTCAGCTATTTCAGTTGTAACTAACAAGCATTACAGATGTAAGACTGTAATTACTCTTCAGTGAACCTCTATCATTTGTGTCTTTTACGAATACTGATATCTGAATGCTGATATTCATGTCCTGTTACTCGTTAACACTGACCAATTAGCAAAAATGGTTCATATAAATAAGTGTATCGACAAGCAATTTCCCGCAGAAGAGTAACAGACACCATGTCATAGTACAAGAACATGCTAGAGCCTGGAGCAAGACTCCCAACCAAAAAGGTAGTGAATATCTTCTCTGGAACAGCTTTCCAAGAAGGACTATAGAAGAAAAAAACATAATGACCTAAAAGAAAGATTCTGCATTTTATGAAAGAAATTACATGCTGAAGGCGTTTTCAAGACGTAAGACTGAACTTGACGGCTGAACTGAAAATTTCAGTAAGCCCCATCACATATGTTAAATCTTGTCATTCAAAATGTAATAAACTTAAGGAAGATTAGACACAAATGACAAATAATTCATCCACAAGTTTATACTGGTGCTTCCCCCCCTCCCCCTGTATGATATTTGCTATAAATTATGTATCAGGTACGTGGCAGAAGACAGCTGCAGAGTTCGTTCTTCAAAATGCCAAATTATACTGAAATGGAGGTAAACTTTTCTTTGCTACTTAGAATCCAAGCAAATTTCAAAACTCCATAATCATTTCACTTCAACAGTAATCTGAAAAGCTAACAATCAAAACATAAAAGCCTCACAGAAACAGGGAAAGGATCCACCTAGACCCAACTAGATATCAGTATTTCAAAATCGGGTAGATGTGCCTACTAGCAAAATACAGGCATTAGCCAGAAATCTGTATTGAAGAGGTGAAATAGCTTCACATGGTGTAAAATAACCACTCTTAGCTACTGTTTCTAAGAATTTATAATTGTGCTGATTTGGGGTTAAGTTACTATAGTGGGATCTAAACTGCCCCAACGTATTCTGCAATCAGCATCTGTCAGATAGCTGAGCTGAGCACCAGTCAGATTTTCTTTCTGTTCTTTAATGGTTTCTTTCCCTTTCCTGCTTGCATTTCATTTTTTCAGCTCTTTCTTCTATTGCTCTTCAGTTTTTCTGGTTCTAGTACATTCTCATAGCTATAAATAAATAAACAAAGCACAATACTCACTGATTGCTATTTTATATGCTAAAATTCTAGAATACAGTATTTCAGAGAGAAAAAAAGTCTGCTCTATAGGATAGTATATGTTCTATTTCTGGAGTAACCACCAATAGCAAAAATCACATTACAATAACAAAAGCCACATTTTTTTCCAATGATAGTGAAGAAAGAAATATTCAAACTCTTCCTACTAAATTTTTTCCTTAAACTCCTTTAGCCTTCTATTACATTGCTGAAAAAATTTTGTACAAATTCTCCAAGGAGTACTTACATTTCTGCAGAAAGGACAGACAGAACAGAAAAAAGAACCACACTGGTTCACCTTCATCTTTGAACACAAAAGATCCTAAAAGTTTCCTGACATTTTCAACTCTTCTTTTCTCTAACTGCAGAAGAAAATTACTGTTGCTCCCTCTGGCCTCTCAGCCTTTTGGTCAACAGTGGGATCTCCTGATGAAAAGATTCTAACACATTCATCAGATTCTGTGAGTAACAGACCTGGCTATTTTTACCTGAAGTGGTCACTGCTGCTCAGTTTCTCCAGCTTGACATCCAACTCTTGCCCAACTATTAACTATAACTTCGCAGGTTTGGATCCTCTCCCAAGGAAGAATGTATCTGCACGGCTCTCCAGTGTGGCAATGTGCGTACCATTTGTCACTGCTTCTCTAAATATGTCTAAAATAGCAGGATCAGAAAATAATTTTGTGGCCGTATCCAACTGAGGAAAAAAGAAACCATGCGAAAGCATGTAAAACATACTTCAGAAGACATCAACACTGCAATCTTCAGAGCTCAAGGAGAGTTTAGAGTAGATGAGCTCTCACGGGGACCTGAGCTCACCCTCTAAGGAATTGCAATCCTTCCCCAAGCCCCCCCTTTTCCAAGGGAGAGTCATTCTTGGATACACTGCTGGAAAGCTTACAAAAGCTTAAGAAACACTGGAACAACCATAACAACCAAAACTGGTCATAGACTTTTCAGCTCCAACCACGGATGACATCCAGAAGCCAACTGATAAAAGGCTGTACACAGTGAAATTCTACTTCTATAAGAAGCAATGGCTAACAGGTCAAAAACACTATTTTAAGATTGTGATGCTTTCGTAAGTTTATAATGTGCAAAAGGCCTGAAAGTAGACTCTGATTTCAGGTTTGCACTTAAGCAAACCTCTAACCTATGCTGATGCAAAGCCAAGACATTTTGGAAAAAAAGCATAAAATAAATACTGGCTTTTGGCTTTATGCGTTGTCCATTATAAATGTTGCATGTTCAGACCCTGACTTTGTTTCAGGGCTTTGTCTCTGGACTTTCTGGCTTTTAAAATAAAGACTCTGCTCATAACATCTCAGAAGTTCACTGGCATTCAGTTCAAAACGTCAAAAATTTCGCAAGTCTGAGAGTGAAAACAAACTCAAAAAATTAATAGCCTCTTTGCAGCAGTATTAAAAATGGAATTCCTTGGCCTCTGATAGTGTTGTTTTGATATGTCACATGCTGTTACATCAGTCATGTTCTGTTATGTTAATACGTTGAGATGAATCACAGGGATGTCACAGCAGCCAAGAAATGTCAAACACCAATACCCTGACACCAAGTGAGAAACTGGCCTTATGTATGCTGAGGCCTCTTGACTCACCATCTTATATCCCACGAAAACACACAATCCAATTCCATGCACTTACTCAAAGTAGAAAATGAAGTATTTTTCCTTTCAGATAGATTTTGATGTAAGTAAAAGACTTGTAGAAGTTGAAATACTGTAAGGATTCATCTTCTCAGAACATTACCTCCGCATTTTAAAGACAGGTATACTGATTTATTCCCCCTGTTGCCATGAAAAAGCTAGCCATTGAAATCTGTAAGAAGGAAAGATGAAAAGTCACTGAGAAAACACAAGCATGTTTTGTTTCCATGATGTAGCACAGAGGTTTTGTTACCTCTGATGAGGTAACCAAACAGTAACAGTGTGGAATGCTCTCTTCTGTTTTTCCTAATGGATTATCAGCAACAGTTAAACCAGTAAAGAACTTATTTGAAATAACATACTCAAATTTAGGTGACAAAAGTACCTGTAATTTTGACACCGAGTGAGGTCACTGATCCAGCTTTAACTTCTTTCCAAACATCCGCAAACACACACCTCCCCCAACAAATAAGTGTTTTTTTTTTAAAAAAAAGTAGACCGGCAAAGCAGACAGACTTGTGATTAAATTCAGTGACTGCTGTTACCTTTCAATACCTCGCAACTCTGCGAAACACAATGGTTCCTGATATTGCAACAGCCCGGTGTGCTGTACTGACACCGCTTCTCATTTAAATATCTACCAGAAAGTCTTCATTCGGTCGGTTTATCAGATGAGTTACATCTGCACTCAGACTACCTCTTCATTCTCCTTTAGAGGATGAATACACCCGTCCGTATCTTTATTGCTTTTTCTGGCACACCAGTAGCACAACTCCCCTCTACCCAATTTATGTACGCGCCCATGTAGATGTTATCCTCCTTTTGCAGCACGTCCTCCACAGAACCAGTAAGGAGTCAACGGCAAAGAGTCTGCGACAGCAACTTCACGGGCTCTTTAAATTATTCCACTGCAAGTGTTCACCTCACACTGCATTTACATTTGGAAAGTTAGTCCTCTTGAACTCACTCCAGGCATTATACAGACTCAGAGGGCTAGATTTAATAAGAACAACTTGGTCAGAGTAGCTTAAATTTATACAAGTACAAAGGGAAGTCGTTAGAGATGCAGTTCACATAAAAGCCATGCATTTATGCATTTCGATTCTGCCCCTTTTGCTACTTGGGCAGAAGAACATGAGGAGAAGAAAAAAAGAAGATCAAAAGCTATGGAAGTTTTGCAAGAAGCCAAGTTAGTTCATAAGACCAAAGAACAAAGTAATGTTATTTCCTAAGTTGATGTGGCCTTAAGTGTCTTAAATATGCCTCGAGCACGCCGGAGGCGAACAACTACTGCAGACCATCCTACTTCAGGTCTACTTTTTGTTCATTCATTAGGAGAAGTTTTCCGCATCGTGTCTTACCTACCTCAGTCTTCCTCCTGCTCTGAAAACACTTTCATTACTTGGAGTGTGTGTCTGCAAAACGTGCTCTGACGCAGTCCCTCACCTCATCCACGGGTACAGACACACACCCGTGGACACGCACCTTTTCTGTATAAAAATGGGTTTTGTTTAATCTGTCCTTAAAAGCAGTGTTGTTGTAATGTCCTTTGCCTGTAGGTTTGCTATGCTTAACAGAATTACCAGCTGTCACTACATTCATGCGCTGTTCATAAGTCTAACTGAATTTTTTGGACAGCTATTCATCTGGGCATAAACACACTCATTCTAATAGCTACATTAGCTCTACAAGTCTATTTGTTCGGTTGTGGTTTTTAACTTTCACTCAGTATAATTACTTCTGACATTGTCCCATCAAATAAGTTTTTGCGTGTTGAGTTTTCTTACTTTCATTTGTTTTAAGCCAATCAACTACATTTTTTTGCATAGCAGATGCTGTAACATGACGGACAGTCTGTCATAAACAGATGCACTTGGTCTAAATCCATCCTGAAAAAAACATCCCAGCAAGAATGAAGAGCTGGTCTCCGGGGAGCATCACTCGCTACTCAGCACACCTTCCCCAACGTTTAGTCAGCACAACTCCTGGGCAGATTGCAGACAAGTAATGGTGAGTGCGTCAATAACAAAGGGAAACTAGCAGTATTTTACGGAAAATACAGCAATCTGCTTATCTCCAGGCATAAGCTACCCATATTATGGGATATTGATAGGACAACAGACACAGTATGGAGCTAGAGGTAGGATAATATGGGAGGGAGAGAGCAGGCGGGGACTGGGTTTGGATCACGACTGCTGCAGTCAGAGGATAAATCAGTGCACGATCATGGAGCCAGCAAGACTTGTTTCTGTCTCACATATCTATAAACCCAAAGCCAGCAAGAAATGGTAATCTATAGTCAGCACAGAAGACATTCTTCTCAGTGCTAGGGGAAGGGGGCAAATTTCGATTCTATTGACTCACAAGTGTGTTTGAGTGATTTTCTGAAGCAGATTGCCTTACACTTCTTCCTGAGGGCCGCTATCGTTCGCTGTTCACCAGACCAAGAACGACTATCTGGTATCACTGTTGGCAGACAGCATAATTAACTACTGGCCACAGTGCAGTTAAACAATTTGTTGTTGTTTTGTCTGAAAACTCACTAACTTTTGATTCCTTGAGATTCTAGGAACTTGACCATGAAGCACCCAGGTATTTGTTCATTTCTTTGGAGTTATGGGTGCTCTGAGCAGCTATGAATGAGATCTGATGTGCTTCAACATAAGCAGCCAAAATAAATTTCTGTGTATTAAACCGGGGTTAACTTCTCTGTGACTATTTAGCCACTTCTATAAAACATAGTACAAGCCCATAAAGTAGAAGAATTATCATTATTAATGATTACGTCAGTCAGACTGCAGCAGAATGGTTAGGAATTCCTGGTTTGGTACATTTTCCACTTAAACTAGACCAAGCGGACAAAAGGATGAAGGGCAAAAAGATGCAGAACACAAATGGAATTTTTGAAGTATGAAGGTTGGCTCACATTTCTGTGTACTTGCTTCAATTTCATTACAGCAACATGCACAGGTTAAAGACAAATGAAAGTGGGGAAGTAGACAAAGGAAGAACGCAGTGAAACGGATAAAAGGGAGAAGTGAGTAACAGGGAAGGATGGAAGACACAAAGCAGAAAATGCTGTGAGATGAAGGTGGCAGAACAAAACTGAGAGGTAACAAAGAATATTCATCACTCCTGCTGCTTCTTGGTCATATGGGCCAAGCACAGAGAAATGCAGAGAGCGTCTCGCAGATCAAACTGTATTTGCATGTCCCCAGGATCCAGCTTTCCTAATAAGAAGTGGCATACAAAGTTTTGCACAATCACCAACAATTTTGAAATTCTAACTGCATTGATCCACTAAACGAGATTCCCTACTTCCCTGAAGAAGTAGCCTGTATAAAAACTCGTAGCATACTAAGCTGTTTGCCAGCGCTGGCACCCTATTTCTTAAGGTGCTATTACTAAAACAAATAATGTTCCACTAGGTCGTGTGAACTAGCCCGAGGTGAACAACAAGGCCCAACCGTTTAACACGTATCTGTGATTTGATCCGGATAAGAACACTAGTCATGCTAAGGGGAGGGATTATGTTGCAGCAACAGCCATTTTGCGTACTTGACCTCTTTGAGCCTTAGAAACAAACAACGGTAGATGAATGACTACTGTAACCTAAAACAACATGAAAGACCACATTCCTTTTAAATCTCAATATAAGGGAAAACAGCATTATGTAATGCTTATACACCAAAGTTCAGACACGTGATCAATCAACCTGCCACTGGATGTCACTGTTCTTTGAGAGCTGAAAACATTTTAGGGGGGAAAAGGAGGAAAAGAAGAATGAAAAAAAACCTCAGTTTTCTACAGACTTAAGACGTAGAACATTCAAAACTCTTAGATTAAAAAGTCTTTTTTTTACATTCTTCCTTTTAGTTTCACTTCCAGAAAGGTTCTGTTCACTAGGTGGATATCTGAAAAGAGCTCTGCAAATTGCTTGCATAAAGCCAACCAAACAACCGTACTGTACAGCAGTCCTCAGGTTTTTCACAGACAGTATCTGAAAGAGATGGCACAGAAAAGAGCAAGTGGATTTCCCATTATTCCAATGCATTTACTTTGTCCTGATGGACTGCTGTGATAAGGAAAGGAGGCACAAATCAATTTGGATTTTACATTCCATTTAATTGGATATACGTTGTAGTATTTGGAGGCTTTCTGAGCAATCTGTAAGCTGCCATCAGTACAATCAAGCTGCCTGTATCAGTTGCACCACCATAACCAATTATTCTAGGAAAAATGTATCTTTGTGTCTGGGAATCAGAATAGAATTTTTGGTTGAAGATTGCTAGGTCTTGAATCAAGATCCACTAGACATTATAATCAAAGCCTATTTTCTATCTCCCATAACGAAATGGCTTAAAGCGGGCAGAAATTTTCCCATATACATTCTCTTGTATTTCAAGTACAGTAATTCAGGATTGCCTGCAACTGTAATCATGCTTTGTTTTACTCTCCAGGAAGCAAAGCAATACAGAATCTCCTGTTTTACCAGTGAGGGATCTGGCAGCCATCTGCACAGTTCCAGAACAGAGTATGACTCATTCATGCGAGCGGTACATAATTCACGAGATGTTCCAGGGTTGCTTCCATTCTCTTGTGTAAGAGGTGAAAAGCTGTGTCAGCAAGAGGGGCTGCTCAGTAAATTGAGTTCTGTGTAGATGGATCTTAGCAGAGATGCGGGTCCTTTGATGTGGATCCTAACAATGCCAGGGGACTTGGCAAGCCAACAGCTCGCGCTGCTCAGCTCCACGGAGTAGCAGGTTGCTTAAAGAACTGTCGTCTTTCGCTGCAAGGTATTCCTCGAGCACTCCTTATCATCTGTATGTTTGAGGTACAAGTATCCTGGGAGTCTTTATGGTATTTTACGGTGTTTGTGGAGTCAAGAAGATTCATCACTGATACTGTAGCTCGCTGAAAATTTAAAATGAAATTTAAGAGGCAAGCAGAGGCGAGAATCACGCTGTCTGTTTCTAGTCACTTTTTTAGGTCTCTCAACAGGATAAAATGCAAAATAAAATGACTCTGTTCCAAAAATATGAATTATTCATACATGGCAAGAGATGCAGTGAATTCAAAAAGCCACAGAAGGAAGTTCTGGAAAGCCTCCTTCCCTCTTCACTTCGGGAACAAGAGACATGGGGATAGAGAATATTGTCACTAAGAAAACTGCCGTATCTTCCAGAAGTAGCTTTAGCTTTTGCAGACACCTGTTCTCTCGCTCACTGACACCAGCTACCCACCATGCTTTCCAGGACCGCTGCAGAGGTGAAGGAGCAGCCATTATTTAGCTGTTGTCAGCCCAGAGTCTCATCATCGCTGGTGGAAACTGGCATTTCATGTGCCAACTACTGAGAACATCGTTTTCTAACTAGCATCAGCTCACAAATCTTCTTCAGCAGAAGAACCTTTCCCAAAGTTTCACCATGGCAGTACTCTTAAAATACCCCTGGGTGACTGGTTTTGTCACATCTAATCATCTTGGATAAGACAGCTGAGATTCCAGTTTGCTTATATCTGGACTATGGTTTGCTCAGGAGTCAGCTTTCAGCATTAGGGAAGAGTGAGTATAAGGGCATTGTGCTGACTGCAAAGGCTTGGTGATCAAATCACCTTTTTCAGGACAATTATCAACTTTGCCAGGGAGACTCCCTAATCAGTGATCCATGTAATTACTTTTCCACATAGATTGAACTTGAGAACTGTTCACTAATGCTCTAAATATACAGATATCAGTGTTTAAATACCGACAATCATAAATACTACCAGATGTAAAATATTCTAATGGGTTTTGTTTGCACATAGTGGCAGAAAATATGCAGGAATATAAAAACAGTAGAAATCAGAAGGCTCCCCTGAAAAGGAGATGAAATACTGGTGGGAGTTGCTACGGTTCTTGTCTTCTGCTGGGGACTTAAAGTTGATGGCCCTCCCACAGAAAGTCAAATGAGCGCTCTGATCACTGCAGTATTGGTTGTGCTTGCTTCAGTGTTTTCCAAGGAAAGCAGAATTTTGTCACAAACATAACCTATGGAAAGTAAAATACTAAAATAATTCCAGGAGAAAACTGTAGAGATGTAATAAAATCAGCAACAAAAAGACCTAACACCTCCAAGTCAGTCATTTTCTCCCTGGACAGATAATTCCAAATTGTCACAGGCTCCCTGGGCTGAGCCCCGGGGACAGAGCGGTCAGTCTGAGAGGCCAAAGGGGCAGGCCAGCAACCCCCCGTGTCTTTCATCTTAGGTCACTGCTACTGAAAAACCAAACACATTTTTATGCAGATATGAAATAACATAAAAATGGTAAAAGCTTTATGAGAGATATGTCTTTTTTATGTACGTTTTTTTCTTGCTTAGCATCTCAGTAAAAGAAAGAGCAACTGCATGAAACAACAGTAGACGTTTCAGTACTGCTAATACACCAGATGATTTTATTTGTCCAAATAACTCATTCACCCCTGTGGCAATTTTCATTTTTATCTGTACCTAAATAAGATTTTAATTTGAGAAATAAAAGCCCTTGCCTTGGATTGTTCACGTTGTGCAAGATTATCAGCAGTAATCAATTCTTTCATATGCAATAGGGACCTCACACCATATATTAGTCAATGCTCAGTCTGAGAGCTTTTACATGTTTGATGTGGTATCCAGATTAAATGATGGTACTTCTGTCGCCTCAAGTATTCCAATATTCCCCATTTCATAGGTATTGAAACAAAGCACACAGAAAGTGTCTACTCCTCTTGAGGGACACAAACACATTCACTCCAGTCACAAAAACAGTACAGAAAGTAGTGTATCACTGTACCCAAGCTGATAAACTACACCTCGTCCCAAGGCTTCACGTTCTCTACGCAAGCTCAGAGACATGAGTACTACATCCTAAAAATACGCAGAGCGACCTGCCTAAAGGCACCTGCAACATTCTGTGCCCGAAGATCCCAACTCTACTCAAATCTGCCGAGTCCAAGCTTAAATATTAAAATAAGACAATTCTTCTGCATGGATTCTGTTCTCTTCACATGTGAACTAATCAGTACCAGAATCCCACACAACCATTATTTCTTTGGCAATATGAAACTTTGGTGACACAGGTTGGAGCTTCGGCAGAATCATTATTTAAGCTTATTGGTTTGGTCTTCTAGCTTTTATGTGTGCAGAGAAATAATACAACACCATCAAGTGCAGTTCCAATATGCCATGTGACTATAGCACTGAGCTCTAATTACATTGTTATTTTTTATGATGAGAATTTCACTTTTTTGGTTTCTTCTAGTTCAAGGGAATAGGAAACCACACAGAAAAGCATAACTGTGAACTTTAATTGCTGAACCTCAATCATAAAAAAAACTGCGAAAGGGAATTAACCAAATACAGTGTAGCAGAAAAAATTACTTCTATTTATACATCTGGGACTGCCAAAACTGGCAGTGGAGACTCTACAGGATGAAACTTTGAAAAATATGTACATTGTGAACTCCAGAGAAGTTTAACAAATTTTCTGCACTTCTGATTCTCAATATCAAAGTCTTTGCAGTAGGTTGTAAGACAAAATAACACCTCCCCCATCCAGTTTAGAACTTCAGCTGACGAAAATCCCCACTCCACTGACTTCAATGGATAATATAAAGCAAGTAGAGATTCAGTTCCAACTATTAAACATGGGATTTACCAGATAATGTTGGCCTAAATTTGAGATTCAAGACGGGAAGTAACTGAGAGACTACAGTGTTCCTGGGAGAAAACACATTTATACAAGAAATGGCTCCCCTTGCCAGAGTTTTAATTAATTCAATAACACTTTCTAAAAGTATTTTCATTTTTCTGTTTTTAATGTGGGGAGCTGCTTTCTGTGAACACCAAAACCTGAATTTAATTGTAGTTACAGAAATGTAAGTCTGCACCCGCTATTTCCATGCAGCATGTCACTTCATATTTTTTCCCTGTTATATACTGAACTATACCAAAATTAATTTTAGGACTGTGCACATTTTTAACAACATTTTAAAACCTTAACAGCTGACAACAGTAATTTAATTTCCTTTTTCACGTCCTCTAAAAATGCTAGAGAAAATTTAATTCAAAGTCCATTTCCTGCAAACCGTATCATTTACTTTTCTCACAAGGATGTGTTTTAGGAGCAATCTCCTTGGTACTGTTGAGAATTTCCTGTTTCCAGAGAATTCTCTAATTCAGAGCACATTATAAACTTCAAGAGGAAAAAGACGAAAAAAAAAAACCAAAAAGCAACCCCCACAGTAAAGGCAAGGAGGAAACAATGAAAATGGAGCCAAAAAGGTATAAAGTCAAGCATTGTGGAAATTACTGTCGTTCCGGTGAGAGATATGTTCTCCAGATGGTTTAGTACCGAAGGCAATACATTACTATTTAGATGTATTTTATGCTTCTTCAAGAACAGAAATCCAGCGTTTCCGCCCATTTCTGCACTGCCTGCTTCCCAAGCGTGCTGCTCCACGAGCAGTGCTCTCAGCTCAGGAGACGCGCGCAATCGGTCCTCCCTCTCTCACGCTTGCTCGCGTTCTTCTTCCATACAGCACATTACCTTCATAACTTCCAACCATTTACTGACTCATCAAACATGTTGTCAAGCCTCATAAGTCTCACCAGAAGTAAACTATTTCCTTAGTACTCAGTCAACCTTTATTGCGTGAGCTGTTTTTTTCTTTTCTTTAATGACCTGAATTTGGAGGCACAGATATTCGTGCTATCGTAGTACACTTTATTTCTCTAATGCATTTTATAGGAAAGAGGTGATTAACTGCTGGAACAGTTCCACATAAAACTGCTAAGAATTTGCAAACAAGAGCTACTATTATAACCACAATATCCAGGGCATAAAGGCCTTAAGGACATTTTTAGTTAATTGTTTCACAAAAGCCCTGCATATTTTCTTTCTAATTTTATACTGTAAAATAATAAAAAAAATTACTTACGTCTCCAAATATTCTTTTTTATTAAAGTCTTAACAGGTATGTTACCTTTATTAGTAGTTTGACCCCTTTCAAAGATTAGCTAATACTGAATTTTTCATAAAATTTCTTTTTATCATCCTAAACTATGTTAATAGAAGAAATCTTCCTTACTTTCTTGTCCTACCAAACATTCTATATATGAAAAACAAAACAGGTAAAAGGAACAGCCTGGGAGGTCGGAGATGAGACCACAGCACTTGCTCATGGAGCCGGAGTTGCGAATCTTTAACTGGGTTGCCGCTATCTAGAGTTTATCCTCCGGATCTTGAATACTCCCTTACTATATTTCCCCGTACATATAATTCATTACAACCATTTCACTGTGAGAAAGTCACTGATGCCCAAGTCTTCAGTCTCTAGCAGACACTGCAACCTGTTACCCACAATCTTCCCTAACGCTCGAAGTTTACTCTCCAGACAGATCGCAGTCTGGATGTAAGCTGGTACACAACCCGCCAATGAAACCTACTCTCGGCTGCTTACATGAGGCGTGAATTGAAATCCAGGTGTACTAAAGGGCAGCTAAAGAAAGTTTGCCGGCCAAAATGATCAAACAATTTCTTTTTATTCTATCCTAGTTAACATTCCTGATACACTATTTCTAATCCAAGGTGGTCCTATTTTTTTTTTTTTTTTGACTTTTGGCTCTTAGGAACAGTCTATAATAGTAAAAAAATATATATTATTAAGCTGTATTCGGATCTACTTTGAGCTTTTATTTAATCTCTTGCATTTCTTTTGCTTCTTTGTTATGCAAACTTAACAGTAAGCCAAATGCTTAAAGTTTCAAATATGTCAGTCATATAATTATATATCAGAGCATGACAGAAATCACACAAAGATCAGAAGAAAACCTGAAAGAACTCATCTGAAGGAACACAGTTTCCAAACTTGGCAGTATTTTACATTACAAGACAGTACATTAATAACATGTCATGGGTGAAGTGCAGGTGAAGAATTTAGATTGGAGGGTTAATAATATCATTTCCACAGCGCATCAGGTTCCTCGGCCAACTTCAGCTGTGCTCGTACAGCCACAAGAGGTCAAGTATTCTGGTTTTTACAAATAATGAAACACACCCTGAACACTGCTCTTTCTTCCTCTACATGGGAAATTCTTAAATGAAAGGATGACGTATTTCTTACGCCTAATGAGGATATTCTGAAAATACAAAATTGTATCAAATATTTCACCCTGTCTTTTCTCACAGCCCACACTAACAAACTTATGAGTAAAGGTCTTTGCATCTAAAGATGTGCCTCCTTGGACTACACGTGATCAGGAAAAATACAATCTGCCCTGTGCTACACCTCTCAGAGAATCCAGGGACAGTCTGGAAACCTTTTGTGATGTGATTATTGTAAAAGAGGCCACAAAGGGGCACCTTCCAGATACAGAAACTGATTTCACTCAGCGTGGGGTGGGTGATGATACTTTCGCTGAGGCTTGCGAAAGCACAAGGCTTTAAAGACCTGGACCTCGCTCCACGACGCTTGTAAAGCCTCGGTGCTCCTCAGGGGCCGGTGCTTCTCACCCCGCACGTAAGGCAACAGCACGGGAGACCCGAGAGCTCACCTCCTGCCTAAGCTCTGCCGCACAGCCATCGCCTAAACACTCATTTTTCAGTGCTGCGGCCCTCCCACCCGGCCAATGGAAATAAGGCTAACTAATTTAC
>Ga0065711_1010322_pt1 | contig 14249 bp, 12 predicted proteins | sample Hoacrofraction12_FD_59098 | JGI IMG/M metagenome (GOLD analysis project Ga0065711, IMG submission 59098) | Hoatzin crop microbial communities from Cojedes, Venezuela - Epithelial fraction 12 v2 (version 2) | ecosystem: Host-associated > Birds > Digestive system > Esophagus > Crop | place...
TGTAAAAACTAGTATATCTTTTTCACTGAGAGTTTGTGGTGTGTAGAGGAAGAGGAACCTCATAACCAAAATTTACGCAGTAAAACACAGTTCTTCGTTTGGGAGGAAATGTTCCTGTCTTTCTTCTAGATAAAATAAGTGTTAAGGTTTATATGTGGTTCAGGAAAGCATCTCTGTCCATGGCGACAGCTCTGTGAGTATTAAACTTCAAATACAGAGTACTTAACATGCCATCCTGATCTGGAGAACGTTAATACTGAAGATACACAGGTGAAGGCACTGTGAACCGGTGTAAGGACAGATTGTGTCTGCGTTTTTTGAAACTGAGTTTTGTCACTCCCCTCTTGCATCAGCTCGTCATTAAGATGATGTACTGCAGGTCAATATGTGTTCTGGACTGGAATTTCTGCTGCGTGGAATCTTCTAAGTGTATGTGTGTTTCTTAGGAATTGAACTGCTCCTACAGTGAAATGTCAGCCCACGACCCTGAGAAAGTTCTTCGAGCCATTCTGTCGTCCCGCCAGGCGGACAGAGGCAGGAAGGCTCAGGCGTTCATCAGCACGCAGGGTCTCCAGCCTGAAACCGTGGCAGAGCTGGTGGCTGAAGAAATCATGCAGGAGTTACTGGCATCGTTGGAAGGGAAAGGTAGTAAAGAGGCTTGGTCTTGTATTTTCGCATTTTTGGTTTGTAAATGTGATATTTGTGGAACTGAAAAACAGTTCCCGCTCCTGAGATATTTGAGTGCTAATTATAGTCAGTAAAGTTTGGGCAGCTCTTGTGTAAGGTTTGTAAACCTTCTACACCTTGTGTAAGTTTTTATACAAATGTTTATTTTTAGTTATTTTTGTGTCCAGTGTGGTGTTGCAGTATTTAAGGTTTTGGGTTTTATGGATGTAAATGTAATAGTTTTAAAAAAGGGATTGTTTAGTTTTTTTGAGCATGGTCTTTGCAGCCCCGCATCACCTGACTTGGAAAGATTCATTTCTTTGTGGCTGAAAGATTTTCCCCGGTTTTTGACGTTGTGAAATGAGGGATGTTCCTCAAAACAGCAGGAGTTTATCTGGGGGACTTTTCTATTTGAGTAACTTCTACTTTGCCACAACATTAACAACAAAGTCCATGAGAAACGAGCCATCAGATGGAGATTCACGAGTGCAGATGTCCTCTCCTCTGCTCCTGCTGTCCTCCACTCTGCTGCCCCTCACTCTTGCTGCTCCCCTCGTGCTGGTTCACTTGGCGAGCTCAGATGATTTTGTCCACCTCCTTCAGAAGAGTCAACTTACTAACCCAGCAGGAAACAAATCCAGAAGAGTTTTCTGTTGAGTTCATGAGTTGGACTGGTTCATGGAAGAGTATGAATCAGAGCGGCTGCAAGGGCTGGGTTAGAATTGTCTTGCGTCAGGAAGAGGAGCAGCAGCAGCCTCCTGGGTTTGTGCAATTATAGGTGTAACTACAGTAGGAATACAGTTGTTTGGTAGGATTTCATTGGACTGAACCAGCAAAGAAGTGGTATCTGATTCTTAAATTTAAGCAGGAAGATCAGAAGTGTCTTTAGAATTGTAGTTCCAAGTCCTAGGTCAGTCTGTGTGAAGTTACAGTGGTTGATTTGGGTTTTTTCCTGTTAACGTAGCTAATGTCTCGTGAACAATTAGCACGTGGCACTTGTGACGTAACTCTCTCTCTCTGTGGACACAGGGCAGAAACACGTTTTCAACCCTGCAGCTGAGAGCCAGGCATTCCTACAGCTTGCTAAGCTGTGCCAGGATCGTACGTTGGTTGGCATGAAGTTACTGGATAAAGTTTCCTCCGTGCCACGTGGGGAACTGGCGTGCAGTAAGTAAATGGCAAATAATACCTGATGGAACTAGTGTGTTACTAAACACAGCATTACTTGGTTTAAAATCACATTGCAAGAAAAGCAGTGCTGATGGAAGCATCTATTACTGATGTCAAATTTGATATTCAGTTAATAGATGTGAGTATATGCACAGGAAATAAGCGTGTTGCTCAAGTGTTGCTGCAGTTTAGTGTCCAGACAAAATACAGACATTTTTGTGCCACCAGCTGGGAAATGCAGTCAGTGAGTTACCTGAACTTCTGTAGTTACGTGTTATAGGAAGAGGGTATTGTGACTTTCTTTGTGTTAATCACGACTAGAAATTGCTTTCTTTATCCATTTGTCACACTAACTTTCTAGATCTGTGGTTATTAAAGTCTATTTTACGCTTTGCAGCTTTATATACCACAGAGATGTTGTCGCTGAGTTTATAAAACATAGCCAAGGTACTGTGGTACCGCTTCGCCACTGCTAACCAGCATATGCTAAGATGTGCTGGAGTAACACACGTACGCAGCGTATGGAATTTACTGAACAAGTCTCCAAACGCAGACGCAACACCTGTGGCCTTCCTCTTTGAGGCGCGGCGCTGACTGGTAGCAGTGGGGTGCTGCTGCACTATTACACGTTTGTCAGTCAGCTTTTGGTGGAGGAGGTTGGAAGTTTTGTGTGTGCAATAAAATAACGTTTCAGAAAAGGATCCAAAAAACCCAGATTTGCCCACAGATTGAGAAGCCAGACTGAATGCGTACTGTTATAGAAACTGTTACTGCATAAAATTGCAGAGGACAGCACCGTCATAGCTCAGCTTTCTAACCCAGTTCTGCTGCGTGCAGCTGGAGAGGCTGTGTGTCCTCTGCAGAGAGGGTGTCCCTTCTGCAGAGCGATGTAATAATTAACTTCCACAGCTTATCAACCTGAGTCATTCTGTTCTTCAGTTACAGAATTGCTGATTTTGGCTCACAGTTGCTTTAGTTTGACTTGCCACATGGAAGGGATCACCAGAGTCCTCCAAGCAGCACGGCTGCTCACAGATGAACATCTGGCACCCAGTGAGGAGTACGGCCTCGTGGTATGCCTCGTTGGTGCCGTGGGTGTTTCTGCAGGTGCTGCGTGGAGGTTCCCGCGTACACCTTAGCAAACAGCTCTGCTCGGGAGCGGGGGGAGCGGGGGGGCTGGAGTGGGTCCTGTCCTGCTGCGGGCGTTTGGCCTGGTGTGCGCAGGTGATGATTTTTATGTCCCAGAAGCTCTTAGAAGAGTTCTCTGGAAAAATACGGGTGGAGATGGCGGCGTGGTGAGGTGGCAGCAGTGTGGTAAAGCAGAACGGGAACGTCAGAGTCATCCAGGCACGGGCGATGCGTGGTGACGTGTATTACCGGGCTGTCGTGCGTCTTGAAAGGACTCCTGGAGTCGGAGACCTGCCCGGTTTAGCGGTGTCATCGCTGAAAGGTTCACTGTTATTTGGTAAAATCGTGTCCTTTCACCTCAAACGGTGCAGTAGGTTGGGTGAGAAACAGAACCTCCATGGCTCCAAGGGAGCGTCTGCCTGCCCGGTGCGGCTCCGTGCCGCGTAGCACAGCGCTCTGGCCCCACGCAGCCGCCTCCCCGCCGGGGCACGGGCGGCCCACAGAGGGGGAGTTGCTGCTCTGCTTTGGGCTTCACGCTTACACTGTTGCTCCCACAGGTCCGTCTGCTCACGGGAATCGGCAGATACAACGAGATGACCTACATATTTGAGCTGCTGCATGAGAAACACTACTTTGAAGTGCTCATGAGAAAGAAGTTAGACCCAGTAGGTGGAGGGGGTAAAGGGGAGAAAACTTTCAGGGAACTGTGTGGCTACGCCAGAAACTGATATTCACACAACAAGGTGGAATTATCTGGGGATTTTACTTACTGGAGTGTTATTCAAGTGTCATAGTAACAAATTAATTCTGGGTTTTATTGTTTTTACTTTAACAAGTTTGTTCTAATTAGTTCAGTGCTGCAGCAAGAGCAGCACTGAAACTTCAGGCTTGGGAATATCACTTGGAGTTTTCATGTCCTGCTTTGGTTTCACTTCCAGTTAACGTTTCATGGGTTTTTAAAAATCATAAATTTTACAGCTTTCATGTAACATAAATAAAGTCATAAAAAGTGTCAGTTTTGACATTGGTATGTAAATAAATAAATCCATAGATGCTGGATTTTCTTACCTGACGTAGTGTAGTTCAGCCCAAGTATAACATTGCCATTAGGTTTTAAAATAGTGTGGAGAAACCTCAAAGAGCGTAATGGTCACTTCTGGGAAAACTGTACCAGAACAGGTTAGCTTATGGGTACCAAGATGTGAATGAAAAAAAAAAGTTTTTCATATCTTGATCTGATTTCCCTCCATCTGACCAGAGCGGGACGCTGAAGACAGCTCTGCTGGATTACATCAAGCGCTGTCGCCCAGGGGACAGTGAAAAGCACAACATGATAGCCCTCTGCTTCAGTATGTGCCGAGAAATCGGGGAGAATCACGAGGCTGCTGCCTGCATACAGCTTAAACTGATTGAATCTCAGCCTTGGGGTGAGTGGAGACCGCAAAACCAGGAGATATAAGCAAGTTTGTTTAAGAAGGAAGCCGTGGTGGGTAGATGGAGTTTTGATCCCCTGTGTTGTCCTGGTACCATCCGTGAAACTTCCGCTGTCTGGAAGGGGGGTCCCATGTGCCATTCTTGTGCTGAACAGCTTATCTGGCTGCTCTGGTATTTTTCAAAGCGTTGGGACTTTTGGCTCTTGCCGTAGTGCCACGTTCCTGTGGTGCCATGCACGGGAGGAGGTAAGGACACGTGCGTGTTTTCCTCGCTTTGACAGGATGTGACACAGTGGTTTTTTGTATGGGGGTTATGTTTGTGCAAGGTAACTCGTGAACATCTAAACCTAGTGAGTTCTGTACGGCTGGGAGCACGCTGGGGAGCACGCAGAGCTCTGGCTGCCGAGCCGTTAGCCAGTAACGACACTAACCCAGAAGCTCTGCCAAATGGTTTCCTGAATTGATCTGGTGACAGTCAGTGCTTGTAGCTACCGCGGGTGGATGGTTTGGGTTTCTTTTCAGTTCCTCAGTCACCTGACTAGGTTCCAGCAATACCTTTGGGCCGTTCACTGAACAGGCATCTTTGTTTCTTTGCACTGTTTTAATACCAAAATTTTTCAGTCTTTTGTTCTTTCTGAAACACCACTAGGGACAGCCTTGGTACCAGGAGGATTTTTTGTAACTTGTTTTGTCACCTTTATAAATAATAGTTATTCTTTTTTTTTTCCCCGTTTCAGAGGAGTCTCTTCAGGATGTTGCAAATTTAAAGAGGCTGCTGATGAAAGCTCTGACTCTCTTTATTGATGCAGCAGAAAGTTATTCTAAGGTAAAATGAGACAAATTGTGGGACAAATTGTGGAGCGGCGTTGCCGAGACGGCGGGACACCGCTGAGCTGGCGGAGCAGGAGACTCCCCGGCTCCTTTTCCACTGGGACAGGATTCCGCACGCCCTCCCCACAGCAGCTTTGTTTGTTCCCCCAGTTCAGCTCACTCCTCCCGTGCTCCAGCCAACAGCAGCCGCTGGTCCCTCTTCAGGCGTTAGCAGCGAGCGTCACGGTTAGGTTCCCAAGCTTTAGAGGAGTGACCAGGAGCTGAACTAGCAAGGATAGAACATTAGTGTTCAAAAACTGGCGTGGTATGATGAAAGTAGTATTTGTGGTGAGTGAAGCTTCATTTAAAACTAGTGGAATATGATCAAAGATAAAATTGCAGTGATCTAAAAGATGAAATACTGGGGAACTCTGAACTCCTTGCTGTCAGGAGTATTTATTGCTTTCCTCTAGAAACATGCTTCAGAAGCTTGCATTTGTCTTTGATTTATTGAACAGGACTCCTGTGTCCGGCAGTCCTTGCGCTGCAGTCGGCTAACGAAGCTGATCACCCTCCAGCTGCACTTCCTCAACACTGGTCAGAGCACCATGCTGATCAACCTGAACCGGCAGAACCTGATGGACTCCATCACCTCCTTGCCTAGGTTCTATCAGGTGAGCTGGGCTTCCTCGTCCGTTGTTTTTTCTGAAAATGATTGTTTTAAGCAGCAGGTACCGAAGCGCTGGGCTCCTGCGAGCAGAATGCTCAGCTCTTGGCGTGGCCGCCGAGCCCCGTGACCTTTAACCTGTCCTGCGGGTGTGGGGGGATGCTTTCCGCAGTCCTGGCTGCCTTGCTGCCGTCACGCAGCCGGCAGCGGTGGCTCTCAGGCTGCTGCGAAGCTGCGCCGGAGCCCTGAGATCTAACCTAAAGTGGCATCCCTCATTTTGTACGTTTGGAAATGAGAAGGAAAAGGGCTTTTGAAAGAGAGCAACCAACCCCCCTCTGCCATCTTGTTTAGGGCTTAAGGACAATTATTTGCAGTATTTTGTCACCCTTGTATTTCTCTGTCATACAGCTCCTCTCACGAACAGCATCGAGAGGGGCCAAACAGAAGACCAAGAATATTTTCAGTATTCTAAGTATAGGGATGTTTCTGTGCAAGAATAAACCCTTCCTGCTCAGTAACTGCGGCATCTGCTCTCCCTGCAGGCGGCCATTGTGGCTGAGGCTTACGAGTTTGTTCCCGACTGGGCTGAAGTTCTGTATCAACAAGTGATCACCAGGGGAGACTTCACTTACTTAGAGGAATTCAGACAACAGAGACCACTGAAGCCAAGCATGTTTGAGGAGATTGCCAAGAAGTAAGTGGTTCTGCGATTAACTTGGAACTTTCTTTGCTACGGGCTGCTTTAGAGAGGCAACTGCATATTTAACAGCATGCAGGTCTTAGTACTGTTAAAAACTTTTGTGTGACAAAGGGTAGTACGTAGGGGCTTGAGATCTGTGTTCAGTTTCTCAAGCATATTGTGGCCGTAACGCTGGATCCACCATTTTCACTGAGCTGGATACACAGGGCTGGCCAGATCAAACCTTGTTCAAAATGAATCAGAGCAAAATAATCAAGAGAATCCAATGTACATGTTGAGCACAGCCTCTTCTCAAGAACTGCAGCAAGACAGTCGTACAGTCGGTGTCTGTGAAGCCTTTTGATTTCAGTTACACGTACAATTCTTTTCAGAGTTGCGCAACGCCCGGCTACTGATGCTGCTCTGAAAAACCTGAAGAAGCTGCTGGCTTACTGTGAAGATGTCTACACCCACTACAGACTGGCTTACGACAACAAGTTCTACGATGTGGTAAACACGCTTCTGAAGGATGCGCAGACGGGCTGTTGCCTTAACGACATGTTAGCGAACTAGAGGCCCCGCTCCACGACGCAGAGCCTGGCTCTGGCCAGCACCAGAGCCGCAGCGTCCTGCCTGGGGCGTACTGACCCTTGGGCAGATTTTATCCATTACCTGCTTACAGTGAGACGCTGCTGTCTGAAAGTCACTCCAGAAAACTGGTGGTGGTTGTAAATATTTAGAATGCTGAGACTGTGTTAAACCTAAAGTTGTCTTTTGTATAATAAATCGTACTGTTTACAAAATACCTGACTGACCAGCAAATACAGGTGGTGAGCCGCAGAGGCCCAGCAGTCCTTGACACGGCGGGTGCGGATGATGGATCGCCATCGGAATTGCATCCGACCCAACAAAAGGCTGAGAGCGTGCAGAGTATCGAGCGCCCTGGCAACGAAACGAGCAGGAGGCGGCTGCAGGTACACACCAGGAGAATCCCTTCGTTGATTCCAGTCTGATCAGCCCGGTTTTGTTTTCTAGCTTTGTGATAAAGGGGAACAGTCTTGTACAACTCTGAACAGCGTATACCTAATTTGCTGCTGTCTTGGAGTAAAAGAAGTAATCAAGCACAAACATATTCTTAACAGTTACTAAATCTGAACTCCTTTCCATGCTTAGAGAGCCCTCCTGGGCAGCCAGTCGGTGGCGACAGCCTGTCAGGAGCAAGCCTGGCCTCTGCCAAGTTCACAAGATCGGGGCTGATGTCACTGGGGAGGGGAGAAGACTTGGCCGCTGCTTCAGGCAGAAACCCCATTTCAGGTTGGGTTCTGTGCGCACCCCAATTAACTGAGCCTGCAGAGCTTCCAGCTCATCCAAAGCAGGGTCCGACAGAGCGGGGTGGGGGTGCTGACAGCTGGCCATAGCACACAGATGGCTTTTCAGTGAAATTAAGCAGTGGTAGTGTCCTAGCTCTAAACCCTGCCCTAGCAAAAATACAATTTCCTTAGCAACCCAGCTAACGAGCACAGAGGTGCTGACTTGGATGTGTAGCTTACGCCGTCCTTTCGGTTGCCGAACATTTTCAGGCTAACAACAAATACTTGGCCAGTGTTCAGCTCCAGTCTGCACCAGCAGCACGAGGAGTCGCACGCAGGGACACACAGGACAAGGCACAGCTCCTCTGAGAAATGAAACATTTCATGTAGCGAAGATTACGCCTGAGCAGAGCACAGTTTAAAATTCCAGTTCTAGTCAGTCTTGTAAAACCAAATTAGACTGAGCTGGCTGTGACTAGTCCAAGTTAAATGGTGGCTGGCAGCTCTTACCTTTTGAAAGTTCCTGGCATGGAAGGAGAACCTCACGCTGTCCTGAGAATTAGCGTCCCTGCTCCGGTGACACTGTGAGGCACTGACAATGGGCAGGACCTGGAAGCACACCCGTCTCCACCGACGCTGGGATCGACCCAGAGGCTGCAGATGCAGGAGCTGCCCGCCGGCCCAGACCACCCTAAACCATCCCCAAGGGAAGCGCAAGCCGCGGAGCTCCGCAGCTCCAGCGACAGCAAGGAGCCGGCAGCTCGTGGCGGCAGCGCCGGCAGCGTTCTGCGCAGCCTCCGCGTCCGCAGGAGCCTGAGCGCGCGGCAGAGCTGTTCTGCAGGAGCGAGACCCTGCGCCGCCGACGCCGGTTACGCTGCGCGGCAGCGCAAAGCCCAGACCTGGTAACGCGCCCCAGCCCGCGCCTCGTTTGCAGCTCTACCACATTGAGTATCTTTACTCCAAGATACTAAAAGAACTGGTCCACAGACAGCCGTAGTGAAGTCCTCAATAGTGATTTTTATTAAATTAGTCGCTTTATAAAACATTGCAGATGTCATAATTGTTAACATAACAATTTGCCCAACTGTAGTAACTGTTGCAGTTTGCTAAGCAAGTTGTTGGTTTTTTTTAAATGAAAGAAAATGGCTGAGTTGTGAAAGATCTACCACAGCCCATGAGAGACCAAAAGAAGTCTTGCTTTTTTTTTACACTTAAACCAGGCAATTAACTGTTAAAGAATACCCAACCCCTACAGCTGCATTAGTAGAAATTTAGATGAATGGAAACTAAACTTCATACCCAAGACACGAGTCATTTTTTTTTTTTCCAAACAAGCAGCTCCCGCCTCGCGGTGACCCACCACACGTGTTCAGAGGCCGAGCGTCGAGGCAGGGGGTCTGCCTCGCGTGACGCGGGCCCCGGTGCGGTGCCCTCGCTCTGAAGTTCGCCGTTCCCCTTCGCAATGTACTTTTTGAAAACCTCAAGCACTAACTCAAGACAAAGCAATCGTAACACTACGTGCACACCACGCCCTTGCTGCAAACCGCGCTGCTGCAGCCAGCCGCGCGCTGGAGGAGGGACAGGTAAGGCCATGGCACGGACCCGTGCTGGTAATAATACTTCACCGTGTTGAAACTCATTTCCAGTTTAGTGGCTGTTACTATAAAATCAAATAGCAACAGTTACCATAATCAGAATTTGGGGGGTTTAAACTGCAATTTACATAGCTTTACACGTGTTCACTCTCACCCCTGCCCACGGGAGGGGAAGCCCGGTGCTTCAGCACGGACCCGTCAGGAGGTCAACCACCAGCACAGAGACACTGCAATTCTGATTGTAGCATTTGGCAGAATTAAAGGAAGAAAAGTTGTGCTACATGTTTAAGGGATTATGGGCAACAGAAAGACAACAGAAGGGGAGATAAATGTCACATGAAGTCTTCAAAGTCTTGTACGTATTCTCCATCGTATCCTCCGTAATCAGCCAGGTCATCTTTCATAGTAGCCTTTAAACCACCTCCAGGCACAACACCTTTTTTCTTCTTTTTGGCTTTATTCTGCTTAAACAGGAGGAGCATGTTTACTTTAAAATCCACAGTTATTTGTCACAACTCTTAACTAGAGCGATGCCCCGTGTCTCTGAGGCCCAAGCACCACCATGCCCACACCGGGAGTGCTCTGTCACCACCGATTTCTACCCCTGCACCTCACCCCGCGGTGCCATCTCTCGGGCTGCGACAGCTCCGCGTGTCCCACGGCTCCCCGCAGCACGCACCGGCCCACGTCCTGTCCTCCACCCCATCTTACCTCGACTCTAAACACGCAGAGTAACTAAACGCAGAGTCCAGCATTCAGTTTTGTGGAATTACCCATTTAGTTAAGGAAATTCATGTGGCTTTTATCATCATAGAGGCTGAATATCTTCCTTGCAAAAAAATGGAAGCCCTAACCAAACTTCACCGCAGGTTTCACAGCACAGCTCCTCCTTACTGGGCTGGTGCAGCTGCAGCTTTCAGTGGGTGGCCAAGCCAATTCACATGAAAAGCCAGCAGCGCAGAGTATGAAATTGCTTTCACATCCTTTTTGTTTTTAAACTTGTTTGGCTCAGTAAGTCACGGGCTTCTCTCCAAAGTGCACTTCGTATTAAGGAAATAAGTTTATCATCCCCACATCTGCGGCTCCAACCTGGCTGCACTAACCCCGCACACAAAGTCTGGCTCGCAGGGAAGTGCTCTGCTCGCGCCCGGCGAGGCAGCAGGGGCTCCACCGAAGCACCCCTCCCGCCCAACAGTTTGCGCCCAAGGTTCCCCGTTCGGCAGTCGAAGCTGCCGCTCACGGGCAGCGCTCCGCCGTTTGCTTCCTGGCAGTCCTCCACCCTGACTCGGTCCCACCCAGAGAGCGGCACCGCTGCTCCTGGTCTCTGCTTCATTTGGTTGCTACCTCGTGGTTTAACTGATCATCGAACCCCAGCCCACCTGGAGTCTAAACACAGACGTACGCTATAAAACGCAACCTTCTGCATCACGCAAGCATCAGCTAAGCTACGACATCCCTGTTTGAAACTTACTCTTCCTTGCCTGGGCCGTTACCGCTCCTTTAGCTTGCGCGACAGCACCCAAATCCCAGTCACCTGCTGCTCAGAGTCCCAAAGGTCTGGCAGAGGTTTGAGTGACTTCCCCAGATGGGTACGACACCGACGTTTAACCCCACATGAGGCTGGCATCTCCCTTCAGGGTGTCGGTGTCAGGCGTTTTAACTCCCAGAGAGCAGCGAATGGAGCAAGGTTAGCGTGGAGGGAACGTTCACGGGAATTAATCACGGTTTTGCCTGTGATCTCTAGACTCAGTCAGCTCCCGACGACCTCACCCAGCGAGGAGGATTTGACACCGAACCAGTACCCCGGGTTATCATTTCCTCTCCTGCTACCACCCCTCACGCAGTCAGCAGCCGCTCAAGGCAGCGCGGGAGCCGAGACCGACTCCCATCTTCCAGACCAGCACCTTCGGCAGGCAGCGTCCCGCTGCAGAAACACGCACAAGTCTTACCTTTTCTTGTTTCTGTTTTTCACTGCATAGTACTGTCAAAGCATTTGTGATCTTTTTCAAATCATCAACTTCCACTGCATCAGGGGGAAAAACAACAACAACAGAAGATTCCTGTCAGTACTGTGCTTAGAAGGCAGTCAAACAATCCAACATCAACACTCTAAAAGCCAGCGAGAAGCATCAGTGCTAAGTACGGGCAATTACTTGATTTAAATGCGCAAAATACAGACTGGGTAATCCTGGTCCTCCTAACCCCGAGGACCATTTCAGCTGATCCCCAGTAAGCAGCCTGAGCGCTGCAGAAGGTGCAGCTTGCAAACTATGAGTTAGTCAATGCAGAAGTCTTAATGACGAGGCATCTGAACAGTAAAGTATGGATACAGTAAAACACAGCAGAACACGGCAAAAGGGGCAGCGGATTAACAATGAATTATTGTGATGAACGATAAATGGTCCGAGAGGTTGCGAGTGCTTCCCTCCAGCAGCGCTGGGATCCACCCGCGACGCAAGCTGCCAGCCCCAGCCCGCGACCGCCGCATCTGTGCGGCACTGACCAGCGTGGCGTTACCCGCTGAGGGGAGGAAAGGGATCGCACGCACTGAACTCCCCCAGCACCTCAGCCACCAGAGCCAGGCCAGACAGGAGTTTAAGTTCTCTGCGTGGTTACACGCTGAATTCGCAACAATTTAATTTGCAGTCCCGGAATTACAGGAACTCCATTTTATAATAGTTTCCTTCCAAGCGAGCTACTTATCTGGCTCAGAGAATTTTTTTATTATTGTTTTAGAAATGGCTTCAAGAAAAACATGCTCGATTTAGATCAGCATAAAAATTCACACTTTTTAAAACGACTTTAACTGGCGTGCAGAAAGAGCAACTCTCGTACGAGCACACAACCTCATCACCCTTGGGGGAACGGAACCGGGTGCCAGTCAGTGAAACAGATCAGTACTTCCCTTAGTATAAACTCCACAGCTCAGTCCTGATTTAACACATACTGCAACCGCGTGTTTTCAACTTCAACTCCACTGCCGTTGTGGCAGCAGTGTATTCTGGGATGTTGGTCCTTTAACTTACATGAAATACATACGTCTCGAACTAATGCTTCCAAAAAACTGGCGTAATGTAAGGATTTTTCATACTGTGTAATTTTCTCTTTTAGTAGCTTGCCAAATTCCGTAAAGTCATCTTTTGAAGAGGGATTCATGGCATCTATTCCACAAGTGTTATTTACACCTGGACGGAAAGACAGAGGTGTTACGGAACACAGCAGGCGGGATCCCTGCACGACGGCACCAGAGGAATCGCGTCACCTCGTCCCCCTCAGCTCCTCGCCTCCCCTGAAGCTCCACCAAACCGCAGCCGAGGTTTGCACACTCGCTCCTGCCACACAAACGCCAACAGCCCCAGCCACTGGCCCGTTCGGAAAGAGCTCGTGCTGCAAAGCTCAGCGACTCGAACCCGCCGCTCCCGTTCGCTGGAGCAACGTGCCCTCCATGAAGCCCCTTCCCTCTTAAATCAGGAATTCTGGGCTCGAGCTGCTAAATGCAAAATTTACTGGGTTCTTTGCAATGTACTCAGCGCATCCCCCCGAGGCACTGTACTCCTTCAGCAGACTCGCAGAGCAGAATTCGCACTGAGTAATAAGCTGCATCGTTCACTATAATCAAGGACACACACTTTCGTGTTTGGGGCATGCTGCTGTGAATCAGTACCTCTGCTAGTTCTGTCAAAGCACAAAACCAGGGTGAGCTGCTCCAACGCGACTCCGCCTGCGCCAGGAAACAGCTCATTCCACAGACTTCAGCGGCTTTCTCAACACCCAACTCATTGCACAGACTGCCCGAAGTGAAGCGTGCCCAAGTTACGCTGTGCCACGCTCGTCCAGAGCCTCACTAAACCCAAGCTGTAAAGCACCTCAGAACATTAAGACACAGCACTTTTTTCTCCCCCCCTTCTTTTTTCACACTCATCCGTCTGAATATGAGGAAGAATTTCTTCCCTCTGAGGGTGACGGAGCCCTGGCCCAGGCTGCCCAGGGAGGCTGTGGAGTCTCCTTCTCTGGAGATATTCCAGACCCACCTGGACAGGGTCCTCTGCAGCCTGCTGTAGGTGACCCTGCTTCAGCAGGGGGTTGGGCTGGGTGACCCACAGAGGGCCCTTCCAGCCCCCACCATTCTGTGATTCTGTGATCTTATTCCCCTAAGCACCAACCTGTTGGAAAATTCAGTCAGCCATCTTTCCCCTACAGCCTCCTACCACGACAGGTTAAGAAAAAGCACCTCTGTTCTGAAGACGCTCTCGTGGTGCTTGCAGCTAGCCCTGGGCACCGGGACATGGCTCCAGCAGTCCGTGCTTGAACCCCTCTTCATTCTCCCCCAGGTACTCCAACAGCCCAGCCTCACTCAGCCCTTTCTGCAGGGCATCCACACGCAGCGCAGTTCAGTCCCGAGCACGCGGCGCTGCTGTGGTCCCGCTGCTGCGGCGGCTCAGGCACAGTGCACTTACCAAAGGTTTCTTTTGCTAACTCCAGGTCTGACTCCTCTTGTAATTTCTTTAGTCGTAGTTTGTCTGCTAGCTGTTCTTCTGGTGTAAGCTCTTTATGCTCCTCCGGCGCCTCTAACTGAATTCAAACACGCATACAGGGAGAACGTTACATTTCTCATGCTCGAGCACAGGCAGCACAAGAACTCATATTTCTCCCAGTGCCACTGGAATGGCTCGCTGCTGCCCAGGACAAGGGGCAACGGGCACAAACTGGAGCAGAGGAAGCTCCAGCTGAACCCGAGGAAGAACTTCTTCCCTCTGAGGGTGACGGAGCCCTGGCCCAGGCTGCCCAGGG
>Ga0065711_1044192_pt1 | contig 14249 bp, 8 predicted proteins | sample Hoacrofraction12_FD_59098 | JGI IMG/M metagenome (GOLD analysis project Ga0065711, IMG submission 59098) | Hoatzin crop microbial communities from Cojedes, Venezuela - Epithelial fraction 12 v2 (version 2) | ecosystem: Host-associated > Birds > Digestive system > Esophagus > Crop | place...
ACACAGAGAGGAAGGCTATGAGTCTTCATCCAGAAGACCCCCACAGACGACCACCAGATGACACTGCGCAAGTGCTAAAGGGGAGTGGAGTATGATAATGAATTCCTAGAAATAATTACAATAGTTCAGCCTACTTAGATAAGCTTTGTAATAAATAGGTGCATGCTTCGTGACTCGGTGTGCAAGTTAGGAGGAGCGATCCCCCTTGCACTCGGCACCGCAATAAACATACCTGCTTTATAACTCTCTGAGTTGTGAAGTTTGATTCTGCACGTCAACATTGGAGCAGCCTGTTCTTGAAGGACTGCACCCTGTGGCAAGGACTCATGCTGGACCAGTTAGTGGAGAACTGCAGCCTGTGGGAAGGACTCACATTGGAGAAGTTTGTGGGGAACTGTTTCCCATGGGAGGGACTCCACACTGGAGCAGAAGAGTGTGAGGAGTCCTCCCCCTGAGGAGGAAGGAGCGGCAGAAACAACGTGTGATGAACTGACCGTAACCCCCATTCCCTGTCCCTCTATGCCACTGAGGGAGAGAAAGTAGAGAAGTCAAGAGTGAAGTTAAGCCTGGGAAGAAGCAAGGGGTGGGGGAAGGCTTTTTTAGATTTGGTTTGATTTCTCATTACCGTTCCCTGATTTGATTGGTTATAAATTCAACTGATTTCCCCGAGCTGAATCTGTTTTGCCTGTGACAGCAACTGCTGAGTGATTTCCCTGTCCTTATCTCAACTCATAAGCCTTTTGTTATATTGTCTTTCCCCTGTCCAGCCGAGGAGAAGAGTAACAGAGTGGCTTGTTGGGCACCTGGCATCCAGCCCAGGTCAATCTACTCCAGCAGGACAAACAGTTACAAGTAAGCTTCAAGGTGAGGGAAAAGATACTAAACGTGAAGACAGGAAGATGTTGAGTATGAATGAAAAGTTGGGAATTTTTAGTAAGATCACTGGTATTTTTCCTCATTTTAAATCCAAAAAAACAGTCTAGCCTGCTCCAAAGTTGTAAAATCTTTGAAGCCCAAAGGGGTACCAAAGCTAAGGTCTATTCCCTCAAGAAAAATTAAAATCTGTCTTTAAGATGGAGGGAAAAATGCTACAGTAACCTACAACTGACATTCATTCTGCATCTGTTCATGACACAATTTTATTGTTTGTGTTCTGCTGAAAGAAAAAAATCAAATCCATCAAGCTGCTGAGAGTCCTAGTGATTTCAGTTCAGTACCGTTAACAGTCTGAGAACCATCAACAGAAATTAAAATAATTAGTGACAAGACCCAAAATCAAAGGTTTTACATGAAAATAACAGTTATTCCTTGGACAGATTTTAATAGCCTCTGACTTTCACCAAGTCTGAAGCACCTAATTTTATAAAATCGAAGTATTGGAGCACATCTGGAGAAAATGAGATTATTTTTCCTAAAAGGGACTATAATCTGCTTCTTGTGTTTTTCTCTTTGATTTTGATTTGTTTGATTCAGGAGAAATAAGGAAGTTTCACAATGGTTTTATCTCTTACTGTGAACCAGAATCAAGAACTGAAGCAGTGTTGCATAACACAAAACTCCTTGTGCTCCCACCAAGCATGAGGGGGAGTTTTGGGTGAGGAATGAATGCAGAATCATGTCCTCAGGCTTTACTCACCTCTTATTTGGAGCTCCAGTGTAATTGTAACCGACATAAAAAAGGGCAAAAACCTGCTCCTGCAGCAGTGCTTTGAGTGTAGAGCTTCTTATTCATGCTCTTCAAAATCATATTAATGCCAGTGCATTTTCAAAGGGAGATTGAAATCTTCCTTCAATTCCACCATTCATAGGGTCCTCCCACATGACCCTCTTCAGTTCTCTTTTAAAAGGAGCAGTAATGGCTGAACTATGCCTTTGATCCTGCCACCATTTTTTTTATATTCTAGCAGTATAGAATTGATATAGTTTCAGGGGCTGCTTGGAGAGTCTTTTTGTAGTCAGGAGCTCAATAATTCCTGCATATAGGCTGCAGGAGGATCAAAACGAAGCAATCTTTCAGGCAAGATCCTTATCGTGATATAGGTACAGTCGAACTCCAGCCACGAACTCATAATAAACTGCCATACTTAGTCTTTCATCTAATTCTCCTATTAAAGCTCGATATCTCTTAAAGAGTATGTCCTAAATATATGTGAGCCACATTTCTTTTCACATTCACTGAAAACTGAACTCACAAGCTTAGATAGAGGAATTTCTGAATGAGAGATATTCTGTATGAAGAAGTATCTATAAACTCAGCCACAGAGGGGAAAAAAATTCTCTTTGAAATCCTTTCTTTGTTTTAGGCACAAAACCTGTACAACCTCTGCACAGCAATTTTAGAGTTTGTTCTTTAAATCCAAGGTCATGCAGCCATAGCAGCTAGTTCACGCTCAGAGGGGAGGTAATCATCCTCTGTTCTTCTCAGCAAGTGCTCTTTGCTGAGGTCAAAGAAATGGGGCAATGTAACACTGGAATCCATTACAAATTAGCATAATGTCACCACCTCTCTCTGTGACATTTAAAATGAGCACAGATGAAGGACAGTGTGGAAAACAATGCAATTACAAGTATCTGGATCCAACAATAGTTCCGGGAGCAAGCAAGGAACTGCTACTGCATGTAATGAATCCTGTAACAAACTCCAATGTTTCTTGTGTTGCCTTCTTTCTCTGTCATTACTATTAAACAAAGCAAAACAACAACAAAATCCAAATCCCCCAAATTCCAGTCAGACACTCACTTCTGAAGGCAGCAAACATGAACAAAACAACATCACAAGCTTTCATCAAGTACAAATACAAAAAGAGAAAATACATGTAAAGGTGAGAACACCATCTCAGCACCACAATGCAGCACTGCTGTGAGGCAGTCTGTGAAGATGAGATCTCTGTCTGCCTTTACAGTGACATCTAATCAGACTTTAATGCCTCTGAAAATTCACAAAAAAGGTAAAAAATATAAAGAAAAGGAAAAATAAACATACAAAACCCCAAAACCAAATGTGTTATCTTGTGGTACACAATCCAGTAGTAATCTCATATTCTTTAATCTGCTTTGCTCAAAAATACAAGGAAGGAACACATGTACAGGTGTTTACGTAGCAGGACAGTGAGAAACAACTCAGCCCGTTTTCGTTAAGAACTAGCAACTTCCATTTCTTCCTACATGCTCTAAGTTTTCTGAAAACAAACGTGGAAGTAGCTAAAAACTTCAGCCAATGTGTTCTGAAAACATTTTTAATTTTATGTCTTTTCTGAAACATGATAGCTAATTAGTTATTCGATTATCATAATCAGAAACACTAATCATTGCAGTCTTGATGAAAATTCAGTGATTATCCCAAGAGGGTTGCGGTCCAGTAAATGTGTTGACAGACTATTTGTTATAACGGCAATGCATCATGATCATATATAGCAGAAAACAAAAGACAAATACAGATTAACACTACCCATGATACTTCAATACAAGAGAAAATCTAACGTGACCTCCAGGTCAAATTATGTGGCTACCACTCAAGCAAAATTTCTTATAACTTCAATTTTGCATTCAGAAGACTGTAATCACATAGGAAATGAAAATACAGATCTCACTAGAATGACCAGAAACCAGTGCCAAAACACATCATGATCTCTCCTTAAAATTGCCAAACAGTTAATTGAAAAGTTACAGAAAGTCTGTTTTATTATGTAGAATTAGAATCAAAATATTGTGGGTATAAATAAAATACATGAAACAGCATCTCTCCCTTCATAAAGTTTTGCCTTTAAATCCTTCAAACACCTAAAAAATTATTTATTTTCTATAAATAATATTATATATTTTTACCTTTATATAAAACTAACCTCACCTTTGTGAAATACTTAGCAGTACCAGCCTGTTCCCTAAGAAAATTACAACAGAAAACTGACATTATCTAAACTACTTTTCCCCAAGAAGTTGCAGTTTGCCAGCCCACTCGAGGATTTATTTTTAACCCCATTCCTTCAGCCTGTAATTTCTTCTTTCCACTTTCAGTTTAACAAGCTGAAAGTGGAACTGTTCAGAGATGAAATAGTCATGGAGTTGCTTTAAAATACTAAATTACTATTATCTGCTCCATGAGTTGGAACCCTTTTCCGTCCTTCTCATTCTTTTCTTTTTATTTTTATTATTTTCTGCAGGTAATATTAAATGTCACCCAAGCTCTACAAAAATACCAATGCTATCACTTTTTCTTTTTTTCCCCTCTTTCCCCTTCAAGACTAACAGCTGCCAGAATTGTGGCTGTCAAAACTGGCAGCTAGGAACTTTTCCCATACTTGCCAAAGAGTTGATTTGAGATATGCAAATACGATTCTCCAAAAATTGTCCAAAGGTTCCCAAGAGGCACAACTGAGGTTAGATACTTCCTTCACAACTCTGTGAAGCCACTGTATCTTCCAATCTCCCAGACGTAGACAGCAAAAATTCAAGACAAAGAGATGTCATTTTCACAATGACTTCATAGATTAGCTGTCTATCACTCTACAGTGTAAGTGTATATGGCTTCCATTGTCATAGTTTCCAAGCAATCCCAATTTCTCCCACGTACATATACTCCCACCATGACTACCAAAAGTATAAAAATTATTATTGTATTTTAAGACCAAGAAACTGAGGCACAAAAATGCAAAATAAACCTGATACAGTAAACATAAATTTTATGGATTCATCTTAAGGAATGGAAAATGAGATGTCAGAGAACATCTACTTCAACTAAATAAAACTTCACTCATTTGTCAGACATTTGGCAAACTTGATCAAAACTCCAAGAAAGAAAATATATGTGGGTAATTTATTCCAGTGATTTACTGTCTGATAAGCTTTTAGGTCTTTTCCCCTAACCTTAATCTGTAGATTAACCCAATTTATTCTTCTCTTTCGTTCAGGGGCCAAGAAAAGCAATCGATCATTTTCCTGTGTTTTACGTAACAGAGACCTCATCTTTTCTCTGAATCTTCTTTTGTCTAGATTAAATAAAACAAATTCTATCAACATTTTGTTATAGGTCATGTCTTCAAAACCCCTCATCATTCTTATTTTTCTCTTGTATTTTCTCTAGCCTGCTCAACCTTGCCTTAAACCATGATTACCAAAACTAAACAACCTAGTAGATATGGCCTCAGAACCACTGACTTCAATAGCTGTTTTCCAGATCATGCATACAGTACTACTCTTTCCATATTTCACAGGATCACACTGTTAATTCATTCTTCATTTCTGACCTACTATCACCTGATTAGCAAGATATTTCCTTCTTCATGCATTTAATTTCTCCTTTCTGAGTGTAACATTTCCCACAAAACTTCAGCAAATATCAACTTATCACTTTAAAGCTGCTGTCCAAAATTTTGAACGCTGATCCCCAGCAAGCCCTCCACACATGAATTTTGTTAAAACCTTGATTTTGTCTGTAAGTTTTACAAGGATACATTAGTCTATCATCAAAATTATTCATGAAAACACTGAAAAGAATACTCTGTCCAGAACAGATGAATGCAAGACTTTGCTGACACGTTTTCATAATTCAAAGCGAGACTCACAGTAACTGATTAATTCTTATGCATCACATGATACTGTTTAAATGGAGTCCAAGTTTGCCTACAGGAATGTCATGTGGGACAGCATGAAAGAGCAAACTAAACTCAAGGTGTGTTACATATGCAGAATTCTACAGATCTGTTACCCCATCAAAAGCATTGTAGAGTTAAATTCACTTCTTGTAGATATTAACAGCTGGCTCTAGACTATTTCCAAGGATTCAGGCCAGACTGGCTACGACACCCTAGTTGTCATTTTTTTTCTTAATTTGAAGCACAGTAAAATATTTACATTCCTTTAACCACCAAGGACTCCCTCAACCTCCATGAGTTCTCAAAATACATAAGATTCTGAGAAAGCTCTCGTTAATGATTTTTTTCTTTTATTCACAAATTTTGTTTTTTAACATCTTTCTGTTAGGCAAACTTCAGCATGTAATTCCGCATTTACCCCATGTCCCGATGTTCCTCGTGCACCCTATGTCCTTGTCAAAATACTTCCATCGGGTATTTGCTGAAATAATTCTATATGATCGTGCATGAAGACTGAAGCAAAGACACACTGAATTCTTCAGCTTTCTCTACATCTTCCTGTAGTTGCTCTCTTCTTTGTATTTGATAATGGAAATATACTATTTTCTTATGAGATCAATCTAGCCTTTTCATGACATTTTTTTCTACTACTTCCTAACTAACACCATTTTCAGTTTGCATTACTTTATTTTACCTTTATTTCTAGGTTATTTCTATATTCTTATACCTAGTTATGTATGCCTGCCATTTTTGTACCTCTCAAAAGTGTTTTCAGCTGTTCTTCCACCAGAGTCTTTGTCTCCAGTTCTCAGTATACCTCGGATGATCTTCCTCAAGGAGCCTACTTACCTGTTACCCAAATTTGTCAAAGTCTATTGTCCTCATTCTACTGTTCCTGCATCTTCCTCTCCATGAGGAAGATTGAAATGTAGGTTTTAAGTCAGACTCTCAAAATTACTCTCAAAAACTACTTCTCACAGCTGAAAAAAAAATCTGTTTATTCAAACTTTCAAAATATTGAAAACTCAGAAACACTCTTAGACAGCTGGAAAGGGTCACAAATAATTGTCATGCTCAGAGTAATAAACTGAGGTCTGCAGAATGTCAGAATGATACCCTACACCCTAGCCCACACCTCTCTTTTTCTTTGCAAAAACTTCTGCACTTTTTCAGGAAATCCCATGTATCTCAAAATAACCTTTTCCCCTTTAAGCACAAATTGTTGACAGTTCAAAAACATGACTAGTATACATACTGGTACTGTGCTACCTAGAGGGAAAAACATTTGATAGCCAGGCACAGTTAGCGTTCTGTTCTGTGATCACTGTCTTGAAGAAGCTTCACTTGCAACTTGAATTCAGGAGTCTTTGGGAAGTTTTTATTACTGGCTAGTAACTGGAGAAAGTATCAGCACTGTATTCCTTAAAACTACAGACAAAACAAGATTAATACTAATAAAATGGGACTCCAGAAGACTGATTTGGGTGCCAGACAAACTATGAAGTGTTTTAAAATGCAACCACAACATGAAAGGCAAATTTATTAAAGAGAAAACAACAAAATAGCATAATTATAAAAGAAATCTTGCATTATTAGAGGGTATATAATTTGTCTGATAAGGTGCAATTTCACTTTGCCACAATTTACATCTTGTTAGCTGCTTAATAACTATGTGCAAGCCTGTTCTTACTCCCTTGCAAACAAGAGGAGGGTCAACACATACTATGGCGTCACTGCAACAGCAGGAAAGATACTGTTATAATACAAAGTCTTATGATAACACTGAAATTCAGGATACATCAACATGAAATGGGATGGTTTTGAGGATTTGATATGTTCAAGAGTTTGGACATAATCCCAGATATATACACTCCAATAAGAGAGCAAGAACAAAGTATTCAATGAGTTCCTACAACTTGAATACTACTTAACAATACGTCAGAACTGCTTCGTAAAAGTTCTGTCGATGTCTGCTCAGAACATTAAATCAAACGAAACATTTAAAGCTAGTAAGCAAAAAATTGGGTTTTCAAAACATATTCCAGTATTTAAAATAAAAGATCCTACACAGCACTAAGCATGATAGGTGTCCTACTAATTTCTGTCAACACTAGCAGGATCATGTAGCTCAGTACAGGTGAAAAAATGAAGACATTATTTACTTTTTATAAGCATAGCTAAAAAGAAAACTACTGAAAAACTGTCCGAAAAGATTAATGAAGTTGAATAACAGATTTAAAAGGAAAAAAAAAGCCCAACTGTGATTTGAATAGCCTTTTATGCCATTGAGATCAAATCACTACTCTTGATCTTAACTAATGTTCCTATCACAAGCTTGTTTTTGTATTCTTGATAATACAATGGTAATAACTTTCAATTTCAAGTAATCAAAAACATAAATTGAAATCTAGTATTTTATTCATGGTAGTTACTGAAATATATGTTTGTAAGCATAATCAAGTTCTTCTTGCTTAACTCATTCTCAGAATATCACCCACAGAGTGACTAATGCTGACCTATTCCTTTGGAATAAAGCACACAACAGAACTCAGTATGTGGAATATGTGGAAGCAAATGTAAAATAGCCTTAGTGAATAGGGCTTATTTATGGCTACTGGATAATGTAAGTTCAAAAAATTTCAGAACAAGCATACAGAAAAGCTTTTTCATCATAATCCAGCTGTCAAGAAGCATTAAAAGCAAAAAAAGCAAGCCAAACACAATGGTTTCTTAATATGGTAAGGATATGGAACATAATCCTCTACAAAACTACTTACATACTAAATTTAGTATTAACTGTTTCAACAGTGTGTGCAAGAGTGTTTCATAAAAAGCTAAAAGAGGCAGAGGATATGCATAAATAAAGACAAGTTTTACAATCAGAATTATATGAAAGACTTAGTAAAACTGAAAATCTTTGAAAATATGCTACAATTTGGCTAACCTCAGAAATATAGGTTTGAGCCCAGGCTCAGTTAAACATCTACTAAAACAAAGGCAAACAACTTCTAGAAGAGCAGCATACTTGCGATATGCCAGAGCATCCCCAACTGCATGGGACAGCTATGTTCAGGCACCTGAATTCCACCCACAGTATATGAAATTTTATTCCTTACTTCCCTGGCACAGACTTTAGGTAAGAGACTTTTTTAGTTTTTCCAGACAGGTAAAATTGTACACACAGTTTTTATTTCACCATTATGCACAAGTCTTTCTTTTCTACCTGTTCAGCTACTTTATTATCTCCTTAAAATAATGCTGGTGTAACAATTTCTGTTTGTATTCATTCTCATCTTAGCCTTAGTAGGTTTGTCCTACCTATCTCCAGACAACTAACATTAACTCAGTTTTTGTTCTAGATTCTCGGCATGATTTAACCCATCTAATATCTGAACCACCCTCTGCAGTTACCTGTATTTTCCTTTTAACTATCCAAGAAGTGTTAGGTTTAGCACTTCAGCTGGCTACTTCATTTTAGAGGGACCCACGGATCAGGCCTCAGATGTGGCAAAACTAAAATTCAGGCTGGCTCTTCACCTTCATGCTCCTCTCATCCCAGATACACAGAGGGGTAGGTAGCTAATGACAAAAATTACTTGGCAGTTTAGGACTGGGATTGAGAATGAATCACAGGCATGTCTCCATGCAGTATAATTGGAGTCATCTGACTGGGAAGCAATGGAGACAGTGGCACTCCGTGCACAAAGAAGAGCTCTTGCAGGAGGAAGACGTCAGACCTGAAGTCTCTTATTTCATATTTAAAATAAAGCAGCACAGGCCTCCACCTTAACTCTTTACCAAGTTTAATGTTAGAACAATTCATTGCTCTATTGCATGTTAGTTTTTGCAAGTCATTCCAAAAATATGAAGAGACTCGAATCCTAAAAGAAAGCCTCTTGAGATTTACCAAGATTCAGTTACAAAAAAATAAACATAAAGTTAAGACCTTCTTCCCAACACTCAATAGCCCCTCCCACTCCACACAGGCATGTGGATATCAGATCAATACTAACCCTACATCACACTCTGCTACCGCTTCAGGGCTTTCTACGCTTATCAGAAAAGTAGATGGACCATCGTATGGAGCACTCTCCCCTTTTGCACTACAACAAAATCACAAATGCTTCTCTCAGGGCCTGAAGTTTCTGTTCGTGTTCTGTGCTCTTCCTGGTGCTCATGGGAACAGCCAGAAAGAGCAATCATTGTAACTTCCAGAAGAGAAAAAATGGCATTTAATTCTGGGGGTTCAGTCCAATTCTCAGAGCTCATGCAATAAACTGACTGGTTAAATATTGTTGAGACTTTTCTCTCAACTTCTATTGATTTTTATACTATCTATTTGATTAGAGTTTCTTTAATTAAAATCACATTAGCTATTAGGTGAGTCACTGATTCCCCAAAACACAAGGTTACTGGTTTTGAGTAACTTAGAGAAAGCTCTTTATTCCTGAAGGAGATAAACTAAAAATGTACTTCAGATTGAAAACAAACAAAGCAACTGAAAAGCAAACAAAAGAACAAGGGAAGGGGGCAAATGCTTGGAACTCAGAAGGGAGCTAGAAGTATTGTGAAAGCAGAAGTGGTAATGAAGCAGAGAAGACTGGAGAGAAGTTGACATGACTGGAGGGCTCTCCCAGACAACAGGCAGATGTGGGTTTATTGCAGTGGTTTCACAACTAACCAGGCTTCATCCTTTCCACCCTTCATGGAATTTTTTTTTGCTGAAATTCTGTTCTTTAATGCAAACCCTTCAGACCCCAAGAAATTCTCCTCATGCATCCACACTGTGTTTTCTGGCTTGAATAAGTTTGTTAGTAGATAAACACTGCTGCTGCCTCATGCTTGAAAAGTTTTGAATGTAATTGACTGTCAATGATATGATGATTTATAATGCAATCTGCTGCTACTTCTGCTGCCTCAGATAACTCTAATTTGCTTCTATTGTATTAGATATGATGAACTTGACAATCATTTTCAATTTTCCTATTTGGCTTTCATTCAGGTTGATGTGGCCAGTAACAGTGAATTTTCATTGTTTTCCCCCAAAAGCAATAAAGGAACAGGAGCTTGTTTTATATGAAGCAGTTGGCTGTTTCCAAAAGACTCATTTATTGTGTAATGAAGCTTCTGCCAAGCAAAATATTTAGCAAAAGTATGGACTGAAAGTTTTGGTTTAAATCTTTATGTTTCACTGAATCAAATACTGGCCCCATTGTGCTATAAGGGAAGAAGGTAGGTGACAGGCAGAGAAGCAGGCTACAAATATGATGGACACTGTACCAGCTGGTAAAGATTACACAGTTCCACAATTCTGGTCATACTCCGACGTGGAGGTTTTGGCTTCTCTAGGGAAGACAGTCCATGGTTTCTGTTTTGGGGGAAAACTAATATGGAATGGAAAGGCAAAGTGATAGAAAAGACCCTTGTGTACATAAAAATAAGTTTAAAGATATGCTTCTCAGACAAACAAGTACCATTTGACAACCCTTCAATTTACAGGTGCGCTATCTTGTAAGGCAGGAAGTTAAAATATTTGATTATTACCACCCATAGAGATAAGAAAATCAGTCTTCAAGTGATGCACATTAGGCTATGAAAAGACTTTGTGGCTTTGGATAGATAACCTAGCTTCCAACCTCTCAGCTGTATTTTATCTCCTTATAAAGGAAAGATACAGACATCTGCACTTATTCTAACCTGCTTTGGTATGCACAGACAAAACATTAAGATGTAAAAATGACGCATTTCCAGTCCACAGAACAGCATCCATCTACAGAATTGCATCTATTTCCTCATCTAGCAAAGTTTTCATAATCAGTTGCAATGCAGTTGTAATGTTACTCCAGCTACCACGTGGAAGAATGACCTGGGTCCTATTCTGCTTCATCCGTCATCAAAAAGGATAGGCACCTAAGTTCAGTAAGTAAACTCTATTCTGTGGGTAAAAGATGAGAGACAGATTTGAGATCTCAAGTTCAGCTTGAACTGCTGACAGCTAAAAAAAGGATTTTTTTTACTTGCAAGCTAAACACATTTAATAGGGAAATCATTGAGAAAGAATAAATATGCAACTCTACGCTGTCATTTTCACATAGTTACCTGTTTGACGGTAACTGCATTTCAAGAATGACATGATTTACAGTGTCATGCTTTCAGTGTATGAGCATTAATCCCATTATCATTCATCTGCAATAAATTACAATGCTGTAGAAATTAATTTAGTTTCCAAATGATATGAAGGACCTTTTTTAAAAAGAAACTTTTCAGAAGCTTAGGCCCAGTTTTGGGGAAAATTAACTGGTTTTCTCCTTTATTCCAATTCAGTCATAACTACCAATCATGCTTTACACTTGTTCTTACTTACAGTATAATATATCACAAACAGCAGCATAAAGAATGTAGTTATAAAATATGTGGAGTGCACAAATATAAAGGTTGAGAGGAACTGATGTTGTTTGGTGGGCACTTGTAGTAATTCAGGATTGGAAAGAACTAAGTGATTGCTTTAACCTTGCAAAAATTTTGTGAGAATCTATAACTAGACCTTACGCATATACTTTAAACTTTTTACCTCTTTAGAAAAAGGAAACATTTTTATTAGTTAAATTACATGCATTTGTTTTCTGAAAGGCATAGGAATAACTTTTTTTAATAATTTGTTCATAGAACTTTAGACAAAACAAAAGATATACCCATCCTTGATCAAGTTAGGGGAAAAATGCAGGCAATCCTTTGAAGTGTCTTCAACATGAATTTGTACTGTATAATTAATATATAATAACACCTCAGTGAAGCAAGCTGCATCACCTCACCTTTAATGGCTGGAGTTGCTGAAGAAGAGATTTCGGTTGGAGACAAATGTGAAACACTGCTTACAGATTCTAACAGGGAACCAGCTAGAACAGTGCAGGGAGTATTATGTGGAATAATGCCTGCAATTACATACAGGCAGGACACAAGGCAACAATTTAACAAGATAAAATCTTTTGTATGTGGCCTATCTTTCAAAGAGAGTTTTACTCTCCAAGTAGAATTTCAAAGATGCTCTGCCACTTCTACTGTATTCACAGAGAGCAACGCTTACAGATGGAAACTTAGCGGTGATCTGTGGAGGTACACCATGACAGACTATATGAATTTCCTTTCTCTGTAATAGGTAACATGTGTGCTCCGAGTACATATGCACAACATTTTCTCAGTCTTGAAAGTCAACAATCAACTTCAACACAAAAATGTCAACGGACTTCAACAGCCCTTGGAGACAAACAAACAAGAATTGCAACTGCACCTACAGAACTGCAGCCCATGTGTGCAGGCATCGGCTTGGCTCTTTCTTCCCAATGAAATGAAAAGACCTGTTCTTCACTGTAAAAGCAAGTGAAATGTTTTGTTTAGCAAAAATCTTGTTCAGTGTAACTGTTTTGTGTCAGTATACACTGCTTCAAAAGTTAAATGCTGTTCAGTCCCAGAAAGCAGAGGCAAAATGGAACAGAATGTTTGACTGAGAAAAGAAATGTGAAATTACAATGTAACAACAGTGCAGAAACTTAGCAAAAGCTACATGTTCCTACAGGTTTACTATCATATACGTATTTGCTATTATCTTTAGGAGTTTTCACATGATACCTCGCTCATATGGTAGTAAAGTTGGAAAAAACTCTCCTGAGATACAGGCTAGTTATGGTTGACTTACTAAATTCTAATACATCCCCTTCTGTCTACCTTGTTATTTGTAGAGAGAGGGAAAAAAAATAAAGACAAGCTTTTTTTGGTGGCTTGTTTAATCTGCTAAAACCTATTCAAGGTAATCCCTGTTCCACAGTAGCTCCCAGTGGGAGATGTAAGCTGGCAGCAATACAAGCATTCCCCCAAAAAACTGCAACTGAGACAAGTGTTTTAAAAAATACTCTAAGAACAGGGAGCTGAGCTCTTTTTTTTTAAAGAAAAAAGTCATCTTCTACAAGCATTTGCCAGTATGGCACCTCAAGTTAGCAACAGAAGATGAGAAATCCCCTGTGTCTTTATGTGATAACATTTAAATGGCAAGTTATTGAAAAATGAACCACCACATATACATGAGCTGAGCACACAGTTCCTCTCTGGAGTTGGCCTCTGGGGTTTCAATCATACAATAATTCTAGCTATATATGCAAAATTTCAGCCTTCTGTACTCTAAGCACCAGATTAAGTCTTCAGGATGTCTGTATATCTTCATCAGGACAGTCACATATCCTAAGTGTTTTACTTTCCCTATCATGCCAAGAAGATTCACAAATAAAAATTTCCAGGCAGAAAAAGTTATCCACTCTTTAAACCGGAAACCCTTTCAAATTCGGTGCCTCTATTCACTGCTCTATCAAAGAAAGAAGACAAAAAAACACACACAAAACAGTGCCTGAACACTTCACATGGTATACAGCTCCTCTGAACTGTGGTAAGCACTACCTGAATCCCACAATGTGTACAGAGCTCAAAAAATGAAGTTATTCTTAGAGCTTTTATGAACACATAAAAGCAATCCAGTGATGAAGAACTTCCCAGCATTTTACTGTGCAGCTTTGCTACTGAAGCAGCAGCATGTAGTTAAAGAATTCAGTTTTTCTAAAGAGATGCTTCAACAGGCACACTTTGATGACAGCACCATAAATGTATTCTGAT
>Ga0065711_1044193_pt1 | contig 14249 bp, 8 predicted proteins | sample Hoacrofraction12_FD_59098 | JGI IMG/M metagenome (GOLD analysis project Ga0065711, IMG submission 59098) | Hoatzin crop microbial communities from Cojedes, Venezuela - Epithelial fraction 12 v2 (version 2) | ecosystem: Host-associated > Birds > Digestive system > Esophagus > Crop | place...
AGAGTTGTGGTGGGTTAGATTGGTGTAGCAAAAAAAAAAAAAAAAAAATCATTTGGGAGCAATTTACATCCCACAGCTATACACCAGCAAGCAGTCATTTCCATACCACCTACAGATACTTGTATCTCTTTTTGTTCTAGTATTGAGAAAAAAATTTGCATTCTTTCAATTCAAGCAGTCCTTGGCGTGAATTTCTCGCTGGTCAAATAATGCTAAAGAAGCAAACATATTGGAGTTTCTGTCTGCACCGCTGGGACTACGCAGGCAAGCAAACTCCATTATGGCCATGGCCTTATCAAAGGAAAGCTAGATCTCCTCATTAAGTCTTGGTGGTTGTTATTTTCAAGAAGAAAGACTCGCTACTACGCAGGCAACATGAAGGAGAAACGTGTGAATGGGTGGTGAAGGACCGCGGCAGGAGGCTGGGCACAGAGCCGCGGGGGCTGCCGGATGCAAGGGGACCGCTGAAGGCCCTGCCCGGGAACACTTGTACCGTTCGCCTGATGGGTACCAGGTGCAGCCAGGATGGGCTCTGGGCTAACGTACTTGAGCCATCAACACCAACACTTGGCATTTGTATACAAACTGGCATCACTCCATCTGACTGACAAAACAGCCCAAACAACAACACCCCACACAGAATTTTTCCTCCTGCGTATGGCTAACACCTGGCCAGACAGCATAAATTCATTCAGAAAGACTTCGCCTTGATAAGGACATACGCCTTCACAGCAAAGCATCCAAAGTTTGAACAGCTGGATTAGAAGTAAAACAATTAAGAGTAGATCCAGTGGAAGTGTCATTGAACCCGAATTTGTGTGTTCCTTTGTAATTATTCTTTGCATCCCTGGGCAAAATACTTCAGCCTGGATTCAGCAGAGCACCTAACCACCTAAGTAATGCCAGTAAATCCTGCAAGATTTGAGGTGCAGTGCTAGAAGTGAGCCCTCCTTTTTCTATCTATCCCTTTTACTAGTTTGCCATCTGTTAAAATGAGTATAAAATTAGTCCTGCTTTCCTGCTGCCTTACCTGTTTGGAAGAAAGGGGAAAAGCAGAAAAGAGGAAGAGGGGACAAGATACAAGGAGGAGGACCGTGACATAAGGATGATTAAGCCTATCTTAAAAATTTTAAATTTTTTCCTTAGAATATTAGCTTCTGGGGGATGCAGTTTGAAAGGAGTTTAAGAGGTTTCCAGTGATTATGCTTGAAGTGTGTAGAAGTAATCTAAATGGTTGGTAAAATGTTGACTGGAAGCTAAGCGTGTTTATGTTATATCAAACTAGATATTAAAATTGCTTTTTCAGTACCTCAAATGCACAAAACTGCCTAGTGCTTTTACTGGCACTCTTGAGAAATGTTAATAAGACCTTTTTCCGGCTACATTTTAAATGGAAGATAGGCTGTATAGACAAAACTGCAGACTGATTTCTTTATTCTGGTGGGATATTCAGCTATGCTCCAACTGATCAGAGAGACTTGTTCACATGTTCTGCACAAAGTTGTCCAACAAACTGCAAATGAACTCCTGCCAGGATCCAAAATTCAGTGTATTCAATGGACAAGAGGAGCTTTCCCCTGACACCTACCCCCCTGCCCTAAGCCAGCTGGGGGTACCAATTCACATATCAGTGACAGGTAACTTTGTGGTTTAGGAGTTTGGTAAAGTACACTGAAGGATTTTTTTTAAAATGACGTTGGCAGTAGAGTAGGACAGATTTTTATCTCAATTCAGGTCATATGAATCTAAGTCTAACTTCCTTCATTGGAGGCATTAAGCTCTGACCAGGAGCTGTGACCACTGCCTGGCCAGGCTGAAGGACCAAAGCAGCAGCAGCTGGGTGCAGACATGTGCAACACGTCTGTCTTGAGGTTTTGATACGTTGCAAAATGAGGTAAACCCAGGATCAGCCAGGTCTTACTGAAAGCTCAGTCCAAAGCAAATTATTCCGAACCATTTTAAATAACCTCCTGCCCAAAAAAGCAGAATTCCCCACTGTACCTACACAGGCTCAATTGCCAGAATATTTAGCTACGTGTACGACAGCAGGCACAGTCATCACTCTGACTTTCATTCTTAAAATAAAATACTAGGAAAGCATTAATGTTTTGGCAAAATAAGTTGGGTTGGGGTTTTTTTGGTTGTTTGCTTGCTTTTTTCTGAGAGCCAGATTGACTACGAAAAGGAAGGCAAGTTAAAAGGACAAAGTCTATAAAAAACTAGTGTTGCCAAGAGCAAGCGCATGCACCTAGGAAATCTTTGTTGATTGTTGTTAATATCTATGATAATTAAGCTAAAAATACGTACAAAGCAACAGAATTTGCAGAGATGACTCTATTGTCTTAAGCAAATAATGAAGCAAGGAATAGTTAAATTGATCCCATGACTCTAATTTCAATAATAAAGCAGCAACAACTGTTCATCTATAGCGCTCAGTTTCGACTGCAAACCTAGCACCGAATGGGCAATTTCATTAGAGAGAGATCATAGCTGAGAAATGCTGGCAGGGAAAAAAATATCATCCCTACCAAAATCAAACCATCCTGAGAATTTCTTGCTGCTCTGTACCCAGAGGCACTGTCAGGGAGTTCTCACAAATACCAGCTACATCTGTAGGAAGCCTTCAGCATCCAGGCAATTCCCTTTTATTTTATCCAGAAGGCTGCCAGGATAACTGGCTGGACCAGCTCCCCAACACACGAGCTACCTCGGGGGGTCCGGCCGCCTGCTCCAGCCTGGGCACAGGAATCATCGGAAAGGGGCAGCTGCGAGGGAGGGGGGTCAGTTGTCCCCCTTTCCCCTGGTCAGAGCCCCGGGAACCCCCCTGATATTGCCGTCAGAGAGGCTCCAATACAGGAGACACATGTGCATCCTGAAGGAGCCAAATGAGCAGATGGGGAACTTTTTTTTTCCTCTTTTTCTTCTTGTCCCTAAAATCAACACATGATTTGAAAGCCAACCAAACTCAGCCACAGATACCAGCACTGCCTGGAAGAGACAGTTCTCTTTTTAGATTAGATGCTTTCAGCCACTGACACAAATCCGTAGATATCGCAGGGCCGGCAGAGCTGGAGCCAACGAACCTCCACAGAGCGATGCTGTAGGTGAAGGAAGGCAAGGCTCTCACCATCTCTGCTGGAAGCTGTATGGAGCTTATGAGAGTCAGAACTTTCTGTTCTCACTGAAGGTAGCAGGCAGGACTATAAATATTCGCATGGAACATATTTACTGAAGGATTGAGTGCCATACTAACAGCCATTTTTTTTATGGTGGGACCGTATTTCACAGGTGCTAGCAACCTTCTGAATTTAAATCAGAGAATTAGAGAATAATCGAGGTGAAAAGGGGCCTCTGAAAGCCTCCAGTCCAGCCTCCTGCTCAACGCAGGGACAAGTTTGATGCTAAAGGAGGCTGTTGAGGGCCTTGGCCAGCTCAGTTCTGAAAGATTTCAGGGATGGAGAGCCCATAGCCTCTCCAGAGTATCTGTTCCTGTGCTGCATAACCCTTCTTCTGATCAATTTTTTCCATACATCGAAGGATGGAATTTTTCCTTGCTGCAATGCATGACCACTGCCTCTTTCTTTGCAGCACGCTGCTGTGGAGAGTCTGACTCCATCCCCTAGACAATCCCCTTTCGTTAGTGGAAGACAGCAGGCAGATGCCCCCTTAGCTTACTTTCCCCAGGCTAAACAAACCCAGAACTCCTGGCCTCTCCTGGTATACCATGTGCTCCAGCCTCCTGAACATCCCACTGACCCTCTGTCGGACTTGCTTCCATTGTTGACCTCTCTCTGGCACTCAGATACACCGAAAATGCAGTTTTCCAGCTGTGATGTGCAGCCTCACAAGCGTGGAGTTGAGGGGAATGATTGACTTCTTGGCTACGCTCTTAGCCGACCAGCCCAGTATGCAGCCAGGCTTCATCCCCTTAAACACACTACTGACACTCAGCTCATGGTCCACCAGGACCCTCAGGTCCTGTCTGTGGAGCTTCCCCCAGCCCGTCCGTCCCCAGCCCTTCTTGCTGACAGGTCCCAGAGGCAGGAATGCCGCATTTGTCCTCACTGCATGTCATGAGCTTCTGGCTAGCCTATTCCTCAAGCTTGTTGAGGTCTTCGCCAGTCTTTAAAAATGTATCCAAAAAGTTTTGCTAACGTCTTCCGTGTGCCTTCATGGAAAAAGGAGTAAATGTCTCCTAAGATCTCTGTATATACAGGAAAGTTCTCAGGTGTCATGCTGTTTTACACCAACACTCTACATTCTTTACAACACTAATAAAGGACAAGGGAAACCCAGATCCCAGCTGACATCAACAAGAGTTTTCACTGACTGCAATGACCTTGAAAACACTCCAGCCTTGCCAGCGCAGCAGCAGGAATCGGGATGTCAGCGTCAGTGCTGGAATGGGGTTGTTTTAACATGACTTTACCCAACAGGATGGAAGATTTAGTTGCTGCTCAGGAGGGGGAGCTTGAAATCTATAACCAGTATCCCTGTTTAAAATTCTGTTATTTATGACACACATTGGAGTTCCATTTTTCCTCCTGTAAGAATATTTCTTTCAGCCATTCATTTCGCATTTCATGAGACGGTTTGCAGATGCAGTGAACTATATCACTCTATTCTGCTTATACATCATCCTGAGATCTAGACACTTCCAAACCTGCGTGTATTGCAATGACTGTATAGAACATCCCAATGAAAGTCTACATCTGCATCCTTGCTAATTCATTTGTATCCAGGCAGAAATATTCACGGCAGCATTTGCAAAGGCTGCTCCAAGCCGTGGGGTGGGTGTTCACCAAACGTAACCCCCTGTGCCTAGATTCTTGCAAGAATTCATCCCATATATGGGATCTCCTTTATCATAGTAGCTTTGTAAAATTTTGCCTCTCCCTAATGAAATTTCCATCTTTCCCCTCCCTTGTTGCAATTACTTGTGCATTTTGCAAGCACACTGTGACTGTGCTGCTTTAATTTTGTTATAATACTCAAGGAACAATTAGTTCTGTATCTTCTAATAAAGAACAAATGTATTCATTCAAAAATTAAATATTTACTTCCCAAAGAGCCATCGCAAGTTGTTGTGAGTGCTTGTATTCATTATGTGTGGAAAATTAAATGCACTCTATGTAATAATTCTGCTGGTATAATAAAGTATTATGGATGACAAGGGAAAAGTGACTCAGCTCAGCAGGAAGAAAGCACACACCCTTCTCACGAAATTTTAGTTCAAATTGCAGTAGGCTCCGCTCTTATCAAATATAACAAGATAGGACTTCTTTTACTGTATTGAGACGCACTGATTGCTCCAGAGGTACGAGACTAACTCTGTCTACAGATCTGAGGGAAACTTCGGGTGCTACCAAATGTCACAGGTGCTACGTGGAACATATGCAGTCAGGAGTAGTGGCATTCCCCTCCCAGGCGCTGGCACAGACTTGATTGAGTGGGAACTCCCCAAATGAACAAAAAAATATTTAAAAGACCCAAAGGGTCAGTATTTACTGAGTATCTGATTTTGATAGAGTGGGTGGATTGAGAACTTCACAAATGAGTGGAAATATATACCTAAGCATAGCTGGGATGGGAAGCCCAGGAAGACAGCTCAAGATAGGTCAGAAAACATTAAAGAGCCTGTTTTGGATCTTCTTTTGACAGACTGTAATTGTGCACAACTCATTGACACCACTCGAGGTGAAATCAGCACCGGGGCTGTTTTTGTAACAGAGATGCATTAGCTAAACTTATTTCCTCAGCACTTACTAGACCTAAATCCTGAAAGCCCCCTCCTCTCTGTTTCTTGGTCATGAGTAGTATGTGAAGCTGATGCCTCTGGTAGCTGAGACACAGCTTACACTCCTACACAGCCAACTCTGTTGTCCTCCACCTGCCTTTGCTGGCACTGGTTTTTCCTCCTCTTCTTTGGAAGCTTCATAATGCTGGAGCTTTTGAATTTTGGACCTTATCTTCAGGCTGTCAAACAGTCATTCCAGACTTTTCGTTGAGATATCCTAACTTTCAACTTGCTTTAGGAGGTTAAAATGTATAGCGAAGACCTTTAGCATTTTACCTCAGCTAATCTGGTTGCTAAACCACCAGCAATTTGTCTGTCTCTGCAGATGTTCTAACCTCCTGTCACTACACAGAAGAGGTTTAATAGTTTCTAGGACACAGAATATACACAAGCACAGAATTTTGAACTGCTCTTCACCGTGGATCTCCTGTACCATTTGAGGCATGCAGGGCATTACTCAAACTGAGTCAGAACAGCTTTGCTTTTCCAACAAAACTAGCAATAATCACGAACACAGCATGACCTGTTGACCATGGTGAAGTCCCAGTAAAACCCCTCCATGTTCTGGTAAATAAAGTGCATACACGCTGCCAGAGCTGCCCAGCTTCGCCCCGTGCCTGGGGTTCTCCATGAGCGTGCACCGACTCAAAAGCTTGGGCACAGACCACCATCCGCAGGGCAGGGCAGCGGCGGGAGGAGGCATCTCCACACCCCTGCGCAGCCCTGTAACCTTTCCAAACCTCTTCCACTGCTGCCTTACACCTTCCAGTGTCCTTTCCAGGGACAGCTCTGACACCATCTTCTAATCCTAGCTCTTCTTCTGCAAACAAGCTGTCTCACGGTAGTATATTTGGCTGCCTGGAGTACAGTTTTCAAGACAACTCAAGATATTCAGCAGCCGTTTTCCAGAATAACCTGGAGTGAAACCTACAAAATTATGGAATTGTGAAAAAAGCCATGGAGGCTTGTCGGGGGAATTTTAACAGCAGTCAGGGCACCCAGTGAAACACCACAACCTCGATTATCCGCCCATCTGCATCTCCATCCGCCTCAGTACTCACTGGCCCTGAGATGCCAGGATGTCTCCATCCCAACCTCTCCCAAAATAACTTGGCTTTGTAAATAATTTTGGAAGTTTTGAAAATCAGTCATTTTAATTATGATCAGTATGAAAGGATTACACTATCCTGTAAAATGCCATGGGCAGACACTTTGCCGGTAGAAACTCTTGTGGTTCCACTAAAGTCAAACGAACGATGACCGTTTACACCAGCTGAAAACCTTCCCCAGCATAAGTGGAGGCAGAAGAGTTTGCAGCCTGAGGAAACCGTACACTACTGTATAATTCAGTACCTGGGGCCCAATCCTCTTTCTGCACCCTCATTTCCTTACACACCCACATATATTGTCAGAGCAGCATGAATTGGTGTGAAGATAAACACAAATCAAATTTAACAGAAGAACGCATGCACCGGGGAGAGAATAGCTGTGACACCACATGGGTTATGACAGAATACTCAATGCTATATGCAGCAACTGTATTTTGTTTTAAAGCTCAGAAATCTCCAGGAGTACAGACTGCTTCCGCATACCTGCTGTTTACCTAAGCAGCCCCTCTGCAATACACCTACCTGCTTGTGCAAACACACATAGGCACACAGCACAACCGTTCTCTTGCCTTATACGGCACCTCAGTGCTAAATATATCTGTTATCACTCCCAGCGGAGTGTACCCACCAGGCAATAAATGAATCACAGCAGACAAAGAGCTGTAGTGACCCCGATGACAGCTGACCTGGCTTTCTGAGCGCCCGTCTACACCGGGAGCACCGTCCGGCAGAGCAGCATCCATCGGAGCACCGCCATCACAGGGCTGCAAACCCAGCCGCGGGTGGGACCCGGGGGCAATCAAAGGCTCACCCGGAGATCACGAAGGACACCAGACCTACTTCCCAAGAGGGAGACTGAGGTGCAGAGCAGTGCAGAAATTGCCGAAGAGCAGTTGAGCACATCCATCCACAAAGTCCTGTAAGAATAAAACTCTTTTCCCTACTCCAATCGGAGCTGGTGCAAGTGCATTCTTTGCTTTTCTAAGTTTATACTAATCCAGATGTTGCTCTCAGAGCTGCTAATACCACCTTCTGCATCTTAACGGCATTCTGCAGAGCAGAGACCAGAGCTTGACGCAGCGAGGGAACTGTCCTGGGTGCAGCTGCCCTGCTCCCACCGGCACGCACTGCACAGGAGCACAGCCTGGTCCAGATTACTGCCCAGGGCATCCTACCATCAAGGGAAGAAGCTTCCTAAGCTGTCTTTAACCATGCAGGACTGGGGGTTTTATGGCCAGCTTTTCAGACAAGATGAGTGTTTCTAGAGACACTCACAATCCTGAAACACAGAGTTGTCTGGGAATCTCACCTTGACGATCTGTGGCCAGCTGACGAGTCAAGGACTGCAGAGTGGCTCTGTGCTGTCTGCACAGGGAGCCTTTCCAGGAGCAGAAAACAGCCACAACGTCAGGTTTTGTTCCTTGGACAGACACCTGGGAACACTTTTGCAACGCTACATCATCCGCCTTGATCTTACAGAGTGAAGATGTCCTACATCCTCCTCACCTTTCACTGCCCAGCTCTGGATCTGGTATCTTGAATGCTGGAAAAGAGAGCACAAGCAAAGGCTCTTCAGTCTAAACTGCTACAGACTAGCTTGTAACTAGAAGATGGACCCTCCTCGTATGCACTCCGGTGGTGATATCCTGAAAGAACAGGCAAATTTTGAAAAAGAGGCATGAGACAAAAGCTGAAGAGCCGTTATTTCACCAAAGAACTGCCAGTGCCCAGATAACGCCTAAAACCAGACCTGGTGTAGTTTGTGTTTGCATCACTTTGGCCCTGAACAGACACAAACCTGCAACTGCAGGACAAAGAGTGTGGAGCAGTCATTCTCCCTCCTCCAGACTGAGCAGAAAAACAACTATTTTTGGCTGCTATGCTTAATGCTGAGCAATAGGTACTTTCAAACAGCCTTTCTGGCCAGCACCCTTCACTAGGCGGTGAATTTCTGCCTCTTGGTCCTGCGGAGCAGTTCTGCTGTGAAGGGATCGAGCTGTTCGCTCGCTTTCCCATACATCATCTCCAGAAGCATCATGACTGTCCCAGAACATTTCTATTATCTGGCTGTCAGTGATAAAATGAAGAACAGAAAGAATACGGTATGTTCTGTAAATTACCTTTTAGTGAAAGGGTAAGGAATGGTTTGAAGAGTGTGTTGAACAGCGTGGTACATTTTTCACATCAGAATAACTTTTTTATCCCAAGGCTTTTGTTTAGGAAGAAACCGGAAAGCTAGCACCAGATCTGAAAGCCTGAAGTTATTCACAGAATAACTATAATAAAACTAGAGGATTATGTTCAAGTTACAGCATCTTTTGATTTCCTTGTAACCAAATATCGCTACGACCAACACACCGATGATGACTGGACTATCTTTTCAATAGCAGCTTCACCCTCATCTTAGAGGAACTACTGTGACAATTCAACCCCTTTTCGGCAGATGGATGTAACTGCGTGACACGTGTTTATGCACCCTCTTCACCTCCACTTGCTGTCTTGGGCCGGCAGACGGGACGCTGGGGTGGGCTGTGCTGCCATGGGGTTGCGTCGCGGTTCCTCTCGGACAAGGGCACCATGCAGCCATACGTGTGCACATGTGAATTGTCTGATGTCAATACAGTGCTTGAGTCTGTTGGAAAGATGTTCAAGCTGATTAGAATTATCATTAGCAGGCATCTGAATTTCTTTAGGAAGCCCCAAAATTTCTCCTCGCAATGTGTTACAGCGAGCTAGAGACTGGGCTGGCACCCAGTGAGGGCCACCGCTTCCTTTCAGACAAGTCTAACCCTAGAAACACCTTCACATTTCAGGAGCAGGCCTTTGGAAACCCACGATAACGATACATATTCCAAGTATGCAGAGGGATTTTAAAAAGCTTGTTCAGGAATGGACTCTAATGAAACATTGCATCTCAACGCTGACAGCTCCTGAGGGAAGAACAAGTAGGAGTTGGGGTTTAAACTTTTGGGATGACAGTAGGTGGCATATGTTTGAGTTAATCAGTGGAATTGCTGAGAGAAAAACTGTACTATCTTAAAATAAATGTGGTTCACCAAAAAAGGTATTCAAACTCAGCCTCAAGTAACATGGACAATTGTTCGCATCCTGCAGCACGCAACTGTTAGTGGTCGCCACAACAGAAAGGATTCAGTGCCTCTAATTATGATTGTTATACAAACATTTCATTGTCAGTGAGTCAGTAGTAAATAATCATAACATCTCATGAGCACAGCTATCATATCTACTGTCTGCTGAGCAGTTCAGACGAAGGGCCAGAGTTATTCCAGCAAATACACACACCCCTCTCTAAGGAGCAAAGGATGAATGAGAACTGGAAATCTAAGAGAGAAAAAGAAAGGGTTATCATGTGAGCTTCATCCTTTGCTCAGAATTTCATGTTTCTGTGTGTATAAAAGATAGTGGCTACAGAGCCCTTACCCCATACCTCAGATGGACTTCTCTGGTGACCAGCAGCCAGCGTGCGCTTGTGTTGTCCAGCAGCCAGCGATGAACCTGTACCTTCTCGCTTAGGTCCGAAAGCAGCTTAGTGCTGTAATGTTAATGCTATGTTCCCAAGGTGGCATAGGAGATAGTGCATTGTACCGTAGAGTTTTTTAGCAATTTGAGCAATCTTCCTGTTCTTTTCAAGGCTGCTTTAGAACCCCTGTAAAATAAGCTGACTTACTTAAAGCTGCCCTGATGCTTAAACTTGCAGCTGAACTTTCCAAAACAGATTTTACAGCCTTTCGGAGTCAGACACTGAACACGGTTGTTCTATGTTTACTGAGCTTCCCCTATTTTTATTCTGGTTCATCAGCAATTTCTGGTCAAGTTTCTAGACTAAGTCTGTAAATGTTTACTCATTTTTAGCGAACAGAACCAGAAACAATGAAGTTAGAACCACTCTCTCAGATAAGCTTTTCTAAGCTCTAGACATGACAAGATGCAAGTAGGTGAAACGGGTTAGTTTTCATCTCATAATTATTTTTTCATGTTTTGAAACATCAAATATTTTTTCCACTCCCTCTGAGGATTTTCTGCACTGCCTTTTCCCCCAGTTCTTCCTGAAATACGTGGTGACAAAACAGAAAAATGATTCCATTCTCTTCTGGCTTCTCTTCCTTGGCCTCCGGTGCGTTGTTTCCAGCAGGACGCACCCGATCTGCCGTGCCTACATGGAGGCTTGGCAGGGGCTCTCCCCTCCTGCACTTCACGAGTTCAGGGTGGGAACAGACTAATTAAAATGCGATTGCTATTGCCTGGCCATTGCCTTGGATCTAATTACCTCCGAACTTGGAGAAAACATCACTGTTTTCTTCATAGCTATGCTCTCAGCATGTGTTTGCACTGTGACTTAAATACACCGCTCCACCTCAGACCCCTGCTCTGAGCCATTTTCACTTTGACCCCCCTCACAAGTGTTGTCTTTTATCAAATTTAAATGTTTCATTGCCATATTCCAGTGTTTCCCTTGCCGCTGCCCTCACTGCCATTCAAAGTCTCTCTTCTCGCTGGTGAGCTGGCCCCCTCTTTTCCCATCTATTACTTCTATGGATCTTCTGCAGAGGCCAGTAAGGCCTCCCGGCAAGTTGTATTGATTTTATACGGTCATCACGCATTGTTTTTGAAATCTGCATAACAACTAGAATGAGGAGCAGCCCTGTCATCCTTATCTGGAGCTCTACTATATCCCCCGAGGTCTGGCAAGGTACAAACTTCAGCGGCAGCTTTCCCCATGCCTGGGGCACTGACAAAGTCCACCTGGATTCTCCAGCGTCAAATGAGAACTGGCTATGGGCTGTCTTTCCCTCGCCTTAGGCAGGAGGAGGGATTTCACTGCCCATCTATTGCTGTGAATCTTAGAGGAAAGGTATTTTTGAGCCCCTGTCCCTCTATCAAACATTATCAAAACTGGCTGATAGTGTCAGAAGCTATCAGGAGGGATGAGGAGGGATGGACAGACACACACAGAGTCTAGACAAGCAAAGTCCAGATCTGTACTTTGGACCTGAACTCCGGAGAGTCCACCCTCTTTGGCATATGGAAAGAGGTCTCGCGGGATTTCACCTCTTTTTTGTTGGGAATCAGAAAGCCTGAGCTGGTTTGTAAAAGCTGTTGTTTACTGTTTGAGCCTCCAAATAAACTTTTGCTTTCTTGTTACACCGTGGTAACCCACCTCTAGCAAATAAAGTGGCTCCTGATGATCTCACGGCGGGGCTACTTCTTTTTTTTGTAACAGTCCATGCAGGAGCAGCAGGAGGGATGTTCAGACAGCTTGTTCTCAGTGCACACAGCTCAGAGGAGGAGAATGGAAAGAGAGGAGAGGAAAGGGGGAAGAGAAGCAACAGAGAGCCTAGAGGAAAAAGAAGAAAAGAAAAAAAGTTGAGCAGGCTTCTTGTTTCCCCTAGATGTTCACAATTTCCCAGAAAGGATTGAAGCGTGTTATCCCAGCTTCCCTCCGATAGCACAGTACAGATGCAGGGATGCCAGGCCCCTCTCCCGCTGGAGACAGCAGCATCAAAGGCAGCTTCCTGAAGACCCACAAGAAGCCGTGGGGCTGTTCCTCCTAACAGCTGCAAAGGACCCTCAGCGATCAAAAAGGAGACATTTCAAGTCCCATCTCACTTTGATTTTCCATCAAGCTCTCTGAAGTATCCAACAGCAGTATGCAACAACCTGTCCCTCATAGCCAGAGCAGAACAAAGAGCACACAGACCTTTCAGAGAGACAGGAGAAAGTCGAGGGGAAGAAAAGCTCGGGAGAAAGTGAAGAAGCTACTTTTCTTGCTGGAGTTTTCTATCCTGTAATTTTACCTACACCAGAACCGATCAAATTTGTAGTAATGGCTAGGAGACCCATTGTGAGCTACTGAACCTTGTGAATTACAAAGTAATTGGGAAAACACAAGGAAAGCAAGGATTTGCACCATAAAGCATTCCTAGTTCATTTATGGGGATGGCTATAGGCTTGGTTATTTAAGAGAACACTTTGCAACATGCTGCCATACTTATGAGTGGTGCTTAGTGAAGGAAACTTAATAATGAAATCCTGATAAAGGGCGGTTTCGTTGTAAGCAAGAAGGGCAACATCGTCACAGGGGTAAAGATTGTGTCTACGAAGAAACACCCAGAGCCAGCTGAACTGTACTGGATTTTAAAAGAGGACAGATCAATGAAATGACATTTGGGGTTGTTGCACAAATCCCCACCTAGTCCTCTCTGTCTGGGGGAAATTACCTCCTCCAGGTGCAGGTGGCACAAGGCAGGGCTCAGGAGCCTGCAGCAGTTATCTGTGTGAGCAAGGAGCCTTCTCTGCAGCCACTCTTGACCTTCTGTGATCCATTAGCACCCTTTTTTCCTTCCAGTCTTGACAGCCTTTGGTCTCTTGCTGTGTGGACCTGGATAACTGGGGTCTAGCAGTAAATACACCACGGGGCACTGGAAAAGACCGTTAAGTTCGGATGGTGGCAACACCTCTGTGGAGCCAGCAGCAGGAGTGAAGCTTTTGTCTGGGAGGAATCTGGGACCAGTTAAGGTGTTCTGTCCCGGCTTACCCCTCGGCAGAGTTACAGCGGCTTTGCTTACTGCCCTCATGTTGGCATGTTGCACGCAGGGTGATGAACGTAAGAGCTGCCTGTATTGACTCTGGTTCTGCTACTGAGGGACAGATGCCAGTGAGGATGTATGGTACAAAATAGTTCAGAGAAGACAAAACCCTCTGCTGCAACACTGGCAGACGTCAAAATGAGCAGAGATCTTTTGAAGGCACAGCAACGGGCAGAGTCCGACCCAGCGGCTCCCCGCTGCAGAACCATGCGGCTGCGCGGGGCCAGCTGCACCGCCAGGCACATCCCCAGTCCCCTGGCGAGCCTCAGATCTATCACAAAAAGCAGAAAAGGTTGCCCTTTGCTTTGTCATTTCTCTCTACTTCCAGCTGTGATACTGATACTCATCCTTCACAGGCTCAGTAATAAATGAGGAACACATACAAGATGATAAAAATGTTTATCTTCCTCCTCCCTTTTTTTTTTAATTTCTATGGATTTGCTACAGATGTGCTAGTTAGTGATGGATGAGTTTAATCCTCGCCGTTTTTCTAAGGTCTGTTGATTATTTACTGGTGCTCTTGTAGTTTGCTGATCTATATCTGCAGAGGGAATTCTGATATCTGTAATGTCTGCGTTAATGGGATTTCGGGCATGATACTCCTTGTTGAATTCATATTTCTGAGGCAGACGAGTTCCCACAGCCCCTTCGAAAACCCCACATGGTGCTTTTTAACCTTCTTAATTTTTTTAAACCTTTTATGAGGACACTCCCTCCTTCTTTCCCCCCCCCCCC
>Ga0065711_1044194_pt1 | contig 14249 bp, 10 predicted proteins | sample Hoacrofraction12_FD_59098 | JGI IMG/M metagenome (GOLD analysis project Ga0065711, IMG submission 59098) | Hoatzin crop microbial communities from Cojedes, Venezuela - Epithelial fraction 12 v2 (version 2) | ecosystem: Host-associated > Birds > Digestive system > Esophagus > Crop | place...
AAAAAAAAAAAAAAAAAAAAACTAAAAAAACCAAAAAACAAAACAACCCAAAAACACAACAGTATAAGAATTTGCCTGTTGTTAAAACAGCAATGAAAATAATCAGCTACATTTGCTTCTAAGTGTTCTGCAGCTGGTGAAGATACCCAAATTAGGATCATCATCTTTCCCTCATACACTAGTCCAACAAAGTATGTTAGTCAGTATGTCTAACACAACACAGTCCGACCAAGGACCCACCTAGCCTAGTGTCCTGTTTGCAAAGGTGGCCGTAAGCTGATGCCTGGACAAAAGTAAGAATTTAGAAATCCATTCTATGCACATAAACACATGGAGTCCCCATCCCTGGGGGTGTTCAAAAAACCTGTAGATATTGCACTTTGGGACATGGTTTAGCAGGCATGCTGGTGTTGGACTTGATGATCTTAGAGGTCTTTTCCAACCTTCATGATTCTATGATTAATATGTCAGCCTCCAGCTAATACTCTGATTTTCCAGCTATTTATGAAAGTTATCAAAAGCCAGGCTTGACAGTGGTACCCAATGGGAGGACAAGAGACAACAGGCATAAGTTCACAGAATCACAGAATGGTAGGGGTTGGAAGGGACCTCTGTGGGTCATCTAGTCCAACCCCCCTGCCGAAGCAGGGTCACCTACAGCAGGCTGCACAGGACCTTGTCCAGGTTGGTTGAAAGAAGGGACATTCAGACTGAATATAAGGAAGCACTTTTTCACCACAAGGACTGTCAAGTGTTGGAGCAGGTTGCCCAGAGAGGCTGTGCAGGCTCTGTCCTTGGAGGCTTTCAAAACCAGACTGAATAAAGCTCTGAGTAGACAGGCAGGAGCTAGGTGACCCTGCTTTCAGCAGGATATTGGACTAGAGACTTCCCAGGAACCCTTCCAAGCTGAATTATTCTATGATCCTATTTTTTCATCTGAGGAACTCCTGGGCTGGATGTTGCTCCCATGTATTTAGTTTCCGTCAGTTTTACTTTTATATGCAGTCTTCTCTTGAGCCTGTATAAACTTCTGACAACTAGTTCCTCCACCATCTGACAAACAACATCCCTTGCTTTGATCCTAGCTCCACTAAGCTTCATTTCATGGCCCTGGCTTGCTTTCAGGTGGAAGATACTAAAAACATCAGCTGGAGAAAAAAAGAAATACATTTTAAAAATTATTTTAGTATCATTTATTCACAATATTACTAGTATATGAACACCTTTTTAATAAATACCTTGCACTACATTTCCCAGTTTGAAGGTGAGGGGAAAGGGAGGCTACACATCATAACTTGCTTCAGCTACCATTACTTGCTGTCAAAACCTCTTAGCACTGTGCCTGCTTGCACAGCACACCTTTGGAATACTTGCACTGGACTGTCAAAACACAAAATAAGTTTTCACTTCCAGCCATTGCACAGGCACGGCAGTGCAAGAAGGAAGAATTGCTTGTCTGGCACCTACTGGAGTTCCAGGTGCCAGTCTCAGTCGAAGCACCTGGACCAAATGGGTACAGAGAATGCGTAAAGCTGCCCCTCCACGGAGATGTTGTAAGACAGTATCATCACAACCTGTCCTGCTCCAGGGATTAGCAAACATTTTAGTCATGATCAGGTATCCTTCAAAACTCCAACGCAGTTAGAGCAGAGTTCACTTTTATTCTCCCAACTGAAGATGCTCTGTGGATACTTGCACAGTTTTCCATCCTCTGCACACAAATCAGCTGAACAGAGTGCATGAACAGTTTGTACAAATGCTGTAACCTTCTGCATTTTAACAGTGAGACCAAACAAATTCCACCACCCCACAGACAAAGGTGGTGATCCCTCTCCACAGTATTAAAGTCATATTTCCTTCTCCCTAGGAGTCCAGTATCAATACATAATCTGAACAACTGAGACTCAAAAAACCACACAGCTCAGAGGAACCACTGGATAATGACATGTAGGTGTTTTTTTTTAATCCATCAGGTTTTCAAATACCACTCAGTTCCCTCCTAGTAAGCCCAGTGGTTAGTACCTAAATCATTAATTTTGTTTTGGCATCAAGCCACAGTCTCTGGTTATGCCTCTGTCCATGTCATTAATGACTGCTTTAGGACCTAGCATTTTCCCCCCCCCATGAAACTACAAACCATAAGTCACTCTCATATCCTTCTTTTTGATAAAATAAACAGATTGGGCATCTGAAAGGATTTCTCCCTTCACAGAGAGGGATTCTTTCCAGCAATAAACATTTATGGTTTATTTCTTTACCCTCTCTAACTTGGTTATATTCTATAACAGATGTTAATACTTGGACTGAGGGCCACATTCAGGAATTTGGGGAAGGAAACAATTGGATAAAGACCGTTTTCCAGGATGCGGCCTCCATTGCTTAAGTATGGCTTTTATTCCTTTATCCTGTACACATAACTTGCCTTGTTGGCTGGGGCCTATTGAAAAAATGCAGCTAAATGCAATAAACCTGTAGCAAACCTCTGTCCTCACCATTATTTATTCTTCAGGAATCTCATCTCATTTGTTGATTTTTTCAGCAGCGTGAACTCTACTTACTTTCAGATCACTGAACACCAACCCAAACAGTAAGAACTCCTACTCAAAATTTATCCCTTGATTACTACTTTTTGAGATTTGCCCTTAACAACTCTTTAACAGCATAACTAGCAGCTATGAAAAATCAGTGAATCTAACTTTGTCTCCAGACTAATAACTAACCTGCAACCCTGCCTTAAAATGCTTAAATTTGCTGCTTCCAGTTTGTCAGAAGCTGTAACAAGGAAAAAAAGCAGAAGAGACCTGGGAAGAGCAAGATGGGCAACTCTGCTCAGTGAGCCTGCTAAGGAAGACAAATTTATTAGAAATAAATTTGAGATCCACTGAGGGAGTAACATGACAATTCCTCTTTCCTTTGCTCTTCCTTCACAAATAGCAGGTCCACAACCTCATGAAAACAATTGTGTGTTAGAAAAACATTTTCAAGCATGAAAAACAAGAATTCCTAGTCTATACTGAGGAATCTTGCTCATTGCAGATAGTTATCTGCAGATTTCTGACCTGTGCATAGACCTGATACCTCTTATAGGTGAGTCAGCAACAAATTCTTCCATTCACACTTGAAAAAAAAGATGTTACGCATCAACCTTCAACTGAAACTAGTAACAGAGAAGTCTACTGCATCAGCCATGTATCTGTAGGTGTCCATGGGCATCAGCTTTTCTTTTTCACTTCAAGAAAAAAACCAAAAGCATTCTCTTGCACCATAAAAAGCTTGATTAGAAGAATAATGCCTCAGGCAAACCCTAGAGGTAGAAACAACTTGAAAGAAACACTGTGCTGAAAAACTAAGTTGATGCAATATTAAGCAAGTGAAATCAGGGAAACGGGGGGGGGGAGGATCTTAGAGAGCCAGATTCTGAATTCCTTTATGTTGATTTGACATTAACTTAATTCTGCTAATTATTGCAGAATTACTAGTTATAGCAATTATACCACTCTCTCATATGAATGTTAATACACAGAACCAGGCCCACAGTTCTCTAACTGCACCACAGAGAGCCGAGGCCCACTGTTCCCCTGGCAGACTCTGAAACATAGCTAACCTAGTTACATCTGCCACGACCTCTGACTGTCTTGCCATGACCCACTTCTCTGATTAGTGGTGAATGGTGACGGGCAAGGTCACAGGGAACTGCATCCATGTAAACAGAGCATCTTTTCTGCATCAGAACTGGCCCTCAGAACAACAGTTGTGCTTTGCTCATCAAACCACGCAAAGGAGGTGCCTCCTCTCTGGAGATTTGTCTGGTTCTGTCCAAACCTTCCAAATGCATCACTCTGGGGCTGAGATACTGCCCGACATATCACAGGCTGGACACACACATGCACAAACACAAAAGTTTTCAGCAGTGAAAAAGGAAGGCTTCCCAATGAAATGCTCATCCAGCCTTGACCAAAACACCACAGCTCTTTCACACTGTTATTATTCCCTTACAACACAGAGGCCAGCTGCACATTTTTTAGTAACGCCTCACCTTTCACCTGTTACCACGAGGCATGTTCAGTTTGTCAAGTGTCATGTCAAAGGATTTTTGAAGATCCTCATTCAAAACCAACAGGATCAACTGTCCTGAGAAACCAGCATTGCCAGAGGCACGCAGTGACACCACTATCAGTGCCACTGCAGTCTGGGGCCACTACTGCCCCACCTTTCTGCCCCCAGTGTCCTTTCCTGCTTGCAGTAAAGGTTATCTAACCCTGTAGCAAGGGGCAGGAACTGACCAATTACAGTCCCTGACAGGTCCTAAATTCATTTTCAGAAAGTAATTTGGATGTTGGTTTTGCAACCTGTTATTCTCAGGAAGATGCCAAAGTGTGCCGAGGTACGAGCTTGCCTTTAAATACCCAGGGCATTCTGTCAGCTACGAACTTCAAGTTTCGCTGCAAACACTAGTGCTTAACTCGGCTTTTAGGTAACCATGCTGAAAAATCTGACAATCCTTTCAGCACTGCTGGCTCTGATTCTGGTCAATCTGCTAAAGGCACAAGGTGAGTCAAAAACATTTTGACAAATCAATCTTTGCCAATTTGAAATAAGATTCACATTCCAGAGTAGACTTATTCCCATATTTTTTTTTCCCCTCCTCAAACTCCTACTTGGGCTCTCTGGTTCATAAAAGCAACTATTTACATGTTTACATACCCCGAGAAGTAACTTGGCTTTTCAAACCATCCTCATCCATGTAAATTCCTTTCCTTTCGCTTGTAGGTACCCCGGTTACCCCTGTGCTTGAGGCAAGAAGTGCGGAGCAAAGCAGAGATCCCAGCATGCAGCCAAGCACAGAGATCCCCCTGGACTACAGCAGGGACCCACACCAGGAGGAAGGCGCGTCCCAAGTTGGGAGCACTGGAGTGCAAGAAGGCGAACAGGCAACCTGGGAGCTGAGTGGAGAGCCAAGTACTGAATCCACCCCTCAGCCAAGCGTGGAGCCAAGCAAAGTAGCAACCCAGGAGTCAACCACTGAAATATCTGGTAAGACCCATTTTGTCTTTGATTGCCCACATGTTACTGTTACCTCACTTATTTTTGTTACTCCAGTGCTCCTACCTTTCCTGCACTCATGGGACAAAACCTAAAAAATATTGATTTTCCTTGTAGTCCATTGCTGGCAGGGTATCTGGCATGCCAGAGATCCAGCCACCTGCTGCTCCTCTCCTCCTTCCAAAAACATAAATAAATTGCTAGTAACAGAGAGGAAGGTGAGACTCCTTAAGACAAATTGTGTTATTATGGATGAGTGCATTTTACAGCTGTATAGAAGGTCACACCTCCCCTCTCTATGAAAGTTTTCTCTTGCTGGTTAATACTGGCTTATAACGTGCATTCTTAGTGTGGAGAAGAAAACCAAAAAGATTTATATGCTGGAGTTTCATTGTTATAAAGGCCTGTGGTCTGCCTGAGTGATATCTCACTCTGGTGAACCTCACCTCCGTAAAGATGGGCCAAATTATCCCCTGTAGAAGAAAAACTCAAAGAGAAGTCAGAAATTCAGTGACTGCAAATCAGCAGAGGTTCTGTCATGCCATCCATCCATATGGAGCTCTCACCTGCAAGGAGGCTGTGCGATAGGTCACCCAAGTTTCTCCTCTTGAACAGCACTACATTTCAAGGCTCTACCCTTTGTCCCTTAGAAATATCAGCAGCTTCTCCACAGCTCACCGCAGCGCACAGACAATGGAAGAGGATGCACCAAGGAATCACTCTTCCCTCACTCTTACTAATTTCTGCCATGCTTTTAGTCTGGAGAGCAAGACAAGCTGACACTGATTTAACCTTCCATATCCCTTTACTGTCATTCACATCAGCTGCCTTATCTTTTGCTTGTTTTTCCTTGAAAAGTTTTAGCTTTGTTTCTCCCACTTCAACAGCATCTAGGACTATGTGCTAGGAAAACTGGAAGTTATAGTATCAGGTCCAGTGTGATTTCAGAAAATGGAGCAGCACCTGAAACCAGTCAGCACTACTACCACTACCATAACGAGGAATTGCTTGGGTAGAATTTCCTGAGCTGGCCGCAAACTACCACCTTCATTAACGATACCACCAGTGCAGTGTCGAGACCTCCAACACTTCAGTAAATGGATGTGATGAACCTTAGGAAAAAAGCCCAACAAACTATCAAGGACTCATGCTACTCACTCCTCTAGCGCCTGGATTTTGGTACCTACACTGCAGTGCCCTGTATCTCTATGTTTCTCATTACCACAGTGAGCTGCTTTATCATGCACTCAGCCTCATTAATGAGCAAAGGGACACAGCTTCATTACCAGATGTTGTTAATTCTTTTGGGGTTTTTGTTTGTTTGTTGGATGTTTTTGTTTTATTTTGGAGAGGAATGTCTTGCATAAGACATTATAAGTGAGGACCTTTTAAATGGACAGAAGGATCTTCTGAACAATGCAAGCTTGAGGAGGGGTTTTTTTTGTTTGCTTGTTCTTTACAATAGTTTGTGTAGGAACAATCTTAATTTCCACCATGTTCATAGGACACAACTTGCAAAGCCCCAAAGTTCCAATTCCAAGCAGTTCTGTCACTGACTGTACTAGTTTTACATTCTCTCTGTTTTCACTCTAGAATAAAATGCAACGTTAATTCTTGATGGAAAAGCAACAGCCACACATACCTACAGAGTTGACTTCACCACAAGAGAGCACACACACGGTGCCTGCAGCAAGCTGGGCGGCGGAGCAGTTCCCAAAACTACAGCTTGCACAAAAACTGCAACCATAGCCTTCAGTTCAAGAACCCTGCCTAATTCTTCCTTACTTTACCACGTTAATTAGAGAAGAGGTGACCTGTGCTGTTTTGCTTGCATAATAACCTGAGATAAAGAATGTCATTGCAACTACATGTTTTGTCATTATTGTAAATCCTTTCTTTGCTCCACTTTAACAAAAGAGATCCTAGGGTATTTTTTTCTGGGCCTTCTCTCAAACTTCTTTCAGACCACTCATGCTTGTGTTTTCTTGTTTTATCACTGCTGTGACCAAGCCTAGGTTCAGCAGGAACAGGGTTGTGAACGTGTTTTCAGACAGGCTCCAGAAGTGTGCTGAAGGCATCGTCAGCAGTTGGCGACAGTATGAAACACAAACCACTGTTCAGCCCATTAACCTACAAAAGAGCAACACTTTTACACAGCTGTAGCTGCAACACGCAAAACTACCTCTGACTGTTTTCACGGCTTGGAGGTACGATGAAAAACAAATCATTTACCTGCAAATTTTGTCAGCCAGAACAATAGTAAGCAAAGAACATACACAGCTGTATCCAAAAATAAGTTTGCTTTCGAAAAAACTGTAGAAGACAAATTAGAAACACGAATGTATTAACAACTTAACTTACCTATTTATTTCTCATATAATATCCAAGTGGTTTCTACTGCCTGACATCAACTGGTGTTCTTACTGTTGGAGCAGAGAGAGCAAGCTGAGCGCTGCACAGAACAGAGACACTGTCTCTCCTTGGAGACTACTGAACCATACAGAGATAATGTAAAATGAATTAAAAGTGCCAGAACAAGGTTCTCCAGAACAGCTTAGGATTCCATCCTTGCCAACTAACTTAACGCTGAAAAATACTATGAAAAACATAGCCAAAAATCCATCGCAGCAAGTGAGATGTCTCCGTGTTCTCAAGTGCCTGGTGTAGTGTACACAAAGCAGTTGTGTGATACTGGAAGAAAGGATAAGCAGTCTTGGATTTCCATTTTTTCCACTTAATCTAAAACAAAATTTGGTATCTTCTAATTACTCATTTGTAAATTCATAAATAAGGGAAGTCCAACATCTAATCCTCCATTTGTAAAATTAAGTAGAAGCTATCTAAACACACTAAACCTGAACACTGGTTTATATATGCAGATCACCAACATCTTGGCAGGCCATATAAAAGCCATCAAATATTACAATCAAAACACATTTTGGTTCCAAGCCAGCATTCAGTTTCAGGTTTCATCTTATAAAGCAATTCTTATAGTCTGCCAGCATTGCACTTCTGTTTGACCAATAAGCCAGAAAACCACTAAAGGTAAAAACAGCTTAAAAAACAAAATCAAAACCAAAACAAAAAACTACCCAAAACATCTGCTTTCTGAGCTTTAATTTCTAGAGTTTTGTATTCCTAAAATATTGCTCCTATGATTGGTAAAAATTGGTAAGAGAGTTCAGTAACAAACACCATGTTGGGCAAAAATGACTGGTAATGAAGAAAATGACCACACGATGGCTCCAGACCTAGAGGCTTTTAAACAGTTGTATTTAATGTTCATACAAAACAAGTCAGCTAGCTCTGCAGCAGCAGGGGTGAAGGGATACAGCAAACAGCTCACCCACTTCTAATCTAGGCAATACAGTGGTTGTCTGCTTTTCACTACTTCCTCTGGGTCACCCACCATGTAAGAACTGGGTCACTGTCCTCTCATCTGTGGTTTGGAGAAACCCCTTCAGGGGGTGCCCAAGAGGATATTCAAGAGTACTGAAAGGGATACAGCAAGGAAAATGATAGAAACCCACTTGTTAGTCACAGCGAGAAGCGGAATGAAGCAGCTCTCTTCCATTTACTCATTCAAAACTCATCAGGGTAGAAAGGCTGCAAGAAAATTAAAAGTAACAAAAACCATCAGTTCTTAAAAGGCCATAATGAATTACCATGCATAGGTGCACCGCTACTATGCACTTAGTTTTAAGTATATCTTGTAAGACTGTAAAAGAGTTTAACCAGTGATAAATAGTAAGCTGCCTGTTGGGACCTCAGCTTTTGAAGCTCTGGTTTGCAGACAAACAGAACCCCTCTCTCCCAGGTTGTTCGTTCATAAATTATTCACTAGGAGGTTTCTTGTACCTTCTTTCAGGCCTTCCAATCAGCAAACAGAAACACAGTTTCGAGACACACAGTTCGTTCTTTTTCTGCACAGACAGCCCGCCCTATCTGTAGTCCCACACCTACCACAGAGGAAGGACATCACACAGGTGTCAAGTAAGATCTCTCATGGCAGAAAATGAAAGGCACCTTTCCTTCCAGCTGTTCACTGCACCGTAACATTTCACGAACCTCTGTCTGAGTGCTTTGTCATGGTATGACGGATTACCTCCCTAACCTCCTGTATGATGAAGCTTGCGCTGTTAACTACTAAGGCAGATTGCATTTCTGCAGCACAGCTAACATAGTATTTTCATAATTTCATTGCACTGGTCCTCCTTTCCCTTTAGAAGAACTTTCAGGAAAATTAATGGATACAGTGGGGGATGTATCCTGCCATAAGGTTGTGTTACACAGTGTTAGACTGTAGGAACAAGCTAGATATTTTGTTAGAACCACTCACCAAGGGACACCTGTGAAACTTGCAGTTGGAAGACTGGATGCTGCAGCAGCCAAAAACAAAGTCCTGTTCCACCCATCTTAACTAAACCCCATGAACTACCTCAGTGACCAGCAGAAACGAGGGGCAGGTGAAGAGCAGACTGCCCTCTGCATTGTTAAAAAATATGCAGCATGTGGATACTGGTGACAACTCCCAACAACTATGTAAGAGCACAGGCATAGTAGGAGTAGCAGAGCAAGAGTTGTACTGACAAAAAGTACGCTTTTGTTCCTTGGAGTTAAGCTTACTCAGCTGGGAGAGGCATGCAGAGTGGTTTTGCTGGCATACCAGTACTTTCACACCAGTGCTGGAGTATACCAGAGTACTGCAGACAAAAAGAAATAGGTAGAGACTACGGCTAAAGGCAGTGCTGCAGCTACTTTGTACTTTAGGAAGAAATTTAGAGTGAAGTGGCAAGAGGCAAGGGAATGTTCTTTGCCTGCACTACAGGCTGCATAATAATGCTGTCTTATTGAACAACAGCCTATAAAATATTCAGTGGCTATCTCTTTCACTGACCTGGTAAAATGTATAGCTCAGGGCCAAGAGGTTCACTCTGACACCTCAAAGTTTCCCACTAGGAATCTGATGCAGACTAATACCAAACAGCAAATGCTGTCGTTACAGCATACGGAAAAACATTAGAAAGACTTCTAAACCAGCAACTTTCTCCTGAAAAGAAAAAAAGATAAATTGTTGTTTATTCCACACTTTGAGTAAAACCAGCAATCACACCACCAGTGAAAAAGATGCTCTCTACTATAGAGCAAACTAGCAATTTACAACATACCCCACAAACCTCCTCCACCACCATGCCATCACCAAAGGTCCTCAGCTTTTTTTCAGGTAATCCAGAAGCAACAGAGCCAAATTCAAGTTCACCACGAGACCTCAGCAGAGAGCTTCCCAGTATCAGAAACTACCTGGGGGCAGGCTCAGTTTAGGCCGATTCTGTTATCCCGAGCCTCAAGCTGGGTTTTGCACCCAGCAAGACTCTGCACTTGGACAAAAGCTCAGAGAAAAGGGAAGCAGATTTGCCAGATGTGGTCTGCTACCACTGGCTGTCCAGTTTGGCCCAAGAGTCACAACATATTAGCACCAATAAACTCCAATTTCAAATGATTTTTTCCAGGAATTTTAAAGCTGTTGTCCAGCTCAGTCTAACACGGTATACATACAGAGGTTCCTTTCAGTAAAAGAAAGAAGGCTTAAGTTTGCTTCTATTCATGGCTACTAATCACATCCTCACGAAACAGCACACACCCAAAAAGGCACTGGTCTCCACACACTGTACCTCTGAATCAACAAAGAATTCAGTTGAATAGGATAGGTGAAAGCAAGATGTAGGTCCCACAGAAGTCAAGTCCAAAGTCCATCTAAGGTGCTGAATTTCATCTCTCTGAAGAGGACAAAAATGACAAGGGCACAACAACAACTGTGCTTTAACTGAAATTTTTAATAGGGATGGATACAATTAATATACTGCAAGCCAGTTAACAATTTTCACTGAAATCTTATTACCTTAGTGAATAAATTAATGGTCAGCTGAACAAAAAACCCCCGAAGAATTAAGTAAAGATATTGCAAATCCCTTGAGGAGCCCTTCCACTGCTACAGTTACTGTTCTCACTGATACACACCCAAAAATGCATTGTTATGATTTTTCTGTTCTTCCAAACGCCTCCCACTGCAGCACCTGCAATATTTCAATGACTAACTCATTTAACAACTTACAGTCCATTATCAGGTGGGCAGTTCTTTGGTAAAGGTGTGGCAACAGATTCTTTGCTTTCTGTCAATGCTCGTGGCTGATGGACAAAAACACTGAACCTGACACCTTGGTTAGCCGCTGCCCTCACAAAACCACTATTCGCGGTCATGGTGATGGCTTTTAAAGTGTCTCCTGTCCCGAAAATGGTTAGGGAACGGCTGTTGATTTTTGAACTAGCCACTAGTCCTAAGGCACGGTCAGACGGCTGGTCTGGCACCACATTAATTCTTTTAACCAGCAACGCAGCTCGCTCCTTCTCCCCAGGTCCTCCCAGGGTTTCCAAGATGGACTGAAAATCTCTGACAGCTGATTCACAGGCAAAGAGCTCTTTTCCCTCCATGAACTCCTCCAGCTGAGGCAGGACTCTCTCCCTCCTTTCTTGAGCTGCTTGCTCTGTTAGCACTTTTTCTTTGAAGACAAAGTAGCAGCCACCATAGCTCAGAGCAGAGACGTAGGTTATTAAGGTAGTGATGTCCAAGTTAACTCTATTGCACACATTTACTTTGATCTGGGTAGGGAAAGCAATGCTGGCCACTAAATTCTCCCGGTCTACTCTGGTCACCTGCAGAAGCTCAGGGCCTTCTTCATCTGATTCACTGGCGCTAAGGTGCTTGTTTTCTGCGGACGGTTCAGCCAGTGAGTTCACAGCAACAATGTCTCCTCGGACAGATATTCCCATCTCCTTGAGCCTCTCTGCCATAGGACTGGACACGCTGTTGTAGAACGCAAAGATGATGTGGGGATTGCTGTACTCCACTGGCTGCTGACAGCTTGCTTGCAGGAAGTCCTCTGCCTGCTCAATGACGCTTTTGTCACCATACTGGCCTCTCCCCAGCCAGATGTTATGCAGGGCCTCAGCCTTCCGACCAATGGCCTTCACCCACGTGTGACCTCCGTTTGCAACGACATCTACCACCAGCGTCTGCTTGTCTCCAAACCGGTCCTCATAAGCAAAGACATGGAGGATGCTGACAACATCCTCCAGGTTCTCTGCTGACTGAATAATGGCTTGGAGATGGGTAAGGTTTGTACTCTGCAGATGGGATTCTTTAACGGCCACCTTCCCTGCCTCCACCTTGTGTAAGAAGTTTAGCTCAGCCTTCAGTTTGCCACATAGTTTTGCCGCACCTTCTATTTTTCTTTTCTGGGACTTGGAAAGGGCTTCCGCTCTCTTGATCAATTCTTTGGCAACAGCAATTCTTTCACAAAGCAGTGACTGCACAGACATGTTGGAAACATTATTCCTACCAAGGGAAAGCAAAAGAGAAGATTGTTATTGCATGGCCAAGAACAAAGACAGTCAAAAGAGGTCTTTGTAACATTATACACCAGAGCTTTGCAGTAGATTTAGTGCAGCAGCTACCAGTATTGTAAAGCAGAAGCACCAGGAACCTCAGCAACAAGTCCCACCAAAGAGTTCAATTCCTTTGCTTAGCCTCTGGGGATCCAACCTACAGCCTCAGAAGATCTCAGTGCTCAACAAGGAAGAACAGCAGCATCCAAGTCTCCACACACACATTGCAAGTTTGCGGTTTTTCCCCCCGTGTGTGAGCCCGTCACTGAGCTAGTCACTTGGAGAGATCTCAGCTCTCACAGCTCATTTGCAGAAGTTGTCATCCAGAGCAAAATTAGAAATCCTGTTGATGCCATAAGCAAATCTTGCCTTTCCCTCTCACCACAGTTACCATTAAAATATAAAAACTACCCACCATACTTACAGACATACATAGAAACTGTGAAGCCTGGCTACCAACAAGTATTTTAACACAGCATAGAGGAAGTCCATTGTATTTTATGATTATGGGTAGCACAGCTCTGTCCCCTCCAGCTTCCACTGCACAACTCAGAGAACGAGCCCCTAACAACCTCCTGCAAAAGCTTCAACATTACACAACATCATTACAGACTATGATTCGTAATTCTAGAGCCAGGAAGACCTAGAAATCTCTGTTTTCTAGTTCTACTAGGTATTTACTGTGTTGCATCCACTAAGTCTATTCCTTTGCATCCGTATTACTTTAGTATGTCTCCCTGAGGAAAGTATCACAGGAATTACTTAACTGAACGTGGGCTGGCTTTGAAAAACTTGGGATTCAATACCACAGCAAACAATACCATTTTTTATGACAGGCAGTGAACAGCCACTACGAATAGCAAAATCAACCAGTTTGGACTCCCAGCTACAAGTATGAACACATCCTCCTCACCTAAGCTGCATGTTGAAGCCAACTGGTATTAAAGGGCAAGAAAAACGCAGCTTCAGCTGAAAACAAGCAATGGGATGGGGCCTGGGTCCTTCGACAGGCTCTGCCAGTACAACTGCAGGGCTGGGCTTCTCGCAGCACCCTTGCATTACGCCCAAGCTCCAGTACAGCCAGCATGAACGGCTACTGGCCCAGTCAATACCCAGCATCACCACAATCTGCCCCCTTCTTTGAACCAAAAAGCGTAATGTCTCCCTTCGGGGTCAGGGGAGGCCAGTGAAACCAGCCCCAAAGTCCTCACCACCGCCATGAGTTTATTCTTACACCTAAAGCAGTGAGCGAAGCCCTCAGTCGCTACTCTGGCACCTCTCACCACAGCAGCTTCAACTTCTACAAGCATGGAAAGAAAGGCTTCTAGATGAAGCTTGCTTCCAGTTTTTCACAGAATCACAGAACAGTGGGGGTTGGAAGGGACCTCTGTGGGTCACCCAGTCCAACTCCCCTGCCGAAGCAGGGTCACCTACAGCAGGCTACACAGGACCTTGTCCAGGCGGGGCCTGAATATCTCCAGAGAAGGAGACTCCACAACCTCCCTGGGCAGCCTGTGCCAGGGCTCCGTCACCCTCAGAGGGAAGAAGTTCTTTCTCATGTTCAGATGGAACTTCCTCTGCTTCAGTTTGTGCCCATTGCCCCTTGTCCTGTTGCTGGACACCACTGGAAAGAGTCTGACCCCGTCCTCCTGACACCCACCCTGCAGATATTTATTGGCATTTCTAAGGTCCCCTCTCAGCCTTCTCTTCTTCAGGCTGAACAAGCCCAGCTCCCTCAGCCTCTCCTCGTAGGAGAGATGCTC
>Ga0065711_1044195_pt1 | contig 14248 bp, 6 predicted proteins | sample Hoacrofraction12_FD_59098 | JGI IMG/M metagenome (GOLD analysis project Ga0065711, IMG submission 59098) | Hoatzin crop microbial communities from Cojedes, Venezuela - Epithelial fraction 12 v2 (version 2) | ecosystem: Host-associated > Birds > Digestive system > Esophagus > Crop | place...
GTGGATGCCCCCTCCCTGGAAGTGTTCAAGGCCAGGTTGGGTGGAGCTCTGAGCAACCTGGTCTAGTGGAAGATGTCCCTGCTCATGGCAGGGGGGTTGGAACCAGATGATCTTTAAGGTCCCTTCCAACCCTTACCATTCTATGATTAATGAGGCACTGGAAATTATCTTTGATTACTGCCGTCTCAATTGCTGTTCTCATTCCTCATGTAAACAGAGCTTCTTGTATAGAGAGGTTGTATTCTCTATTCATTCCTTAGCTACTGTGGATATAAAAAAAGATGTGGTTTAGAAATAGGTTTGCTTGTCTTTGTTGTGGAAAAATGTGATTGAGATCACGCTTGAGAAAGCTGAGATGCAGTGGAGGTTTCAGTAAGCATTTTGGCAAAATCACAGCCCCATTTTTGTGTTTATAGACACAGAACTCTGAATTTCTAGTGGTAGCATCCGTGCAGCCCGTAACATTCAGTCATGCTGCTGCTTATGTGGCATTTTAAAAGAAGACGTTGAAAGCAGTGCTTCAGTGATTAAAGTTCACGTGTGCAGCACTGTACAGCGTTACTCTCTCTGTGCTTGGCTGGTAATATGGAGAGAGAGAACAGCCATCACATAGTCTGCTCCAGTTATGCTGTAGTCTGGAAAACCATCACCACATTAGCAAGACAAGCTACAATTTCCAGTAAAGTGTATAAAACTTGTCTGAACAAATATATCATCGTCCTTGTACTCGTCTAATAATCAGTATAATGAAAATGGTACAGTCTTTCTGGAAATGCATCAGTGTAAAGGAGTTTCTAGGAGCTTACTTTGTTGCTGTTGCATTTGGCTAATAGATTTTTTTAAAGAGCATAGAAAATACATATGCATAAGTAAAAGCTGCATCTTTTTTATACTTGGTTGTCTAGATAAATGACTAAGCAGAGACTGTCTCTGCTTTTAAGTCTGATAGAATTCTTTTTGTTTATATATTTACTTTCCTTGAAACATTATTACTATGTCCCATTATTAATTAACAATTAATACTAAATTTACCCATCTGTGGGTTGTTGAAAGCTGTTATGGACTATAGTAATTTTGTTGTGTTTTGAGTAACAGGGCAGTTTCTAGGTTTGATACATAACCCAGCCACTTTTTAAACCTGACACTCTGAACTGCAGATTCTTTTCCCATGAAATCTAATGTTGTTTTGCCTTACCAAGAACAAAACTTGATGTCATTCCACTTTCACAAATTTGTTTTCTGGGTACATGGCCAGATGGAAAGATGTGTTATGGAATCAAATTAGCCATTCGAAGAAAAACAGTAGAACTTGAAGCATGATTGACTGGTGTATAAGGAGACATTATAAAATGGGGTGGTACAATTAATTGCATAGGAAATATAGATCCTAGCTTCTAAATGGACTGTAGAGCACTTGAAATACAGGCGCATCAATTGCATCTAGATTACTGTGACAATGTAGCTTGACTGTCTCTGGCCAATTAACTTGGAGTGGTGATAAAAACTGTCATATTAAAAGAAGTGTTTGATATGACACAAATAACATAGCTGGTGAATATTACTTAAGCAGTTTTGGTGTTAGGGTTCAAGGGGAGAAGAAAAGCTAAATGTGAATGAATTCAACACACTGACTAACCATTAATTGAAATCTGGTAGGCACGCTTTTGAATCCTGGCACCTGGTAGTAGAAAAGCATTTGGGACCTGATTTCTGGTTCGTGTATGATACCCCACTCTTCACCATGAGGCGTCTTTTTGGTTTTATTCCAAGTTAAAGAAAAAAGTGCTAGAAAGAGTTAAACTAGCCTGAAGCTAAAAATTGTTGCAGCTTATTATAGGACACTGAGCACTATCACACTTCCCACTGACTCTCTCAGATGGAGGCACATATGTGGGCTCAGACATGTGCGCATAAGATAGAAGCAGGTTTCTGAGACAGTTATGCAGCTAGGCTAGGTGTTACAGTGGTAGGTGGTAATATGTTTATCTCCCTTGTTGCACTCTTACCTCACTCAGTTAGCCTGAACAACATCAGTCTTTATTGAAAAGTACATTATTCAGGAAGACATTAGAATCAAATTTGCATTGCTAATATATATATAAGAAATTCTACTATGTCATAGCTTTTCTATTAAATAGCCACAGGATAATGGCTTACATGACTCAGGCATATGATAAATGTGACAGCGTATAACAACAATAAACACATTCACTGAAATTTTAAGTGTTCTTTAATTGACTTGATAAATCATAGAGATCTTTTAAAGATTGCTTTTTTCTCACTTTTTAAATTCCACTTCACACAAACTAGCAATACTAACTTCTGTTGAATTTTATGACCTTTGGACCATTTGTATTGCATGAGATGGCATTTACAATAATTTATTATTCTTTATTGTTATTTCAGAGGAAATACTTTATATGCTTGATAAGGACAATGGTAGAAGTTTCATCACTGTAGATGGGTCTTAATAAGACTAGCTCTTTATAGTATGTTATTTTTCAGTATATCACACACATTTTTTTCAAGTCCATGGACCATACATGAAAAGAGAAAAGTTCTGTTCCCATGCTTGTCAAGCTATTAAATCAAAATAAAATGCAAAAACTCCATTAAACATGCACATTACTGGCACATTTGTGTTCAGTTTTAAAGCACAAAAAATTGACTTACTCAGAAGCCTTAATTCCTAAAGTATCATTGCATTCTTTTTTTTTTTTTCCCCCTGGTGATTTTGTATTCAATGCTTGTTAAAATACTTTGTTTGAAATGCAATGCTTTCTAAAATACGTTTTATCAAAATATTATAGACAAAACGCACTAGTGGTATAATAAACTCAATGCTATCGATGTTGTTAAGTGACATTCTTGAAACTCTCTGGTGTCAGCTCTGTAGCTTTTAAAGAAATGTTTCTTTCTTTCTTTTTTTTTTTTTAAACAATAGCGAATCAAAGAAGGTAGCCTAATGGACCAAACCAAAATGGTCTGCGTGGGTGATCACATAGAGACTATAAATGGAAAAAATGTGTCAGATTGTCGTCATTATGAAGTTGCCAAAATGCTAAAAGATCTGGAGAAAGGTCAGAAGTTTAAGCTGGAGTTGATAGAACCTATGAAAGCATTTGGTGAGTGACCTGACTGTCCAGTTCGTTCGCTGGATATCAAAATCCCAAGATTGCATTACATTGTAAGTTTGTTTTCAGGTTGCAAGCCAGGTGTCCATCCAAGGTAACATAACCAATACAAAAAACTATATTTTTCTTCTGTTTTGTTTTGTTTTTTCTTTGAAGTGGGAAATTTATGAATGGATTTTCTTCCATCTGGCTGCCTCAGCCTGAGTCTCAAATGCTTGATTCCTTTGCCACCACATGACGATGCAAAGCAAGTAAAGGAATTTTCTCATACACACAGTTTTAAGGCACGCATCACTTCACTGATGTGCGGATCCTCGAACCTCCTCTTTTCCTTCATCGATACGTAATCCCTGTTCATCTGTCAGATTTTTCTATTTCTGAACCCTTTATTGGGGGCTGCGCGCTCAGATGCAGAAGGGTGCTGCAGAAAAAACTGTCTAGGATTCCCGGGAGCACCTCCTTTGCTGCATGCCTGCCTGCTGTCCCCAGTTTTTTTGTGGATCTCTAATCATACAGCTCGTATACTCAGAATTAGAAGAAAGCAGTATGGCAAAGCTCTGTCCCTACCTTCTACCTACGTGCTGTGAGAAAGTGATACTTATATGGGAGGAATGCATACTTACTGCTAATCCTTATGTATAATAATTTTATGAATGTGGTAAACTAAAAAAAACACCAAAAAACTAGACACAGAGTTTTAAGTTTTATTCTGTCAATTTCTTACATCCCCTCTCGAATGTAGTATTTTTCTGTAATAAAAACTTCAAAATACTGCTAAATTAGAAGTGTGTATGAATCCTCGTGCATGCCTGCACTAACAGCAAGTTAAAAAATGCCATCTTCTCCACAGCAGCAGAAATTTGAAATGTTTATTTTTCAAATCTTTTTTTGACTGTTAGTAGTTTACAGTTGCTGTCATACACCAGTCTTGACACTTGGTGTCAGAATAGCGGCAGAAATTGAAAATGAGAGAAGTGTGAAGGTTTCTTTTTGCCTTTGGTGTTTCTGTGAAGAATGAGGGTTATGAGCTAGTCTCTAATGTGTTTGGATGCAATGTGACGCTCCTGTTAGATAAATGTGTATGTTATACATTATGCTAAAATAGTATTACATGTGTATAGTATTGCAAGTAGTAATATAGGAATACCTTTTAAATACAGATGTATAATGTATTCAATGCTAAATGTGTTACATAGTCTATTTGTAAAGACCAGGGTAAATCAGCATTTGATTGATGACTTCAGCCATTATTTTAATAGTAATTACTTCAGTCAGGTGATTAAGATACCTGTTAGTCTGCTTGTGTTGTAGATAAGGAAACCTGCTGATTCCATGGCAATACTTTTTATCTGACATTGAATTGAGAGGCAATCAGAGCTTTTTATACAGTTCTTTGGAGGATGCACATGATTTTTTACCCTACAATAATTAATTTACAAGTTGAAGTGCCCAATAGGTTAGAATATCCTGCCTCTACCCTGAGGTGCACTTGGGCTTTAGGCACAAATTTATATGGAATAGTGTTTAATCTGCAGCGTGCTGAGAATAGCCCCAGAGATGACAAACAAGATCCAGATCCTGCTTGACAAGTAGGTGCTGAATTCCTGTTAGTTTCAACACAAGTTTGTGAGAATATAAAAATAAGAGAGAAGTCTCTGTGTGAAATTACTTCTAGTTTTCTTCCTCTTAGCAGAATGTGAAATAAATGTCATGTGAAATAAATGTCATTTACTGGTTGGATATCTTTCTACTGTGGGCACACAGGCTGCCTCAGCTACTCCAGCCAAGACTTGGAGTACAAAATTAAAGAGCTGTCTCAGTAAGATTGGTCCTTACCAGTCACAAACTATCCCTCTTCAAAATGGTGAAAAATCAATAGAAACAAAATAAAGGTAGCATAACATAAACTCTAAATTATGTGAATATGATTAATAGTTTCTGTGATGGCCAGAGAGCTTTGGTCTGAAGTGTTGCAAATAAAAGTTGTGTCAAATCATGAGTTTTAAGGTGCTAATGGTGACAAAACTAGGAAAATATGTGTGTTGTATAAGGAATTATTTTTTTGAAACGAGTCTAGCAGAAATTATGATAACGTAAGGATGTCTGAGACAGTCCTTGAAGCAATAAAAAGATTAACGATAGGTGTTGATTCTAAGTATATATGTAATAGACTGTGCCACATCTATTTGTTAGAATATAAACAATTAAAATTTACTTTTCAAGACTTGATCAGCAGAATAGTCTGGATTTTTTACTACTTATGCAATAATGATGAGTTGGAATCTATCTGGACAAAGTGAATATAACATGTTAAAGCCTTGCCTTGAAGGAGAGCTTACTAGAAAGGCCTGCTATTAAGAGGATGAATAATCTGGTAGAGAAAACTGCACAGTTAAGAACAGTTCTGCAAAATTATCTCCTCTCTTCTAGCATTTTACAGATTATCTGTGCAACTCCCATATCAGTAAGTAGACTAAAACCTTGCCACTCTTGAATGTAAAATAATGTCGTAGAACAAGAAAACCAAATCTTCAATGATTCCATACTCTATTTACTAACTGGAGTGCCCTTACCCATGATTAAAGAAGGAAAGCTGAATTCAGGTAAAAAAAAACTTTGGGTAAACTGAGATATTCTTGGTAGAGATTTATCGAGTGTGAAATCATGACCTCGGTGAAACCAGTGGAAAAACTCATGCAGATCTACTTAGGGACTTCTCGCCTATGTGACTGCTAATAATCAAATAGTTAGCTCAGCGTGGCTCATCATGACCAGTTTAGCAGTGGTGTTTGCACCATTGCATCAGTGAACAATCGAAATGTTGCAATACTAAACCTGCTACATAATCTGCCTGTAAAGACCAGGATAAATCAGCATTTGGCCAATCACTTCAGCCCTTGTCTTAGTATTAAGTACTACTTTTCTGTAGAACAGGGAAATACAATTATACAAAGTGCGTATATAAAGTTGACTGCAATAGGCCTGCATAGATACATTAGTTAATGGAAGTCCTAGCTTCAGTGCAATCAAATGGATATCAAAGTTTAAAGACAAGAAATTGTCAGCAAAGCTATATGTAGCGTACAATTAATTTATAATTAAACTTTTACATATGTCTAAAAGTTGATTAGAATAAAAAGTGAAGGTAATGTAACAGCCAGAGCAGATACATCATATTCTGATGTATCATATATTTAGTTTTGTTTGGTATTCTTTTCTTTCTGTTTTTGGCTGTTATGTCTTTAGAAAAGCTGGAACCAAGGTCCAAAGGTGGAACTCTGCCAGAGGCTAAAATCTCCAGAGGGAGAGAAACACTTCGGCTGAGAACCAAGGGCCCTGCTACTGTGGAACAAATGGTATGGTTATCTTGGGTCCCTTCAATAGTTTAATCAGCTAGCACCTGATTTATTCTTCCCCAAGGACGATAAGGTAAAGTAGGAGGGAAAAAGATGTATGTTATAAAGCTTGTGGGACTTAAGAAGACTGCCTTCTGCAGGGAGAAATGCTTACATAAAGTTGAAGACTGGCAGGGATAGGATGGAACTGGGGAATCTGGAAACAGAGATCCTCTATTTAGATGTCATGGATTACATGGATGAATTTAAGGTAAATTAGACCATGGAGTGTTGAAAAGAGGGAAAGGGGATGGGGAAAGGGGAGGGTGGCTGGAGTGTACTGCAAAGTGTACGGGACTGGTGTAAGGGTTGTTGCTAGGAGAGGCTAATAACATACATTGACATGAATATGTGTGAAACCACGATTGGGGTCTGGAGGAAGAAATGTTATTTATTCCATGTTCGTGTAAAGCTGATGAGGATTTGAACAAGATCTATATTGTCAGGAGATGTAAGGCCCCTGTTTAGTGTGAATGTGTCAGCTGTGTGGCTTGACCTTAGGAGGAAGGCTCAGGTTTGTGAGAAGAGGGAAAGGGAGTGGGATAAAGTGTTTTACGTGTGGGTTTTGTAAGTCTAGGTGGCTAGGATAGGAGTAAGGGTAATCAGTGGTGAACTGATGGTTATTTTGAAATCTGCATAGATATAATCATACTTATGCTCTTTTTCTCCCTGTATTTCAACACAGCCAACTGAAGTTGAAGAAAAAGCAATTAAAAAAGTGGATGAACTTCTTGAAACGTACATGGGGATAAGAGATATTGAATTAGGTGAGTTTTTAACACACACATTACTACAAGATTAAATAATTTCTCATTTTCTGCTGTCTAAAATTTATTGAGTACTTTAGTTTCTGGATGTAAACAAACCAAAATTTGTCCAGCATGCAGTCCCAAAAACTTGCCTGTATGCCTTGCAAATGTGTGTCTGATAAAAGAAAGAATCTCTCGCTTATCTCGCCTTATGATGTAATTAATTAATCCTCTATTCTTCCTGCACATTATCTATACACTATTGCATGAATTATTTAGTGGTTTGCCATTAGCTGTCAGCACTGCATTCTTGCTGGCATACATTTTCTAGTGGAGCTCGTGTGTACCACATTTAAGGGTTGTTAAGGCTAAGCATATCTATTTGCCTTTTTGCTTTTTTGCCCCTTGGCTTAGACACATCAAAGTTGATCATGAAAATTTGAATCTGAGGTCTTAATCGGTGAAAGGGCAACTGTTTAGCAAGGGAACTGACAGAGTGATTGCACGAATTTATCAGATTCTCTAAAGCCTGTGTTCTGAAGAACATGGGAAATTTTCCAGAATATTTACTAGCTCTGACAATCATCAATTTATAATGAAAGAAAGTATTCAACCCCAGTGTCATAAGTTCGTTAAAACTGCACCAAACTTTTCCTTGCAGCTGTTGCTTCGCTCTGCTAGTCTGACAACAACTGAATAGGAACTTCTGTTTGTTTGGGAGGAAGCTGTAGTCTAGCTGATGAAGAAGTGCCGCTGTAGCCAACTGTGGCTGGGTGTAGTCCTCATATGATCTTATGAACTGCTAATACTGAGACAAAGAGGAAGGTATTTATTGTTATGGTAATATCTAAAAAAATCAGCCAAGAGTTAGGAAAGGGTAAGCTAAATGGAAAGTGATCTTGAAAAGAAAGCTTTTATGAGAGAGAGGTGGAGGAGGCAAAGCAGAAGAGAAAGTAGGTCTGGCATGAAGCTAAGGGCAAAGCAGGAGGGGTGGACAGGCAGCAGTTAGCACAGAGGAACGAGAACAACAGGAGATTGTCTGAATAGCCAAAAGTCCTTTGTTGGCTGCTCCTACCAGCAAGTGTCTGATCGGCATCTTCTGCTAGTTTTCTCAGAGGAAAAATTGCAGGTAAAGTATTATTTGTCTCCCAGCCTAAGGTAGAGGTGGGCTTCCTGGCACAGAAGAGAGAGTGGAGCTGCCCAAAACTTCTGAATTCTGTTTTGTAGGTAATATCTAAACTTTCCAATTCCCAGAAAACTAAAAATTCTCAAAAATTCTGTTTCCAGCCGCTCTAATATATGATGCCCCTGCCATGTAATATGTTTCTGGGAGCCCTGTGTGGTGCTGACCCTCTGTTGAGGTTAGGGAGGATCCTGTGTCCTGTCGCTCTCCTGCAGCCTTCGCCACTCGGGCTGTCTCTGGCACAGGCTTCAAAGCTCCAGAGTCTCATGCCAGTCGTCCCTCTGGGAGCTGTTTTTGTCCCGCAGCTGTTGCAGTTCCAGCTCAAGCCGGGCTTCTGGAGGCTCCTGTCCTTGCAAGTTAGCTCCAAAGTCCCCAGGCTCCTGGCCCTACAGGAATAAGTAGCTACAGGTGTTCGGGTTTTGGTGTCCGTAGCCCAGAACGCTGAGATCCTAGGACAGACCGTGGTTTCTTGCAATGTTGAGGTGTGCTGTGCTCTGCTTTGGGACAGGGGAGCAAGTTCCTGTGGGAACTAGTGTTTCCTGTGTTTTTGGCTTCTCAGTACTGTAACGGGAGGGCTCTTGTAAGTAGACTGGGGAGTTCAGTTTTCAGCACATACAGCTGAGCTGATTGCCAAGCACCTGGTAGAGTTTTCCCACAAACTCTTTGATTCCCCCCACCCCGGAAGATCTAATGTCCATGTTTCAGTATGTAGTTCGGAAATTTTCAAAGAATGCCTTAAAAGAACACTCAAAGAAGGAAGAGGTCTTTGTCCTCAAAGAGTACTCTCTTCTTCCCAGGTGGGTGGTTGTTTTGCCCTTCACCTCTTGTGTCTCTTCCTCCCAAAAAGGCAGTGAAATAAAGAGAAACTGCCAGGAATCAAAGACTACAGCATTCATGTAGCTTTAGTTTGCACCTTTGAAGCCATTTCCTGAAGTTCAAAACTTAGAGTCGAAGGCCCACAGTGATAACAAAAAAAGAGTTTTATCGTTTTTAAACAATTAAACAGCTCTAGGACTCTTTAGGAAAGGAGAGCTAATCACCTGTCACGAATCTGTTCAATTAACATATGTCAGTTTTTCATATACTGGATGTGATCAGTCACCCATGAAAATGAAGTATGAGGAAAGGATTCATTCAGAGAATGCCAATCACCACTCAGCTAGAAATTTCACTCATTACTCAAGCCAGATTAGTTGAAAATGCAAGTCATCACAATGCGACAGCCGACAAGTGATTAAGATCTTAATCATTGCTCACTCCGGTGCAGTTCTGTTTGTCAGAAGCTTTGGATGTCAGTTAATATTGCTCTTTCATCTCCATTAAAATGACAGTTCCATGGTATGATTGAATTCTAAAACAGTGCCCCAGTTGTAAGCCAGAAATTAGAAAGAAAGGAAAGAAAAAATAATGTAAAATTACAGACAGAATTAAAGATGAGATAAAGCCCTTAATTTTTGCGTAGTTAAGTATCTTGACAGTTTCAAGAATGGTTGACTAAATCTACACACAAATCCCTAAGCTGGAGCAAAATGCTTGGAAATCATTTAATGGAAATGCATAAACTTACTCTTTTTTTGGAACAATTTTTATTTTCAGAAATCTAAGTGCTGTTGAGATTTACATACCTGCCTTTTGAATGTGCTTTTACCTTTTTACCTCTTCACTCTGTTTTACTGAAGACTGGACTTAATCTGCAGAAGGGACACTTGGCTCTGGAAATGTATCCCCCAGCCATTTTATGGGCACATTAGTAATTGGGCCAAAGCTTAACTTCAGCCTTCTTTAAAACATAAATACACCATTGAGAGATAATTCAGGTTATTTTAAATCCTGTCAGTGCTTTCTGGGAAAGGAATGTGAACAGTTGATTAATAGCAGGGGCTCGGGAAGCAGTGTTAGTGCATTTATTTTTATTAAATCAGTGAAGCTTGAATTGTTATGGACTATATTTGATCCCAAAGATTCTGGGTGGGATCTATGGGATCCTGCCCCAGAATGCTACTGATGGAAAAATGATGGCAGAAGGGGTTTCCTGTCCAACTTTTTTCTTTCAGCGTCTTTTGGGTAGCTCTTAATCCACTGATATTTTGTTCTGTTTTTACACTTTGGGGTGATTATTTCCTTTTATTTGTTCCCTATAATATTGTCAGATATATCTTTGCATATTCTGCATCTCTGTTTAGAAGAATTTTAAATCTAATTCTCCACTTCTGACTTGGTTTTTCAAACTTAGCACCTAGTCAAAATGTCCTAACAGGTTTACACTTTTTGTCACCCAAGCTTCTTCTCTTGGTTCACTAATCCAACCCAGCAATATTGGATAGATGTTTTTATGTTGATGTGCTTTGACTAAAGTGATATTCTCCCTGAATCTGTTGTTTTCTGCTCCTCCTGTCACCAGACTTCATTTCCCAAAGAATTTTATTGTATACATTCTGGGATATATTGTTTATGACTTTTCACTTACTCTGAGAGAATAATGGGAGTTTTGTGAAAAGAGAAAGGTAGCAAGTCTGGTTCAAGAAGAAAACATCTCCACTTCAAGAAGAATTAGTTATTAGTACTTAAAAATTTGTAATTAGTATTTAATAAAAAGAAACAGGAAGAAAGGATATTTCTAATGATTCCTTGAGTGCCAGATCTGACAATGTTCAACATGAAACTAAAACCAAGTCATGTTAAACACTGGAAAGGGCAATGACATGCTTCGTTTTCTGTCATGTCATAAGGAAGCTGAATGTGAATTTTAGCTCTTAAAGTGTCAGGCCACAATAATAATATTTATTACGTTTTGATGAAGGCAAAGTTTCTGATAGCATTACAGCTCAATAAATACTGACATTTCAATTAAGACCTCTGGAAAAGTTTTTTTAGAAGTTGCAGGATAGGATATAGGTAGCAAAACCACAATGTAAGGTAAATAATAACAATGGCAGGCAGATAGTGGCTTTCATGGCTTGTGCTGCATGTGTCTATCAAAAGTGAAAATAAGCATTTTGTGAAAGATCTTTGAAGTTTTTTAAAGGGACTAGGTTTAAAAAGCCAACATACTACTTTGTTCATATTCTGGGAAGCTTGATACTGAACTTCTCAGTTAAAGTTGAGAAGACTTCTAATCCCTTTCATCACTTTTTAAGTTTGAACTTTTCCCATTTTATGTAAAAATTTCTCAGGTATGAGAATTGCCTGAAGTGAGATTTAAAAAAAAAAAGAAAAAAAAAATCTGAAAACAATTGGGCCTATTTGGAGTGCGGAAAAATATTCTATTGAAATAAAATTCCTGTAATCACTCATTGTGCAGCTGTTAGAAGAAGCAGCGGGGGAAAGGGAGGGGAGTGGAGGCAATTTGACATGGAGTGTCACCCTCTGAGAACCAGTAAAGTTTTCTTCAAGTTGGCAAGTATCCGCTAAATGCCTTGGCAATCAGTAGGTTTTGATGTGCCTTGGGAGTTATGGATTGCAAATGTTATTGTGTAAACATGCACGCTGTGCGCAGCTGTGCCGCCCAAGGGATGCTATCCCGTGTCCCTCGTAACTCCCCAGGGAAATGAGAATCCATGTGCTGGGCACGAGGCTGGGCAGCTGTAGTGTTCCTGTCTGGGTGAAACCGGTGAAGTATGGTTTGGCTTTGCCCATCCATGCACATCAGCGGTACAGCTTGCGTGTGGAAGTCAGGAGGGACAGCTTGCGCCTTGCGCTGGGAGCTGCTGCACCGCTGCTTTTGCACGGCAGTGACATTCGGACTGCTGCTTGACTGGGTTGAAAGTTGTCTTGATTGTTTAAGTTCAGTGGATTCTGTTTTCCAGTCTGGTAAATCTCTAATAAACTATTTTTCAGGTTCTAGTTTATAATTCAGGAAACTCAATCTTTAAAGAAAATTGTGTTTTAAGTAACATTTTATGGTAATGACAGTTTATTACTGTCTAATTCTGAGGTTTCAACTAGGGCAGCTGGACTGTAATGTAATGCTGTGTTGTCTCGTTTGATTGCTGCTGTCATATGGCTCTTTCATGTATCTTGACCAATTATCTAAAAACTGTCTAAATTCCTTGTTCCCACTCTTTCTCTTGGAACATTTGTCTAGATCCTCACTCTGTTCCTAGCAACTTCTGTTTAATATCGTGAGTATCTAGACACGTTTGCTCTTGTGTCACCTTGTGCAGCTCTTCTCTCTTCAACCCTCTCCCAGTGTCTATATAGAGTAACTTCATATCCTGGTTCATATCCAGAGATCTGTGAAATTTAAATTACACCCTTCACCTCATTATCTCCATGATTGCTCCTCTGCAAGTACCTTCTTATGCCACGATGGCAGGGGATATAGGGTGGCGTTGATAGGACAAATATTTGTCGTCTGCTTGTCGGGAACAGGAGTCCCATGTTTAATGCCTGTTTCCCATCCAGACTGCTCTGACTCAGTGTTTCAGGAACTTCACAAGGGGCACAGAAAGAATCAACGCAACAGGGATAGGGTTTCTGCTGGCAGGGAAATAGGTCTTGAGAGTCCTTGAGAACCACTAGTGGTGCTTGAGAAGCTGGGTCACACTTGAACTGTCTCGGTCACAGCAGTTTGTCAAGATTTACGTAAATTTTCCTGATACTGGTTGATGTAGTTTGAAGTCTCATGTCTGGATGTAGTTAAAAGCCACTGAAGGTGAAGGGCTCTGGAGCAGAGGCTCGCGCCGAGGGACCTTTTCTCCAATGGCGAAACTGCAGCGTCAAGGCAGCAAAAGCGCCAGGAGAGGAGACCCCAGCCCCCCCGCCGAGCGGGAAAGCCAGAGGTGCCAACGAGCGGCAGCTCTGACTCAGCAGGGCGGAGTCGAGTGTGACAGCGGCCAAAGCCCCTCATAGATAAGAGCAGCCCCCAGGGAGCGCGGGCGAGCAGAGGCGGCACAGCAGTTTGCGCGGCAGTTCGCGCAGGCAGGGCGACCGGGGAAGGCGAGCGGGCAGGGCGCAGACCCCCTCCTGGCTACTCAAATAGTGGGCATCGCCCATCCAGGAAATAGTAAGTATGGTTACCACCCGTGGTAAAGCTGTTGCTCGAAGGAGTGTGGGGACCCAGATAGAGGCCCCACGCAAGAACGTGGGTGTCCAGGTCTCTGGCTGCAGGGAGTGCCTGAGCCTGGCGCTCGTACCGGAGGACAGCAGAGACAACTGCTGTGTTCGGTGTGAGCAGGTGAATGATCTGCTCGGCCTGGTGGCAGAGCTGAAGGAGGAAGTGGAGAGGTTGAGGAGCATCCGGGAGTGTGACAGCGAGATTGACTGGTGGAGCCGCACCCTGCCATCCCTGAGGCCAAGGCAGCAGGAGGCGGCTCCATGAGAAGCAGAGAACCCCCTGCCCTCTCGCCACTGAACAGAAAGAGGGGACCTAAGAGATGGGGGGGAAATGGAAACAGGTCCCTGCTTGGGGTGGCAAGTGAATGCCCTCCTGGCCTCCCTCGCCTGCCCAGTTGCCCTTAAGCAACAGATACGGGGCTCTGGAATGTGAGGGACCGGCCACAGAGGATGTGGGTGAAGGTGAAGCTCCAGATGGGGCCTCATTAGGGCTGAATAGAGGGGAAGGAGAACGTCCCTTGACGTACTGGCCGCACTCCTATTAATGCACCCCAGGATCCCATTAGCTTTCTTGGCAGCCAGGGCACACTGCTGGCTCATGGTTAACCAGGACGCCCAGGTCCCTCTCCGCAGAGCTGCTCTCCAGCAGGTCCACCCCAAGCCTGTACTGGTGCATGAGGTTGTTCCTCCCCAGGTGCAGGACCCTGCATTTGCCTTTGTTGACCCTCATCA
>Ga0065711_1008321_pt1 | contig 14247 bp, 12 predicted proteins | sample Hoacrofraction12_FD_59098 | JGI IMG/M metagenome (GOLD analysis project Ga0065711, IMG submission 59098) | Hoatzin crop microbial communities from Cojedes, Venezuela - Epithelial fraction 12 v2 (version 2) | ecosystem: Host-associated > Birds > Digestive system > Esophagus > Crop | place...
ACGATCGCCTCATGGTCGTTCTCCACATAATACTGCGGCACCTGCCCGGTGTTCTTCTCCATCCTCTTCGTCAGGAAATCGACCGTGTACTTTTTCTGCAGCAGCGCGTCACCCTTGTACTTCTCGTTCGTGAGAATGCTCTCCACCGTGTTGGCCCGCCACTTTTCTTTTCCCATTGGTGTCGGGATGCCCTCCGCCGTCAGCTGTTTGGCAATGGAAAAGCAGGTGATGCCTTCGAGGAACATCCTGTAAATTCTCCGGACGATCTTGGCCTGTTCCTCATTGACTACAAGGCCGCCTTCCGGCCCCTTCTCATATCCGAGCAGGCAAGAATACGCAACCATCACCTTGCCGTCTGCAAAGCGCTTCCTGTGGCCCCACGTCACGTTCTCTGAAATGGATCTGGATTCCTCCTGTGCCAGCGAGGACATGATGGTAATCAGCAGCTCGCCCTTCCCGTCAAATGTCCAGATATTTTCCTTTTCAAAATAGCACTCGACGCCGTTGTCCTTCAGCTTTCGGATGGTTGTCAGGCTGTCGACCGTGTTCCTTGCGAAACGGCTCACGCTCTTCGTGATGATCAAATCGATCTTCCCGGCCAGCGCATCCTCCACCATGCTTTTAAAGCCTTCACGGTGCTTGGTATTCGTACCGGAAATTCCCTCGTCCGTATACACAGAAACAAAATCCCAATCTTCACGGCTCTGGATGTACCCGGTGTAATAATCGACCTGTGCCTCGTAGCTTGTCAGCTGCTCTTCCTGATCCGTCGATACTCTGGCGTATGCCGCGACCTTTCTTTTTACCTGCTCATTTATCGGTGTCTGCGTCATCCGGCTTATGGTCGCCGGAATCATTGTTACATTCTTCATCCGCAGAGCCACCTCCTTCCTTCCATCGTTCTACGTTCCATGCCAGTTCCTTCGCTGTGGCCTCCCACGGCACCGTCACCTCGTGGCCGTCCTTAAAGCGAAATACGAGCGTCTTGTCTTCCTCTACCACGATGCCGTCAATCTGCTCGTTGAATATGTCCTCGTCGAATTCCTCAAGCCCCAGCGCCTTGCAGCACATGTTCCGAAGCTGCCAATCCGGCACCAGCCTGCTCGGGCATGATGCCGCTCCCTTGCTTCTCTTCTTGCCGCAAGCCCAGAACACATATGTTTCTGTCGTCGGATTTTTTCGGTAACCTCTCTGATAGTTTTTGCCGCAGCATCCGCACCTAATCTTGCTGGTAAAGCAGCTCCGGTCTCCTTTGTTGTTCACGAAGTAGAATTCCTCTTTGTGTTTCTTCCGAAGCTCCTGCACCGCCGCGAAGGTCTCCGGCGATACGATAGCCTCGTGATTTTCCTTCACCACATACTGGGGAAGCTCACCACGATTGATCTTGCGATGGTGTGTCAGGGGATCGGCGACGAAGGCCTTCTGCAAAACGAGGTCGCCTTTGTATAGCGGGTTACTCAGAATGATGTTAAGCGAGGTGCGCGTCATTGTCCTGCCTGCGCTTGATTTAACGTCTTCCGCTTCCAGCCAGTCCAGAATGCTCCTAAGCGAATCTCCATTAAGGTATCGGCTGTAGATTTCTCGGACGATTTCCGCTTCCTTCGGTTCCACGATCAGATTCCAGCCGTCCCACCGATAGCCGAACACCCTGAAGCGGGCCTGCGGCTTTCCCTTCTCGAAGTTCTTCCTCCTCGCCCATGTGTAATTCAGCGAAGTGCTGACGGCTTCTTCCTGTGCAAAAGAAGCGAGGATGGTAAGCATCAGCTCGCCGTCCCCGCTCGTGGAATCAATATTCTCCTTCTCGAATCTGACCGCCACGCCGATCTCCTTTAGGTGACGCACGGTCTGCAGAAGGTCGACCGTGTTACGGGCAAAGCGGCTGATTGACTTCGTGAGGATGATGTCGATTTTGCCATCCTCGCAGTCCTGCAGCATCCGTAGGAACTCAGCCCTGTTCTTTATGCCGGTTCCGGAGATACCGCTGTCCGCATAGACGCCTGCGTACTCCCAGTCGGGATTCTTCTGGATCAGCTCACTGTAATAGCTGACCTGTGCCGACAGGGAGTGCATCATGCGCTCGTTCTCCTGTGATATTCTGGCGTAGGCCGCCACCTTCTTCCGCTTTCGGATGACCGGGACGTCCGGCTCAATCCTGCTGATTTTACGCATTGTATCAACTCCTTTCGGTACTATACATCGCTCTAAACCCTACTTATATCAAGTCAATTCTGAGAATAATGTGCCAAATGTCGGAGTATACTTCTGCGCCATCATTTCCTCGAAGCGGCGGTACTCTTCCTTGGTGATGAGGCCTTCCCGGAGCATCCGTCTGGCCGTTGCCATCGCCGTCTGGAAGCGCTTCTCCGCACGGAACTGCTCCTTAGTCATGGCCATCACCGCCTTTGTACCGATCGGCGATGTAGCACGCATGGCAGCAATACTTCCTGCCGCGCCGCTCGTAGTCCGTGAAGATCTCTCCGCAGTTCCTGCACCGGATCTGTATGCCGCTCCGTCTGTTGATCTTCTCCGGGTGCTTCTTCCAGTACTCACACCGGCAATTCGCCGAGCAGAACTTCCGCTGTCGGTGTCCCGGTGTATTGAGGATCTTCTTCCCGCATTCCGGACACACTGTGTCGTCCGGCATGACCGGCTCCACGCTCCGGCGGATGTATGACTTCACCGTATTCTCGGAGAGTCCCAGCTCCCGCGCTATCTTCTTATATCCCTGTCCCGCTGCCCGGAGCTCGTCCACTCTCGCTTTCTCATCTGTCGTCATAGGTGACACACCTCCCGTCACCTTTCCTCCGTCAGTTGGAGACCATTTCTGCCGTCCGGGCATAAAAAAATCCCGCGAGAGGATTTCTCCAATCGCGGGAAGTGTATCCGGCAGCCTTCCGGATTTCTATGTAGTATTTCGGTTCGAGTCCGGATCTCTTCCTTTCCTCCGTTTCTCACCTTCTCTTACCCTCGTCGAGAAGTAGAATATCACCCCCAGAACTATCCATATGATCAGGCATATGTATGATTCCTTACCGAGCGAGCAATTGAAGAGCGGTATTGGCACTAGGAGAAGTACCATGAAACATACGGCCATTATAACGCCTATTATGCCGGTAATCATTATCTGACGGTTGCCCTCCTGCCGCGCGAACTTGTATGCTGCTGCAGATGTGTATCCATAGCCTATGGCCGCACCGAGCGATGACATATCCACGATCCAACCGAGTGCCGTCCTGCCGAAGAACGGTGCGAACAGGGATATGATGAGGACGAAAAGTATGGCATTTCTTGGTGTTTTGTATCTGAAGTCCAGACGTCCGAACCATTCGGGCAGAACTTTTTCCTTGGACATGGAGTAGAGCAGTCTACTCGTTGCCATATAGAAACCTATTATCCCTGACAGGATTGCCCCGAGCACGGCTATGCCTATTAACACCAGTCCCACATTTCCCATCAGCTGATATGCAGCATGAAATGTTGGAAGGGACATAAGACCGGTAAGATTCGGAAGGTCATCGATGTATGTCTCCCACGAACTGTACCCCTCGGGTATTGTCGCCGCAGTGACAGTATTTAGCAGTATATATACTCCCGCACCGAAGAGTATGGAAAGCACCATGAGAAATTTGGTTTTCTTAGGAGAGAAGTCAAATTCCTCTGCGGCTTGCGGTATGGTATCGAATCCAACAAATGCCCACGGAGCCACGGCCACAACGGCGAGCACTCCACCGAGCTTACTGCCGCCATGATAAAATGCGGGGGAGAGATTACTCCACGATGCCTCCGGGCTTATAATGGCCGCTGCCGTTATTATCAGCACGCCTCCCACAAGAGCAAATACCAGCCCCGTCTGGAACCAGCCTGCGAATTTAACGCCCCTTATACTCAGGAATGCGAAGAGCAGCAGTGAAAAGACCGCAAGGAGTATTTCCCCCAGATATATATCATATCCTGCCACGGTGTAATGGAAACCGAACTGGAAGATATTTATCAGGTTACGCCCGATGAGCGCAAGTGCGGTCGCATTAAGCGGTACGATTGCCAGATATGACAGCCCCAGAAACCACGAGCACACGAAGGCGTGATTGATGCCGAACGCCTTCTCAGTGTAGGTGAATTCTCCTCCGGCCACAGGGTACTTCACTATCATATATTGATAGTTGAATGCGATGATTATCATTATTAGTGCGGCTATGGCCATTGCGATGCACGTCCCCAGTGGGCCTGCTTTCCCGAGGAAAGTGTTGCCGGGCATTACAAAGGCTCCCCATCCTATGATGCATCCTAGAGCCAGCGACCACACATTAAGACTACTGAGATTCCTCTGCAGCTTAACCTCTTGATTCAAATCATTGTTCATTCTCTCTCCTTCCATAATTGTCACCGGTTCTATAAGTGTTCGACTATTATGTGCACATCCACCCTTTCGCCGTCCCTGATCTGCTTCTCCAGACGTAGCGGCTCACTGTGCCATACAAGTCGCGGAGATTCAATCATGTCTTCTCCATTTATTCTGGCCTCCAGCACATGCAGATAGCATTTAACTCCCTTGCCTGCACTGTCCCTTACATCCTCACCCTTAACCGCGATGACTAACTTGCCGTCATTCACGCTTTCTATCACAAGATCCAGCACCCTGCTGTTGTGATTTATTACATAGCCTATTCCATTGCTCCTGAACCACTTCGGTGTGGTTATCTTCATCGAGTAATCCTGCCACGAAGCCCTCTTCTTCTCATATATCCGTATGTCGTTATCCGCACCACCCTCATTCCTGATGTCCACACGGAACTTACGTCCGGCGGACAGGTCAATAAGGGATCTATAATCTTCTGCTCCGAACGGAGCTATGACTTCCTCGTATGGATGACTCTCCAGAAAATCCATGACAGTACCGGTATCTCCACTTCCACTCACCTCCGCGTAGTGGCCAGCAAGAGCCACGGCAAATGCTGCATAACCATATGAGAACGGATGATACTGCCTTCTCTCGATGTCATCACGTATTATCTCATAGGTATCCTCATCATAGACCTTCATGAAAGAATCCTTGACCTCTCTAAGAGACAGCAAATACCGCATGTATGCGAAAATATCCTTCTGTGTGTACCACATCTTTGGCCTGTCGGAGTCATCAGTGTCCACTGCCTCCCTGCCGGATAACTTGTCCTCTAAATCTCCATGTGAAAAGTGACTCGTCTCCGATTCTCTGACCGTTGTCACATCATCACTAGCAGAATTCTCATCATACGGGTAACGATTATTCAGCTGCGCCGCGTAGTCCCATGTGGCCTCGTTTATCTTTCTTCCACCATCGAAAGGGAATTCCTTTATCTTGGGGATATACCTTGAGAATATCAGTGCCGGCAGGAGGTTCCTGTCCCCGCAGTCATCCGTTGTAAGCTTCAAGCTCTGTATCAGTGGATCGAGAAGAGGAGAAACCTTTATGCGTCCATGCAGATAATTTTCCAGTCTGTCCTTGCCGAAATGATACCTGCATCTAGTGTTCCTATAGAAGAGCATAGAACGTTCATGCGACGTGAGATTTCTTTCAATCCCAACGCCCAAGGCCTCTGTCAATATCGACCTCATGCCTTTCTCTGCCTCGGGGCAGTACTTCCCCGAAATAAATCTCTGACAAGCGGCAACATTCTGCTCGATAAGCTCTTCTCCACGGGCATCCCAATGACTACTTCTGAGTGATTCCCCTCCAGCCCCTCCTATAAAAAATAGAGGTTCCAAGGAAGTGTCAGTAGTAAAGTACATCTGTTTATGTTCAAGAAGTTTGGTATAAAAGCTACATTCAAATATTTCAGCAATACTAATTGGCACTTTATCTGCCTTTATCAAACCCGATTTATTTAATTCGAATCCAAAAGCATCCGCTATCTGAGATGCAATCTCATAATCCTCCTTATGAGTGTGCAGGGTATCCTTGATGGAATTCACCCGTATCCTGTTCATGTCTACCCCAGATCCCAGAACAGTGACAAATGACATTCGCGAATCAAATCCCCCTGACAGATCTACCGCAATGTTTGTGGTATTCTCAGAAAGCGCTCTGATTATCGAAGTCCATTTACGATACCACTTATCAAGAGTCATCAACCCCTCCTCGGTATCAAGCGATATGCCATTCTCCTTATAGTCGACAGTATTGAAGGATATTTTCTTGCTTACAATATCTATGTCCACCACCTGATCTCGGCCTATGAACCTTATCTCGTTCATAATGGTCTGACTCAGCGCCACAGATGCAAGATCCACGGCCAATAGGTGTCCAGCATATGCCCTATTGAAGGTGAGTTTGTGATAAGGCTTTACCCGTTCTATTAGATACAGCAGACTGTCACTGAGTGCAAAATAGCCATCTTTCTCATATATGTACACACCTAGACTGCCTATGAAGTCCTGCTTGATGTAGATATGGTCACCTACTCTCTCCACATAGTCATAAGCACCGTTTCCATCCAGACTAAACTCAGCGGCTGCCCCCCCATTTTTCATCCTTGCGAGTCCCTTGTCCGAGAACGCATATCCGTACAGATGCGTCGTAACTTCATCCAAGTGGTCGCTATCTATAAAAAACAAATTTTCAATCCATCTTCTGCTCATGGTTTATTCTCCATTTCCATTGCTGTATTCAATCGCAGGAAAGCCGTATCAATCGTGCCTGATCAATCTTTCCTTCACGTTTCTAGTCATCTTCACTGTCTGCAACTGGAACTCAAACTCCTGCTTGTCCTTTGTGGCAAGCGTCGACAACATAAGGCCTGCAAAGAAGGAAAGAGTCGCAGCTATCGTAATAAATCTACTAACAATCAGTGTCGGGAATCTCGGCACCACTTTATCCATTCACACTCACCCCCTTCCAGCGCCTATTTTCATTAGTCAATAATCTTGTATATTGTAGGTTCAAATTCCAGATCCGTCATTTCCACTCCTGCAAACACATCCAACGATAATCCGAAATATTCACCCTCTGTAACTATAAAATAAATACCATCTCCATTATCAGAGCAGACGATATCTCCGCTTTCACTTCCGAGCCACAAGCGGTATAAATCCATCCCACCGTTTTCAGGACACCCAACCAGCCTATAGCTTCCGGGTTCGAGATATAAGTCGCCACTTTCCAGACTAGCAAGAGAAAGTACCGTTTTCTCCGAGGCCCCATCCGTCGATATGACTATAGACCCAGAAGAAGAATCCCCCTCAAAATTCACTCCGTTCTTATCTACTACCTGCGCCACCAGCTTCACGATCATGGTGTTGTATCCGAGCTTGGTGATGAAAACGAAGATTATGATTTCTTCAAGAATCAGCGTAAAGAGGCATGACCCGTAGAAGCTGATCATCTGCCTGATGAAATCACCGGCTCCGCTCGTCTCCGCATGGAACGCCCAGATCCTGTTCGTGAAGAACTGAAATGTTGCGCAGACTACCCACGCCAGCACATTCGCAATCAGCTCGTTGATGCCCCAGAGCTCATTCAGAACATAGAACAGGATGATGTTCATGAAAAAGGCGATGCCGCCGAAGAACAGATACAGCAATGCCTGCTTATTCTTCCGGTAGAACGGCTCAAAGATGCGGAGCACCGGCAGGGCCATGATTTTATCGAATATGTCTTGTTTCATCTTTGTTCGTTTTCTTGGCCCGTGCTTGAGCATCTTTATAAGCAGGATAAAACAATCTCAAAACAGGCAGTAGCATGATTCTGTCTATTACATTCTCCATAAATGGATTTTTTCTTTTGTCTTTCATACCTTATCATTCTCCAAATCATGCATTAGTTGATGATTGCAGTCTTTGCTTTAAGAGCGCCACGTTTAATAAGTCTGATTACAAAACACACCAACAGACTCATGCAAAAAATAGTTCCTATAATTGAAATAGAGTATGCCGTATTTGTCCATATATTCCCGTAACCCGTACCGATAATTGCATCTTTCAAATATGCTGTGATTCCACGGGAATTCAAAAAATCTCTGACAAAGATATGCACTACATATATGGGAAATGTATACGAGCCAAGCGTACAAATTACCCTTTGGGCAATCCCATGCTTATCAGCTTTAAAAGAAAAGCAAAATGCCGCTACTAAGGTTGCACTCGCCATTCCAAACACGCTATACCAGAATATAATACTATTGTTGTCTGGGGTAATCGAATACCGATACAGCTGAATTTTCATTCTAACCAAATTCAATACAACAAACATTGCTGGTGCCAAATATCGCCATACCCCCCCCATTTTTTCACGCCATTTATACACGAAACACCCGTATATTACGAGCAGCGATGACGCCACCAATGCACCCGTCCCATGGTGTGAGAAGCCAATTGCTTTATTTGATGAAAAATCATTCCAAACCAGCAAAAGCAAAAGTACCACAACGTATATCGACTTCCAGTTAGAATCCTCTTCTGCTTTTTTTACAAACGTATATAAAATGGGTGACGCAACTATCATCATCATATACGCAAGTACATACCAGAATTGCAGCGAATGCCCGGTAATAACATTAAGTGTAAGTATTTTGTTGAAAACTTCGGCATAAGCCTCTCTGCTGTGTTCGATACTATCTATAATCGTCGCACCATCAATAATCCAATCCGCGAAATAGAACACGAATGCTTCATATACCAAGTACGGAATCAAAACTTTTTTCACAGAACGAGCCAACACATTTTTATAATTGTAATCGCGGAACAAGTAGAAGCCCGATATAATCCAGAAGATTGCGACGCCGTCACCAACCACACATGAAAGGAAAACTCTGGAAGTAGAATAAATTCCGTCATCTATCTTTACAGGTGGCAGGGTATGCGTTCCAATAACGATTAGACATGCTAAGATTCGCATGAGCTCAACAGTCCAATCGCGTTGTTTTTTACTCATCATCCTTCACCTCTATTCGGAGAATTTATATATAGTAGGGGTAAACACCAGTCCATCTGCTTCTGTTCCGGCAAACACATCAATAGTTAACCCGAACTTTTCCCCTGTCTCGACAGTGAATTTGACCCCTTCACCGTACTCGCAAAATTCTACCGTTCTGCTTTCACTGGCAAACCACATTCGGTATGTCGTATTGCTACCACCTTCTGGGCATCCCATTAAACAGTAGTTCCCCGGTTCAAGATACAGTGACCCCGATTCCCGATTTTCTATTTCATATGTTGCTTTGTCTTCAGCCCCTTGACTATCGACAACTATACTTCCATTCTCCTGAACCGTGAATTTCACACCCTTAATTTCTTTAGAAGCCAAGTCACTATCTGCGCTGTTCCATATAACAGACGCATCAGACACGTCCTGCTCAACAACGGTCGTATCCATATGCAACCGATGAAGCCCAACCGCTGACAGGCCAACGACTACACAACACACTGCTATCGGAAGCCATAATTCATTTCTCTTGGCAAATGTGCTTGTCGTTCCTGTTTTGACTGACATGATCACTTCATCGCCATTTGTTGCGCGTATCGCTTCTCCGCTCGATAACATTGTTCTTGTCATTAGTAGTGTGAAAGCAATTATTACCGGTGTGCACGCCATTAAGGGTGTTGTGTATCTCGGAAGCCCGTTTACCGGAGATGCCATGCATACAGCAACATTTAATAATGCTCCTAATAATAACAATGAACTCTTTCTTCCTCTTTTTCTGTAGAACAGAAATCCGGCACACAAGAGTAAAATCCACGTATAGGTTGCCGGGGTCATAAAAAGGCACAGTAAGGGTGCATGTTTCCATAGTTCTGCGTAACGCGAGACAATATTACGCGCCCTGTCTGAAAAGAAGTAATGAAAATCAAAGTCCCCCGTAGCAACAGGTTCACCCTTAATGTAAAACTGATAGGTTCCTAAGGCCTCCCGCCACGTAAACGGATAGTAATAAGCATAGCTTCCCGCCAATGTCGCCTCGGCATAAACAATAGGGTGTTTCCTGAACATGGTCAGCCATGCATCAAAATATGCCTGTATTTCCTCATCGGTAGCATCGTTGTTGAACTTAAATTTTACCGGATCGGATATATCAGGATTATACAGCTCTGCCAGTTGGTCGTAGGGCAGCACATTTTGAATTGCTTCTTTTTCCTCATCCGAGACATCATCAGCGTAATATTTGACATATCTCGCCGTTTGCTGAACAGGAATGGATAACGCTTCTCTCATAGGAGTTTGTGTCACGCCGAGCGCAGTCATAAGAGGGCCTTGTGTATAAGAATAAATTCCTCCGAGCACCGCTGCGCACGCAATCATATATACGAATAGATATCGTGTTTTTTTGCGCACACCTACAAGGAGCAAGCCAAGTACAAGTAACTGTGGAATACACATATAGATTCCGTTGTTTCTTGTGAGGCATGCACCCAGTCCTAAGAGAAGGAGTAATAATGCATTGCCTAAACATGAAACCTTTGCATTCCCTTTCTTCACGTCAACGTATATTCTTATTGTCTCAGCGAAAAAGGCCGAATAAAGGGCCGCAAACAGGCCGTCCTTAATAACTGCCTCAGCATAGCTTCCCCACATCGGCACAAACATAAAAAACAAAACCGAGACAAAAGCAATTTTGGATGACCAGTGTGAAATAATTTTGCATATTCTGGAAAAGCACAGTGCTTCAATGAGGGACAGAACCAATACACATACAAATATTCCAAAATTATCGCTAACGATTCTTCCTAAGGCAACTAATGCTCCCATAAAATATGAAAGAAGGTATGGGTGATGGTTCGACATGTCGCTAATTCCATACGCCATGTTGATTTGATAATACCCATCATGCGGAACTGACCCCGGCCAGAATACTATTAGATACGGAGACCACGCCAATAATATCGCAACAAAAGCAACAAGCTGAAAGTTTTTGTCAATCCAGCGGCCACTCGTCTTCGTACCCATTAGACCTTCTGTCTTGCTTGAAAGCCACTTATATAAAATACAGAATGCAAAGTCAAATAAATATGCATATCCGGCAAGAACCAGTATTGCAAACAGGGTCTGTTTTTTGTTTTGGTAAAAGAAAGACAGGTCTCCATTTTTTGTGAAGCTCAGGCCGATCACGATAAAGAAGGAAAACAGCACTGACAAAATATGCGTCACATAGTTTCCTTCTTTTTTAATAGTAAGCCAGATTTTTTTTGAAAAAATCACAATTATGGCTGAAACAATGGAAAGAGCTAATGATAGTCCATCGATCTCAGTAAGTGCAATCTGAGGGAATGAGGCTCCATCAAAAACCATCCCATTAATGGAAAGTGCAAGTATAGCCAGCACAGTAAATATGACGCAAGGCAATATATTGACTTTGTTTTCACGCATCGCCGTTTTCCCCCTCTGCGACCTTTTTTATCATATTTACAGTCTGCAGCCGGAATTCAAACTCCTGCTTATCCTTCGCGACAAGCGTCGACAAAATAAGTCCTGCGAAGAAAGACAGCAAGGCTGCCACCACAATAAACCCGCTGACGATAAGTGTCGGAAAGCGAGGTACGAGTCCTGTGGAAAGATACGTGGTCAGTACAGGAATATCCATGATAGCTGCAATAGCAATCAGAATGGATGAAAACAAACCAAAAAATCCAAGAGGTTTATAATTACGATAAAGCCGAGCTATGGTCAGGAGAACTTTTGCTCCATCTGAGTATGTGTTCAGCTTGGATTCGCTTCCTTCCGGACGGTCACGATATTCAATGACAACATTCTCCACCTGCATGTTTTTGTCCACGGCGTGGATTGTCATCTCCGTCTCGATTTCAAACCCATGAGACAGAACAGGGAAAGTCTTAACGAACTGGTAGCTGAAGGCCCGGTACCCGGTCATGATGTCCCGGATGTCCGTGTGAAACAATCTATTGATGCTGTTCCTTACAAGATCGTTTCCGAAATTATGGAAAGGCCTCTTGTTCTCTTCATAATACGTCGATGATAGTCTGTCGCCGACCACCATATCCGCATTTCTCTCAAGCACACAGTCAACCATCTGGCGTCCGTACTCCGCTGGATAGGTATCATCTCCGTCCACCATAATGTATGCTTCCGCATCTATATCACGGAACATCCGACGGATAACATTGCCTTTGCCTTGATGGTATTCCCGGCGAACTACCGCCCCATTTCTTTCCGCAATGGTCGCGGTGTCATCCGTTGAATTATTGTCATACACATAAATGACCGCCTCCGGCAGTGCCGTCTTCCAGTCATTCACAACTTTTTCGATCGTCTTGCTTTCGTTATAGCAAGGAATCAAAACTGCTACCTTATCCACGATTACGCTCCATCCTTCTTTTATTTTTTCTCAAAATGTCTATTCGTTAGCACGGCAGTCTTCCCTTCGGCTCTGTTAGTATAGCAAAAGCCAAGTTCTTAAAGAACTACCCGAAAAATGCCACACAAAGATTTGGGTTAAGATGAGTAAATTTCGTTTTATCATATTTATTCGAAATCAAGAATACTCTTCAGTTGGTGTAAAAATCATACATCCGCCTAAAATTGATGTTCCTCCTGTTTTTACTGTAACCTGACCCGTTGTCGCATCAGCACTGATTGTTATCAAACTATTCGTTGTAGCCGTTTCAAAGCAAGCGGTTCCTCTATAATAGCCGAAAATCAATCCCATGTATTTGTTTGTTCCACTTCCTCCATCCATAATCCCAATAAAAGAGCTTCCTATGCCTACTTTAAACGAATGACTTGTTGACCAGTTTAGATCTTTCCCAAATAACCCGGACAGAATCCCATTTAAACCATTCACCGCCTCCTGAACAGTCTGTTCTTCATCACACAGATCCGTCATCGACACCTTCTTGATGACGGCCTCCGCTACATCCGACACCAGCTTTCTGTATCTGTTTCCGTCAGCCGCTATCATGGACATAAAGTCCGTGACCTCGATTTCTGGCGTGGTATCCGTATCGTCGAAGTTTGCCGCTGATGCAGCCGCCTCTTTTGCAGATTCTGCAGCCGCCTCTGCTTTATTTTCGGCAGACTGAGCCTGATTTCCTGCTTCCTCGGCACTGTTTTTTGCGGCTTCCGCTTGCCCGGCGCTCTGCTCTGCATAGTACTTGGAGTTGTTCTCGTCCTCATCCTCGCGGGTACCGGTTCCACCAATTGCCCACGACTCCGACAGCACCGCGCTTCCGGCGGAGTCGGATGCAGACTGGGCGGACTCCTTTGCACTGGCCGATGACGCCTCCGCACTTTCCGCAGAATTTTCTGCCTGCTTCTTCGATTCATCCGCGCTGTCCGAGGACGCTTTCGCCGAGTCAGAACTTAGACCGGCATAGTACTTCGCATTATTCTCGTCCTCTCCCTCACGTGTTCCGGTTCCTCCGATTGCCCACGATTCTGAAAGGACAGCGCTTCCTGCAGAATCCTTCGCTGATTCAGCTGATGCTTCAGCGGATTCCTTGGATTCTTCTGCGCTTCCCGCAGACTCATCAGCAGACTCCTTGGAAGCGATAGCATTTGCTGCCGCTTCTGTTACGAGCTCCGTTATAGCCGCGATGTCCGTTTCGGATGTTACAGCGTCAGCATCCATCGCCGCCTTCTCAACCCGAAGGATGAAATTGGTCGAACTGATTCTGTCGCCGTCTTCATTATATATGGTTATTTCGCACGGCACATCTCCAAATACCGCGCTCATCTGCTCCGTCACGACAACCGTAACTGTATCGTCGTCAAAAGCACATGTATATTCAAAGGACTTCTTGTCTGGCTTGGTTCCAGATATGACAACACGATGGTCTTCAGATATGGAATAGCTCTCCCCATCGTAGGTTAAGTTGGCCTCGAACGTTCGAAGTCCTTTATCGTACTGGGAAACCCTTACAATTTCAGGAATTTTTCCCGGAACGAGATCCAATACAACGCTTATCATAATACCATTCCTCCTGCTTTAAAGCAATCAAAACAACCGTTTAAAACCATGTACAATATTGCACTGACCGGGGCTCTCCCTTACCCGCTGACCTTCGTCAGGATTCCGTTCACGTATGTCAGTGTCTTTCCGCTTATCGTCACCGTCCCGGTATAGCCGGTGCTGAAGGATGAGCCGTCAGACGTCACCCTAAGCTTTGTCGTGTCGATATACAGACACCCCGCTTCAACCTTGATACCCTTGTAGGTTACGCCATCTGAAGTCAGATTCATCCGGCTCACCTTGGCATTGTATTCGTCGTACTTTCCCTTCTCCGCGAAGATCAATGCGTTCAGCAGATGAACGGCACAGTTCA
>Ga0065711_1014180_pt1 | contig 14247 bp, 10 predicted proteins | sample Hoacrofraction12_FD_59098 | JGI IMG/M metagenome (GOLD analysis project Ga0065711, IMG submission 59098) | Hoatzin crop microbial communities from Cojedes, Venezuela - Epithelial fraction 12 v2 (version 2) | ecosystem: Host-associated > Birds > Digestive system > Esophagus > Crop | place...
CCTCACACAGTCCTCCTCGACCAAGGGAAAGTCGTCCTCTTTGTAGGCTTCTTCTCTTACCTCCGGGGCCTGGGATTCCTGAGGGCCAGTCTTAGCACTGAAGACTGAAGCAAAGAAGGCATTCAGTAGCCCTGCCTTCTCCGCATCCTCCGTCACCAGGACACCCGCCTCATTCAGCAGCGGCCCCACGTTGTCCCTAGCCTTCTTTTTGCTGATGTTACATCATGTTCTTGTTCAGACAAAGGTAAACACAAACATGTCTTATAAAAACAGACAAAACAATTAAATCATTAATTTATTGATTTACTATCCTCTGTTGCAACGCAAGATGGTCTTTATAGGTGCACTTAAAAAGAAGAAAAAAGCAGTAAGTATCCACAAAAAATAGAAACATAACAGATATGGCTTCAGTAAAAATTATATGATGTAGGCTGGAAGTATCTGGCTAGCGATGAACATCACTGAATCCAATCTAAGTAAAAGCTGTGTTAACGCAAGCTCAGACCAGCAAAACCCAGAGTCTGAAAGCTTGTCAGCTACGCCCTCGGTGTTTGGGCCCGTTTCAACTGCAAGAATCAAAATGAAAAGCAGCCTTGAAAATCTGAAGTAACATAATTAAATACACTTCTTAGCAAATCATCAGCTTGGATGACTCAATGCTTGGTTGCAAAACATCACTAATTGCATTATAAAGCAAGTAAAAGAAATTCACTGAGTGTAAAATAAGTTGTCTAAACCAGAATCTAGACAGCTATGTTGTTGCATAGAGTCTTCAAAGCCAGTATGAGGTGGAGTGCTCAAAAGTCACTTCTGGGGGAGCAAAGATGTATTAGTTTATTGCTAAAAGCACTGGACTTGAATTCTGAAAAACGAGTTCCGCTCCTAGCTCAGTCACTGGCACCGGCTGGTCTCTGACTCCAGAAAGATGCAAACTACTCAAGAGATACGATCCAAAAAGAACCGCAGAATATTTTATTGTGTTCCCTATTCAACAGTAGAGTTCCTAGAATGGTATCTTGATCCAGTATTTTGAGGACAGACGCGAATCCAAGAGGTCTCGATGATATCTTATTCTAAGTCCTTCAGAGACAGGCATATGCTTTCAGGATGGAGGTAAGAATTCACGGCCCAACATCGTTATTGTAAAATAAAGAAAGAAAGCAAACAGTTTCGTGAGTTCTGAGGTTATTCCATGTCGATGACATTTAAACAAAATTAAGATCATAAAGTAAATCACTCAAAAACGAAGAAATACTATAATTGGGAACCAGTATGCATAGTAATCATCATATAGTAAGATTACATGATTATATACTTTTTTTTCCACAGGACATCTGGCTCTTTCACAGCAGATACAGATATCTCTCAGGAAGTAGTTCAGCTATTCAATATTCTCTGTTTATTTAATACCTAATCACTGTAGAGCCTCAAGATCTCGCTTACCATACCATCACCCAAATAGCACTCTGAGTAACACAACTACTCACTCTTCACAAAGCTCAAAATTACAGCACTGGAGAACTTCACAAGTTAAAATTAATTTTGAGAACCCTTCTAAAGTCAGAGGTTGTATCAGAACCATTTTATAAATAGAGTGGGAACACAGGCACAATAAGGCCAAAACTGTAAATAATGTTCAAAAATATTGACAGAATTTTTTTGTCAGACCTGAAATTTTGCCAGGTCAAATTAATTTTTGTATCTTGCAAGACACAAACATGATTGTCACAAATTTAATCAGAGCTGTGAGCATTTAAAGTTCCTGTTCTTTAGACCACAACTACTACAAACCAAATCGTATAAAATAAGGGACACACAGGTAGTTCTCACACCTGAACATTTGCCTAGCAACATGCAGAACCTTCGAGATAAACAGAGGAACACAATTCAATCGAAGAGCCACTATTCCTGCAAGAGAACATATTCCTTCTTCCTGCAAGACGTCATCCTAACAATGCAAGTACTGACACGGACAGCAAACAAGAAAGGAACGCTACAATGTGTGCGGAAGAAAAACTGTGAAAAAATTACTATAAAGTTAAACATAGTTTTATTGCTTTTTTTTTTTGCTAGTGGGTTTTGGGGTTTGATTTTTTTTTTGTAACTTTCCCATTTAATTTCACAGTCAGGACACTCCATTAGTTTATGTACTTTCTATGCAATTAACTTTTCTTCCCCAAAGTAAACAAAACTCAGCAACTAACACATGAAGCAATGAGTTGCACAGGGGCAATTAATAGTGTTGTCACCCACAGATTCATCGAGATCCCGGCTACCTGAGGTGCACCATCGTCCGTGCTAAGTCAAAACCTTTAGCTAGATCAGCCAAAAGGGTTTTTCTTGCACATTTGTGTCACCAAGTTCCAGATAACTTTTAAGTGTTTAGGTATGCTATATTCTATATCTCATAAGGAGAGTTGATGATCTTTAGAGGTCTTTTCCAACCTTAATAATTCTATGATTCTAGACCTGTCCTTTTATCTTCCATACATTTTCTTTCTCTCCTTACCTCAGCATTTCCAAAGTGGGTGTACCTGTTTTTCTGAAACTCCACTTTGACTTTACTCTTCACCACTATTTACATTCAGCTGCTACCCCTCCTTCTTGCTATTTAATGCAAAGACACCACTACAGTCACTGGCTAATGAATCCCCAGAAGAATTATCGTGTCACAACGACACACATCATGGAAACTTCAAATTCCCTGCTCCATAGCATGAATAATATTTTTTAAATCCCCCACTTCTCTCAAACATGTTTATATTATTTCATATAAACAAAATATCCCTCCCCCCATTAACTTCATTGTTCCAAACAGATTAGTCTTTCTTCTAGAAGGGTGTTAAAAAGTTATTTCTACTCCAGGCAGACGCACAGCATAAGAAGCTGCAGTTCGCTATAATGGAAAGTGCTGGGCACATTTACTGTAGGTGTCAGATTCCGTTCCGGTTATATTTCAAAGGAACAATAAACGATACAGGACTTTTTCCTTAATAGTTAATATTAATAGCAGCAAAAGTACTTTGTTAAAGCACTATGACTTCATTATTTATTATGTATTACTGTAACCAAAGTAAGGACAACAGGTATCTTCAGTTGGTAAACAATTCACACTTACCAGATTTAATCTACTTGGTATTTTTTTGTGAGCAGTATAAATATGTTAAAATTTTACTGTCAATTTGCTTTGAGATGCTTGATGAANCCACATTGTTTGAAANGACTTCAGAATACTCTCCAANATAAGAACATGAAACGTAGGACAAGACTAAGAANATTTGTGTTCTCTTAANGATTAAACTCACAGTTAAACTCTTCAAAGCCAAATAAAAATTTGATGTTTTGCTTAAAAAGCAGAATTGAACTAGATTGCTTCTCGAAGCTAGGAAGAAAATCAGAACCTGTCAGAGAGGTCGTTATATATTTTGAGAACTGATACATTCTGATGCAAAGGTTAATATCCAAATCATACTGCAATGCATACATACATTTATAGATTTACTCAAAAACTAAAAAAAAAATTACAAGTTGTCATGGGCTGGCTGGTTCTGCAGTGGAAATCATGTCTGCAACAGATCAGGTACCTCGCCATTAGGCAGTTATGTCCACTAAGAGGCTCAGAAGGAAAGGATTTTAGTGATTGCACTGAAAATATGGCAGAGTGGTATCAGACAAGTGAACTTCGGGAAAGGTATCACCTCCAGTGCCTGACTGATGTGAGCAAGAGTCAGGACCAGCAGAGAAAGCAAGGCAAACTTTCTGGAGTCAGACTGGGGACAAATGCAGAGAGAAACTGAGTGCTTATTCTCAAGACTGTGAGAACTCAGCAGGGAGGTCCTTCCTTTTAGAGTAGGTTTGCCCTGGGACTCCTCTTTATGTTCACTGCTTGTACTAAACCGATGTCCACCAGAATGTGGATTAACAAAAGTGATATGAAAGATCTGTGAAGGAAGTTTAAGGAAACAATGCCATGAAAGGCCGAAAGACATTGCCGCAAAAATCTGCTCAGCCATCCTGAACATCAAGAATTTGACTTTGGGAAGAAGCATTGTCACACAGCGAAAGTTTCTTTGTAAACCACCTAGTACATACACACACTTGTCAAAACTTACAGTTTGCTCTCGGCGAGTGTTAGCTTGTCTTTCAGCAACTGAATTTCGGCATCTTTCTCACAGATTGTTAAATGGTTCTGAAATTCTTTGTCTCTACTGGTAGCCAGCAATGTTTCAAGATTCTGAACTGTAAGTTTCTCACTGGATAACTGCTTTTTCATCAACTCTGCTTCTGATTTTACATCTGCTAATTCACCTAGAAACTAGGACACAAATTTTACACATTACTAATACTCTGGTTTATGAGTATACAGAGTTCTGTTTGACGAAGCGTTGTTATAAAAACTGAAAGGATTGGAAGTTTCATTGAAGCGAGTTGCAAACTGAGCTCGCAAAACAAATTAAAGCCTACTATTATTTAAAACTATACTTAGTTAAAAACTATTCGAGCTGCACATCTGTCAAATGTTTTACTGAGAGCTGGAATATTTATAACTGTTTAAACTATTTCAAAATATTTAACGAACATCAGCTGAATCTAAATTTCAGTTTAATTGAAAAATCCATTAGGGAAAAGTCTTTAATATCTAAATAAGAAGTGCACTATTCACCTTTTATAAAAGTTGAAAATTTGAGTATATCAAAAAACCAAATAAATACAATTTGTCTCTGCGGTATAACAAAAACTACTGCTGCCACGTTTTGTAGTGATAATGAATGACAGACTCCCTCCTTTTGTACAAAAATCCACAGATATAGATCTGTATATAATTTATACATTTATTATTTATATATTTATAACATTTATAATTTATATATAAGTATAATTTATATATAAATGCAAAACTAGTGATGTAAATTAACTTCCCTGGTTCTCAGAAGTAATTTATTCTTTTCTCCAAAAACCATTAAAAGAAAAGGAAGATGTTTTGTTACAAGTTGAATTTGCCTTTGCTGCTTACCCTTTCATAATCCATGCTTTTGGATGTCAGCTGTCGAGATAAAAGTTCTTTGTTTGACTCCAGTTTCACACAGAGTTCCCTCACAGAAGCCAGGTCCGCCAACACAGCAGACTTCTCCTGATTTTCACGTTTAAGATCCTCTTCCAACTGGGACATATTTTTTGTAATGGAGGACATCTGGGATTCATACGCTTGATGTGCAACGACATGCTAAACAAAGACAAATATGGATACCCCTTCAGCGTTAAATGTTGAGTTAACAGTTCTCTGTTGGATAACACGTTTTTTTAATACTTTCTTTTCCCTTCAAAATTAACTTTCCCTATAAAATTAACTTTATATTACATTCCTTTCCTCTCCTCTCCCTAAATCACAGCTAAGAACAACTAATACGCCATCTCTGCAATTTTTAATCACCATCCTGAAGAATTATACAAGTACTATGTAAGAGTGGAATGAGGCTGGATTCCAGCTTCAGAAGAGAATTAAAAGCTTAAAACCCCCAAAATACACCCCAGTTTTTACTCAGCTTACAATACTGAAGTCTCTAACTCCTTCTGGCTAACTAAAAGCATGACACAAAATATGGTCAATCCACAACTATTATACTCTAAAACTTCCTTGATCTCCACGAAGTTACTGTTTCTAAAATAGAAACCTCATTAGTTTCTATGCTATTGGTCTATGTTTCACTATTATGGAATCCCGATTCTGGATTTGGACTACTATTACCACGAGCTTTTTCCCTTTACTCCAGCCACCAATGCTTCAAATACTTCATTTAAATCTTCAAAGAAATGTAGGAACTAAGCTTACAAAATACTCAAAGCTAGCTGACAAAATACTCATAAAGCCACATGCAAATATTTTGAAGCAATTAAACAAAAGGTTCTTACAGAGACAGTAACTTAATAACAATGATCATCCAGAAGAGATCTAAAATATGCACTGTGATTCTAATTTTGGGAAAGCAGGGAAGGGAGAAGGAAAGCATGACTAACCAAACTCAGTTACTGTTTTAAAAACCCCGTGTCCACATTTGAAACATTCACATATAGGAATTATTTTCCATTAATGCACTAAAAATACTATGTTGACTTTATTAAAAAACACTTGAATGTATCCTGCTTTCCTTGACAGAATTTCATTGCACAGGTTATTACCTCTTGAATCTCTCTTTCCAGAAATTCTACTTTCTCTCGAAGATGTCTCCGATCTGTATCTACAGAGAGGAGTTCAAGTCGTATTGAGCTGCTTTCTCCTTCAGCTTGATGAGCCTTCATTTCCCAGTCCTCAGCTTGTGTATGGAGCATTTGGAACTTCTCTAACAACTCTTGGTTTTCTTTTTCCTAGATGAAACAGTAAGTCACTCTGCAATGATCAACACACATTTGAGTTGCTTGATCTTATGTCATCCCTACTCCCTACAATAGCTTTTTTTTTTTTCCAGAAGAAAGTAGAACATTCACCATTTTCTTAATCCCACCATCTGGCAATTACTAAAGGGCATCACCCCTTCTGCAAGTCCAAATCGTAAATACATACGGTGATGGCATTCAGTTTTATTAAACGGAAGTATTTACATTTCGCAGTTGTCAATGAGTTTCAAGGCTCCCAGGGGAGGGGTTATTTTGGATCTCTCCATCGCCAAAGGTCACATTACTGAGACATACTGGTCCTAGTGCTGCCCTTTCCAAGGCATTCCAACAGGAGTCCATTTTCAGCTCTTTTACTTACTGCGCTCTTACAAATATTTATGTTACAGCAGTGCCTGGAAGACCGATAACCTGTTCGGGCATACAGACCTAAGCAGTCCATCATAAACGTACAAAACTGGAAGCTTTAGTGCTTACAAGTTATGCAGTGACCAAACAAATGTTGTCCGTGAATTTTAATTTGGCCCAACTGCAGGCACATATTACAAGACAGTGATTAATTTTTCTTCTTTATTTATGTCCGCTCCCTTCTTCCCCAGTTCACATAATGCACAGGAGGATAAGCATGTTGCTAGTGTGAATCAGGTTTGTCTAATGAGGAAGGCTACTGTTTTTGAAATTCCTTCTATGTTTCCTGCAGAGCTTGGAAGGTGCAGACAGAATGAGGCGGGGCATTAGGAAACAGAAACTCCTGATTAAGCAAGCGAACACCGCGCAGAACAGTAAAAGCTTGTCTCCACAGGCGACATCCGGATGCAATACTAGACAAATCTCTGAAACCAACCTTTCATAACTGGTCACTGGCTGTATATTCTACAGCCTCTTGGTACCTGTCTTGAATAACTGGATTCTCATTTGCCAAAGATGTGGTCGCACCTGTAGCTGAAGTGCTTTGCACATCTGACATATTATAAAATTCTTAAAAACTAAACATCAAGTGGTTTAAATTGAGAGTTCTAAGCTAACATACTACTGACCTTAATTTTTTCTCTATGTTTCAGTTTCTGCTTGTAAAAAGTGGTTGAATTTACATGCATTCATCTAGACATGCAGGTCAAAGATCAAAATTCATTCTTTCCTAGTCAAAGTTGCATAATAAATTTGCCAGTTCATGTTGTCTTGACATAAATTCTATTTGTTTTAAATGATTATAAGTTTTAATTCACACACGTCACATTTTTGAATCCAAGTACCAGGATAAAATACATTTAACAAGAGCACTGTTTTGTCAGTACAGCAAAAACTCTGAACTCTCATCATTCACAGAGAAAGCATTCCAATGTGCTATTTTTACACTTTCCTGCAGAACGACATATGAAATTTCTCTTTTTAAAAAGCGTAAAATATTTAAAACTATCCTATAAGCTGCTTGTTGCCTACAATCATGAAATAGTACCAGATATTTCACTAGTTGCCTTATCAAAACTCAAAAAGCAAAACAGCATTCAATAATTATTTGTTTGTCATTCTCCAGTGTCATGGTCAACTGAAACATAACCAATGAAGTTGTGATGTGCCAGAATTTATTAGTGCTTCAGATCTAATAAGGTTTAGTATGAATCCACTAGTAACTTGAAACACTGCAGAGGAAAGAAGGAAGGAAAAAAAAATAACAGGAGGAAATGGGACAGGCAGCGACAATGGGATGCAAACCACAAATTTCTTAATTTGTTTATAGTATCCTAATGAGAATGTATTATCTCCAAAACAAATGAATTTATTGAAAACAGTAAGGACTGCCTACAGATTATACTCTTACCTTTGAAACCATCAAGGTCTCAAATCTGGAAACTTCAGCTATATAATTATGAACCCTGGTTTTCATTTCTTCTTTTTCACGTATTGCATCTTCAAGCTCAGTACTGATAGCCTAAAGAGATTACACAAAGGCACAAATTCAGGAGTAAATTCATCACTACATATTACTGTATCAGACTCAACCAAAGTAATCGCATAAGCCCTGAATTTTATTCTATTCTACTTTTAAGCGGTTTCATCAAAGCCCTTTGGGATTTGTAGGGTTCAGAAATATCCCCTATTACCTTCCATACTCCAAAGAGTTTTCCAGGCAAGAACAGTCATAGAAAAAAATGAGTATCACACCAGTTCACAAAATCTGCAGCTTCCCCGATGACATACCCTATTCATCTTTGGAAAATTCAACATGCAGATGCTTGGGAGCTGGGATTTTTTTAGCCTTAAGATTCATTATCCCTGAGTGAAGGAAAGTTTTGTTTCACTAGAAAGTCAACTGTAGAACAAAAGAACATTTATTTTAAAGTAGAATTGCAAGATAAAATGACTAAATGCATTAAGATCATATTTAGACATCAAAAATGCATCACGAAATTTGTTTGAGATGTTGGAACTATTAACTCTTGCCCTCTCAGGTTCAGCTCTCACCTTTCTCTTAGTACTCTAGCCCAGAAATCCAAAAAGGCAAGTATCTTCTTCCATCCCAATTATCAAATGCAGGAGAAATAGAGCATATTGCCTTATTTCTTTCCCTTCTTCTTTTTATGGTATAGTAATATTCGTTAATGGCAGTCTTTTTGCTGCCTTATTTAGCATAGGCTGAAATCAGTCTGCTTGTCTTTGTGGTAGCCTTCCCAAGCACGCTGGGAAAGCTTTACTCATCACATTACGATAATATTTAATATTTCATCTTATTAGATACCTGTGAATGGCATCTCTAATTTCAGTAATACATCCAGATATCTATGGGTTGTACCACAGGTTTTGCAAGAACTATTCAGGGTACATCACTTAAAAAATCTTGCTATATTTACTTTCTAGCTTCAGACTCAGATGGGTTGACTGAGGGGAACCAAAATAAGTGGTTTAGCTAACAAGGCCCTGATTATTTCTAGTGCTGGCGTTTACAGTGAATTCAAACAAACATTTGTATGTCAGCATCAAAACTGTACAAGGCATCTGAGTCTCACGATGAGCTGCAATAGTTGTATTTGCTACACAAACTGAATGTAATGAGTTGCAACAAAATTCTGGGCTATGTCTTTAAATCACAATCACATTTTCCCTACGTAGTCTTTCCAATGTTTAACCCAATAAATATGTTACTTACCCTATAAAACACCAGACATTTTTGTCATATATTGTCCATACGCACATTCTATTGTACAGGGACATCCATGTCCTACACTCAGAGCTGGGAGGCTTCTGGCCAGCAGTAACCAGCTGGTGCACAAACCCAGCTCATCATTCCTCAATCTGTGTGAGGGATTAACAAGACTGAATGCACCTCAGGCTCTCCAAGCCATAGATCCCAGACCCAGAGAATTCAAGGAAGAAGAGATAGAGTAACGATGACTGGGAAGAGTGCAAATGGACATACACCCCTTATGCTCTTGAAAGAATGAGACTTACACACCAGTGGTTGGTTTAACTTGCAGACCCCTGGAGAACACCTCAAGGCGAAGATGCCACAAGAATAATAATGATGATAATCAAACAGTTTCATTCACTGAATCGCTCAGCTATTTCTGTTTTGCAAAATTTTTATTTCACCTACACCATCAACTTGAGATAGCTCATCTTTCAATAAAATACTCATTGATACTCTACAGAAACAGGCAATTCCTCAAGGCATTGAAGATTTTATTTCTACTTCGAGTCTGTAACTGATTGCATGCACTTTACGAGGAAATGTATTTAGCCATCAGCAGCTGAAAGGGACTGTATAGCTCCTGCCTGCAAAGCTGACCATGAATACACAGGAACCAACCTGGAGTCCACTGGGCAATCACAACTCACTTCCCAGCTGCTCTTTGGCCTAAAGCTACAGACTAGCTAGCTGTTAGGAAGGAGGTACACTATGACTCTAAACTACTACAGAGCTAAGGAAAGACAAAATCACACAAAACTAATCCAAATAAAAATATATAACATAAAACTCTGCAAGCAGTCGAATAAAGTACCTGAACAAAACCTCCACAAAAAACAAAACCCCCACACACAAAAAGCTGCAGCACACTGCTGAACCCTAAGATACCGCCTCACCATGGCACCTACCTTACCAATGTAAAGGCAATCCCATAAGAACATTTCTCCAGGAAAACAGATGGCACCTTCAAATTCACCATCTAAAAACCCGACACAACCTTGACACAATGGCAAGGGAACCCCTCCTGTTCCCATCAACTGTGCATCCTTATCCATTCCTGACATCAGGAAATAAATTCAGACTATTCAGGACTACCATACCTTAAAAATAAGCTTTCTTCAATCACTCTGTCTTGTTGCTTTTACATCCTCTGATATTTTTCTCCCCCAGCATTAACCTTTCCCATTTCATCAATGAAAGCAAATGGAAACTAACCTTGCCAGCACTGGAAATTAAAAACCTGCCAATACCTCTTTACAGCCACCGCTACCAAGGCTCACAGAGCACAAACATGAAAACCTACATTCCAAAACACTCCAATCTCAAAACATGGCCTCCTACCTCATGCAATACATCCAATGCCTCATGGAAACTACCTGGGTGAAACTAATGAAAAGCCATGCACCAGAATGACTCCAGATGTGCTAGCAATCTCTTCTCAATCTCCTCTCTCTCTCTCGCTTTCACCTGACTAATAACCCGATATCCGCTTTTGTGGTTTCTTGCTCTCTACCAACAGTCCCTGTTCCACAGATAACAAAACCCAATCTTTTATCAATGGAATACCAACTACCAAGTGATATAACCAATTAACTAATTTCATTATAGTACAAACAATTATGTCCTAGATTTATTTTAGATTTCTTTATTAATCTGGGGAAAGATGACTAAACTGAAAGGTGGTGTATTTCTCCCCCGCTGTCCCAGCTATGCTTAAGTATCTACAGCAATTTCTTTTACAGTTTCTGCCCAGTCATTTTTAATAACCCAGTGTTCAAGAAATACCAATAGTTACACATCCCAAATCAAAATTAAGGATATAGCAGTTTTGATGTACCACTATATGTAAGCAAGCAGTAAATGGTTCGATAGTTCAGTGTTACGTACTGCTTTCGTACCTGGTTTTCTCTGGCCATTGTAGCCAAGTCATCTTGCAGTCGTCTGTTTTCTTTCAGAGCCATTTCCTTCACTCTTCCTGTTTCTGCAAGCTCTGTGTGGGACGTATCAAGCTGGCGATGTAAGCTAGATATCTCACGGTCTCTGCTGCTCAGCATGTCCCTCATGTGGCTATCAAGGGAAAAATCTTATTGAAGTTGTCCCTTCTTACACTACACCACATACTGCTGAAAATGATAAGATGTGGATTTTGGATATACAAAAGCTTTATTATTTTTTTTTTAAACCAGGGGTAGAATTCTTGCTCTCTGAAGGCTGACAAACTGAGTCTAAGCATAAACATAAGCTAAGGATGTAAAATATCAATATGCACAAACAAAATGGAATTAATCTTCAACTTTGAAGATGTATGTAGTAAGATGTATCTTATTACATAAAGAGCAGTTACAGATACTTATGTTTATCTGTGTCTGGTAGTGCTTACAGCATGTTAGCCATTGCATATTTTATAAACCATCAAGGAAGATGACAGATAGCTTACACTTGAAAGACAACAATCAAAAGAGTAAGGGAGAGATTAAACAAAAAAAATAGAAATACAAATATGTGTGAATTTAAGTAAACTTCTGCATTAGTTTTTTGCCACAGATACTTCATGCATCAATGTACCAAATATTCTGTTACACTGGTCTTCAGATGTTTAAATATTGGTGTTTAAATATTTTCTTTTAAAAAGCTATCATTTTAAAAGTCATGCTTAAAAAGAGTCAAGAAGGAAAGATCAGATAAAGCCTGGCTAAAAACTACATAAATGTATTTTAATTAAGACTGAACTAGTAACTAAAGCTGGAAGAATTAGCTTGCCAATAATTAAGTGTTCAGCTCCGAGTTTTACCTGGGTCAATCTAATAATATCTAGTGGAGTACTTAGAATACTAAATAGCTACTTCTTAACTGAGTATTAAGAAATGTTACCAATTTAGGAAAATAAACATAGACAGACAATTGTTAACAGCTGTCTTAACAGTATCCTAGTACCTGCAATACAAAGTCTCTTCAAAAGTTGTGCACATCTTTCTCAACACAGTGCTCTCCTTTACTTGACAAATGGAATTAACTCCATTTCACCAAAATAACTAAAATAGGCATCTACTTTCACTTTAAAACCACTAGGTAATATAAAACCACTGAAGAAGGCATCCAAGTCTTTACTTACTCTGTTGAGGACTCCAGCTCAGAAAGAGTTAGACGCAAATGAGTAATGGTTTTTTCCTATGAAAGTAAAAGCAAAACTTGTATTAGGTATTATTATATTGCAACATGACAGGATACCTGAAGTCAAAGAATGTCACATTTAAATCTTTATTTTAACGCTTCACCAATAAGTAATTGCATCTTTGCACATTAAATTTCCAAGCTTCTTTTCTTTACTGAGAAAGGATTGTCTTGTCACCGAAACAGATGGAAGTCAGCTACGGATTCGGTCACCTCAGGCTAGAGCCTTAGATCTCAATAAATCACCTCCAAGTACAAAATGCAAAGACATACTTTTTTATTTTCTTCGAGTGTTTAGGGAATACACTAACAATCATAATTAAAATGCTACTGAGTTGGCAAATGACTCTTTGCATTGGCTAGGTCCAAACACAGTGGTTATGTGATGCTTAGCGCTCTGCACAGGCTTTGTCATCAAGGCAGAACGTCTCCCTAAAATGTAACTGCTTTAAAAATCCCCAGATGGACTGCAAAGTCGTACTTTTACTGCACACACCTTGTTAGCTAAGTTGTCATCTAAGCATGCAATTCTTTCTGTTTTTTCATCTACGGTATCTTGAAGACTGTCCTTTTCTTTGTCCAAAACAGTAATAGTACTTCTAAGCGCACTGACTGCTTCATCCTGTGAAGTGCTCCTCTGGTTTAACCTATCTATAAATAAAAGAATAAGTACATTTAAAAAAAAACAACAAAAAAACAGGAAATAAGCATAAAGGTAACTAGTGATTACCTATTTTCTCCTCTAGCTTTACAATTTCTTCTTGAGCTGACTGCAGTTCATCCTTTTTGAGGGACAGTCGGTGCTGTAAATCTTCAACAGACCTCTGGAGTTGGTCATTTAAGAGCCTGGAAAATCAGTACACAGTTGAAAGAAGTCTGAGACCTGTTCAGGGTCATCAACTTATGGCTCTTAAGCTGCTTGAAGTGCTGGAACAGTTCCAGCATAACCTCAGGACAGGGTTGTGTCACACCAAGCAGTCCTCTCCCTCAGTCTCTGGGGGAGAGACAGGACTATTAACGATTGCTGAGGCCAACACCACTTGCTTGCTCCGGAGCCCTGCAGCAAGTCCACCTCAACACCATTCCAAAATGAAGCAGTGGAACCTCGGTGGAACCACCATGATAATCTGAACCATTCACTTCCTCTGATTCCTGTTACTCTCGTTACTAACTTGGGTCTTTTGAGTCTTTGCTTTATAAAGCGAATTTTTGTCCCCTCCCTGGCAGTGCTCAAGGCCAGGTTGGATGGGGCTTCGAGCAACCTGATCTGGTGGAAGGTGTCCTTGCCTACGGCAGGAGGGTTGGAATGAGATGATCCATAAGGTCCCTTCCAACCCAAACCATTCGATGATTCTATGAAAGAATTCAATATGTAGCTTGTAGTAGTGATTATCAGCCCCACCACATTTTAAGAAGCAACCAAATTGACAGCTACGGTTCTGATCCTACTTTTAGGAAATATGGAGCCTGAAAGATATACGACAGCATCTACCTACATAGTT
>Ga0065711_1008176_pt1 | contig 14246 bp, 10 predicted proteins | sample Hoacrofraction12_FD_59098 | JGI IMG/M metagenome (GOLD analysis project Ga0065711, IMG submission 59098) | Hoatzin crop microbial communities from Cojedes, Venezuela - Epithelial fraction 12 v2 (version 2) | ecosystem: Host-associated > Birds > Digestive system > Esophagus > Crop | place...
GTAAGGAACTGTTCAAGGGATTGAAAATAGACAGTCTAGAAAAAGACTGGAAACAGTATCCTGTGTTGCATTTTGATATGAGTACTGCAACATTCTCAAATGGGCAACAGCTGCTAAACGAACTGAATCTTAAACTTTTGCAATACGAGAAAATATATGGTAAGGGAGAAGGTGAGATAGAGGTAAACCAACGTCTTACGGGTATCATCCAAAGAGCTAGGCAGCAAACAGGAATGCCTGTCGTCGTTCTAATTGATGAGTACGATAAACCGATGCTTGATGTAATGAACGATGAGGATACGGAAAAGATAAAAGCCATAAGGGATATCATGCGTAATTTCTATTCGCCACTAAAGGGATGTAACAGTGATTTACGCTTTCTCTTCCTTACAGGTATTACCAAGTTCTCACAGCTAAGCATATTTTCTGAACTAAACAACCTTGCCAACATCAGTATGGTAGAAAAATATTCTTCCATCTGTGGTGTTACAGAGGAAGAACTGCATACTGAGTATGGAGAAGATATACAAGAATTGGCGGATAAGCTAAATATTTCCAAGGAAGAATGTTTTTATCAACTCAAAGCAGAATATGACGGTTATCATTTCTGTGATGGTTGTCCAGATATATACAATCCTTTCAGTCTTGTTACAGCACTCACAAATGCTAAGATTGAAGCCTATTGGTTTGCTTCCGCTACGCCGACATTCCTTATCGGTCAGATAAAGAAATTTAAGGTAAGACCGCATGAAGTAGATGATATACAGGCCTTTTCGTCGGCTTTCGACATACCTGTGCAAAATATGAAGAGTGTCATACCGCTCATGTATCAGAGTGGTTACCTAACAATAAAGAACTACGATAAACTGACACAGATATATACTCTAGGTATACCGAATAAGGAAGTGCGTCAGGGACTGATGGAGACATTGCTGCAGGAGGTCGTAGGAGACGAAGACCTGATACCTGCTCAACAGCTACTGTCTAAGATGTTCCTTGCTCTTCAGAATGATGATATAAATACCGTCTTGGAACATCTGAAAACTCTTCTTGGCACAATACCATATACAGAAAATATCGCGAAAGACTATGAGGGACATTATCAAGCAATATTATATGTTGTGTTTAGTTTCTTATGCAGATATGTACAGGTAGAGGTCCGTACACCGAAGGGCAGAGTTGATGTCGTGATAGAATCCCCAAAGAATATCTATCTGATAGAGCTGAAACTAGATAAGTCGGCATCTGAAGCACTAGACCAAATAGATTTAAAGAACTATTCTTCCCGTTTTGCTCTCACAGGTAAACCGATAGTAAGAGTGGGTGTAAACTTCTCGAAAGAAACGGCTAATATCGAGGATTGGAAAATTGTGGAATAGGAGAGTCGTATACCGACGGATTTTCATTATATGTAACCAGCCATGAAAATAAAGAAGCAGTATATACATACACCTTGTTTTTGAGTTTACTCTGCAAATTTAGGTAACATCGCCTTCGTCGCCAAGTACCAGGCGATGCCTTATGCGGCATGTATTTTATCGGCAGCCTTCCACAAATAGTGCTACTATTTGGGTATTCCGAGAAAATGCATGTCGCATTCCTTGTCTCATGTGGCTCGTTACCTTTTGTGCGCATCGTAAACCTCAAAACAAGGTGTATGATATAGATCTTATTAACGAGAGAATAACGGATTTCTATAACACATTCAATAAATCTAATTACAAGATGATGATGACTCTTGAAAAGAAATTTATAGATCTCAATGGTATACTGGTAAAGCTTCAGAAAGAAAAGTGAATGAGCAAAAGTGAAGATCAAGCACTCAAACCTCCGTGAATATCACACAGGTTAACCTCTATCAAAAAAGTGCACCCATTCACTAAAAATGGGGACACTTTTGGGGACACCTTTAGAAAAACCTTTATTTATCGGTGTTTCTGCGGAGAGAGAGGCTCCCTAACCTAATGATTCGTAAAATATCATACAAGCCCTGAAACCCCTATAAATAGGCACTTCTTGAAATCTTAAAAAAATATAATATCAGAAAATATCTTTGGATATCTCAAAAATTGGGTGTAAATTTGGGTGTAAATTTTGAAAGTTACACCCAAAAATTTTATCATTGTAGTTATGAATATTAAAAGGAATATTATTTTTGCCTTGGAGGGACGTAAGAAAAACGGAGTGCTAAGGACAGAGGACGTACCAATCAGGATGCGTGTAGTATACGACTCTAATCGTATTGAGTTTACCATGAGATACAGAACGGATATGTCAAAATGGGATGCTGCTAAGCAACGTGTGAGGAACGGTTGTACAAATAAGCTGAAGATTAGTTCTTCGGAAATTAATGTGGAACTCAACAGATGTGAGAGTCTGATACAAGATATTTTCAAGGAGTTTGAGCTGCAGGAAGTCATGCCTACCAAGGAGCAGCTAAAGTATGCTTATAATGCAAGGGTAAAGGCAGATGATGTTAAGAATATTGAGGTTATTCAACAGAAATCTTTCTGGGAGATATATGATGAGTTTACCCAAGAGAATGGTAAACTCAATGATTGGACTAAATCGACATTCGAGAAATTTGCAGCACAGAAGAATCACCTTATGGATTTCAAAAAAGATGCGGATTTTGATTTGTTTACAGAAAAGGGACTTAACGATTACGTGGACTTCCTTGGTTCTAAATTGGGAATGCGCAACAGTACTATTGATAAACAGTTGGGATTCTTAAAATGGTTCTTGCGATGGAGTAACAAGAAAGGGTATCATCAGAACATTGCTTATGACTCTTTCAAACCGAGATTAAAGAATCCTGCTAAACCTATCATCTTTCTCACACGTGGCGAACAGGATAAATTGAGGGAATATAAGATACCTGCAAGTAAAGCTTATCTAGAAAGAGTGCGTGATGTGTTTTTCTTCTGTTGTTTTACAGGTCTGCGCTATTCGGATGCATATAACCTTCGTAGGAGTGACATCAAGGATAACCAGATTGAGATAACCACAGTGAAGACCGTTGACCATCTTAGGATAGAACTCAATAAACACAGTAAGGCGATACTAGACAAATACAAGGATATACCATTTAAGGATGATAAGGCTTTGCCTGTCATCAGCAATCAGAAGATGAATGATTACCTGAAGGAATTATGTGAGCTTGCAGGTATTGATACTCCTGTACACCTTACTTATTATAGAGGTATGCAACGTATAGATGAAGTACGACCTAAATATGAGTTGATAGGTTCACATGCAGGCAGACGTACATTTATATGTAATGCAATAATGCTTGGTATTCCAGCAAATGTGATTATGAAATGGACGGGACACAGCGACTACAAGGCAATGAAACCATATATCGATGTGGCAGATGATACGAAGGCAAATGCTATGTCAAAGTTCAACCTCTTATAATGTCAAGCAATGGATATATACGAGATTTTCAATGAGAAGATAAAACCATACTTCCACGCTGAGTACATTGACTTTAGTTCCAAGAACCAAGAAGGTTATTCTCTGTTTGTTTCTGAATATAAAAAACCGTATCCCCAAGCAATGACAACTGAAGGGGTAGGAGAACAGTTGCAAAGACTTAACGATAAATATCATAGTACCAAGAATAGGAGGTCAGATGTCGTAAAATCGCAAATCGGTAGATGGTATGTCAATGGTTTCACTTCCGCTTATAATTTCTGTCGCAGATATGACAAGGAGCATCCCTGTGAAATGGTTGATTACGTACAACTGGCACGTAAATACAAACCTACCGATGATATTGCCGTTGGAGAATGGAATGATGAGAAAATAAGACGTTATACAATCATGCTCGGGAGATATGAAGGCGTCTTGTTCTATCAAACAGAACATAAGCAGGAAGATACAGTGACCGTAGATGTCGTACCGACAGAAAGTATAGAAGAAGAGACGAGCAAGCAAGATGATATAGTTGAAGAAAAAAGGGAACAGAAGAAAGGACGTCCTGTGGAATCTTTCTCCAATCTTTTGATAGGTTCTGACAATAAAAAGGAGAAAACTCTAGAGAAACTACATGAACTTTTGAAAGGTAAAAGAGGAAAGAAGTTTGCACTAGTGATTACCTGTGCTGTTGAATCAGGACTGATAAACCGTCCTACCTACACGCAACTGGTGAAGGAGTTCAGTGATGGTGATGCGACAAAAATCGGTTCAGAGAATAGCATCATGCCACAAATAGGTAAGATCCATTATACCACATCGGAGTATAGCGGAATGATGACTAATTTCGAGGATCTAAGGACGCTATGATAAAATATTTTGAATGTAGGAAGAATGTTACAGTTTTATCTTTTTTTCTGCAATTGACAACATTTTATTAAGAATTTATGTTATCTTTGCATCATACATGACATAGAAAATAGGGTAGTATTCTGGCAAGAAGGAACAGCATGACAATAGAAGGAATAAAAGCACTGATTAAGCGAGATGAGAATCGTACGTTGGAGTTAAAGAAAACAACGAGTGAACTTGTCAAGGGTATGCAGACTTTATGTGCATTCCTTAATACCGATGGTGGATGGCTCTTCTTTGGAATTACACCCAAATTGGAGATTTTTGGACAGAAGGTTTCCGAGAATACTCTTCGGGAGATAGCTCATGAAATGACAAAGATTGAACCAGCGGTAAAACTTCCTCTGGAAATCGTAGATGTACCAGATAGGGAAGGTTTTAGTGTTATTGGTATTTGTTGTGATGCAGCTAAATTTGGTGATGCCCCTTATACGTATGACGGACGTGCTTTTTACAAGGTAGAAAGTACGACAGTCCAGATGCCACGTTCAATGTTTGAAGAACGATTAAAACGCAGTAACCCTAATCGTTTCGCATGGGAAAGTCAGACACCGGATAATCTTAATTTTGAAGATCTAGATGAAAAGCGAATTCGTGGATCGGTCATGTACGGCGTAGAAAAAGGAAGGATGTCTGCTTCTTCTGCAACAGAGAGTACTTGGACTTTACTGGATAAGTTTTCCATGGTAGAGAATGGTAAAATAAAGAATGCGGCGGCTGCACTTTTTATAAAACCAACAAAAGCTTATCCACAATTTCTTTTACGTCTAGCTCGTTTCAAGGGAACAAAAAAGGATGTCTTTTACGATAATGCTCGTGTAAAAGGAAACTTTTTCGAACTGTTGGATGCGGGAATATCATTCCTTTTTAAGCATCTATCACAGAGTGGTGAAGTTGTAGGATTGCGGAGACAAGAACAACTGGAAATTCCCGTTGAAGCATTACGAGAAGCCCTAACAAACGCACTGTGTCATAGACTTATGGACTCACCGAGCAGTAGCGTAGGTATTTCCATATATGATGATCGTGTAGAAATAGAGAATACGGGTCATCTACCGAACGAACTTACTCCAGAAACGATTAAGTTACCTCACCGCTCTTATCCACAAAATCCAATCATAGCCGATGCTCTATTTAAAACTGCGTTTCTAGAAAGTTGGGGGACAGGTGTGAGTCGTATGATAGAGGCCTGTAAAAATGTGGGACTTCCCGAACCTGAATATGGTATGGATGGTACTTTTGTATGGATAACGTTCAAAAGACCTAACAAACATGTCGACTCTGACACCAACTCTGACACTAAAGGTTTATCAGACAAGCAAAAGGAAATAATAGCATATTGTGTAATAGCCAGAACAGGTCGTGAAATATTATCACATATAGGTATGGCATATCATCATACAAATATATCCAAGTATATAACACATCTGGTAAACGAAGGATATTTGGATAGAACCATTCCTGATAAACCTCGATCACCTAAACAAAAATATGTGATTAGACATAAATTATAGTATAGGTAAAATGTCTTACTAACACTGGCACTAACACTGGCACTAACACTGGCACTAACACTGGCACTAACACTGGCACTAACACTAGCACTAACACTAGCACTAACACTAGCACAACACTAGCACAACACTAGCACTAACACTGGCATTAACACTATCACAACACTATCACAACACTAGCACTAGCACTAGCACTAACACTAGCACTAACACTAGCACAACACTGGCACCAGCTCTGACACTAGCAATATAAGATTATCATACAAATACCATGAGGTAACAACCTAAATTGTAGGTCTTGAAAGCCTGATTTTATTGCGGATGTGACCGTCTTTTTCTGCGTTTTACTGCGGATTGCTGAGCTTAATGATTTCACCTCAGTATTCCGCAGTCATTTTTTATGAAATCCCCTGATATTATTTGTTCCTTTGCAGTCGAAACGATGGCGAGAATATGAGCCGCCAATCGAACGGCAAAGAAAAGATATGCCTCATATCATATCTTGGAAGTCGAATTTGTAAATTAAAAGAAATGAATATTGAGATTTTATTATCAAAGCCAGTATGGCAGATGACAGGGGAGGAACTGCTTTTCCTTCAAAATTACTCACATAGCAATGAGTGTGTTCCAGTAGTTCAAACAAGTGAGACTACCTCCAAAAGGTATGAGTATGGTATCCGTGGCATAGCCAAAGTGTTCGGATGCTCCATTCCTACAGCTAACCGTATAAAGAAGAGCGGTAAGATAGACCGTGCCATCACTCAGGTAGGTAGGAAGATTATTGTAGATGCAGACCTCGCATTGAAACTGGTTCAGGACAGTACATTGCAGAATAAAAGAGGAAGGAGGTTCGTATGAGTAATCTATCTATCAGTGTCGATGAGATAATGGACTCTATTAACGAGTTAAACAAAAAATCTATAGAAAAAGCATCTGTTATTTCATCTTCTTCACCTTCTTTCCCTATGGAGATCTTTCCACAGGCAATACGTGATATTATATCATCGTACCTGCAGAGTGAAGGTTTCAACAGAGATTTTCTGTGTTCTTCGATGTTCGCCATATTTGCTTCGGCAATGGGTAACCTATGGGAAGCCAAGTTTACCAATACCATGCGTGTTTCTCCTATCTTGTACATGGTGCTTGTCGGACCGCCGAGTTCTGGCAAGACACCACCCCTCAGACAGGCAGAGATACCTCTACAACAGTATGATATGGAAGCGGACATCGATTATAACCGCAGGATTCAGGAATATGACCGTATGATGCAGATGAGCCCGAAGGAACGAATAGAACGTGATTTGCCTGAATATCCAGATAAACCAGCTCATAAGGAGATACTTGTTATTGATTCTACTATAGAAAAGCTGTTCCGCACCCTAAAGGACAATCCTCATGGCATTCTCGTTTTTGTAAATGAGCTCAACAGACTGGTGAGTAATCTTAACCGCTATGGCAAGGGTTCAGACGAAGCTTGCTGGATTGATTTTTTTGATGGTAATCAGGTTAAGTACGAGCGTAAAGGTTCTGGCGAGTACATCAACATTTTTCATCCCTACGTTTCCGTCATCGGTGGAACACAGCCAGGTCTGCTTCCGAAGATGTTTTCGGGTGAACGTGCGGCAAGTGGATTTACGACCCGATTCTTGAAGGTCTTTCCCGATATAACAGAGATGTCTAAGTGGAAACGTAACCAGCAGGAAGAGGATATTTCACATGAGTGGATAAAGATAATCCGTAATGTACTGGAGACACCGTGTGAATTAGACGCTAACGGTGAGATAGTGCCACGTGTCCTTGAATTCTCTCAGGAGGCCATGGATATCTTATTCCATTGGGAGGATAAGATTGAGCAGGAATGGGAAAATACGGACAGTTATATGCAGGGCGTTTGCGGTAAACTCAAGACATACGTGATAAGGTTCAGTCTGATTATCCATGTCATGCGACTATACTGTGAAGAGAGTACCGATGAACTGATTGATAAGCAGAGTGCAAATGCAGCATGTGTGCTTGCTGATTATTTTCTGGAGATGGATAAACGTGTACATAATCTTATCTGTAACCAGCCTGTTGATGAAGTCCATCAGCAACTCTTCGATATGCTGGATAGTGAGTTTACCACTGCAGATGCTGTATCCGTGGGCAACTCTTTAAATTTATCAGAGAGCACGGTGAAACGTTTTCTCAGGAACGGCGTAGGTGTCTATCTGAGAAAAGACAGGCATGGTGTGTACATAAAGACTGAATAAACCGTATGTTTAACAGTGTGATATTTTTGATACTTTGATATTTTCATAATATCAAGTATCAATAGTATCACGAAAAAACAATAAATATGAATATCAGATTTATATTGGAAAGATATAGGGGACGTTCTACCAGACTGGAATGTCCGCAGTGCCACCAGCATCACTGTTTCACTCGCTATATCGATACGGAAGGTATAATATCTTTTCCTGATTATGTAGGCAGATGCGATCACGAGAACCGTTGCGGTTATCACTATACACCCAAGCAGTATTTCTCTGACAACCCTGATGCAAAGAAACTTCTTTCCCAGAATAATAGTCCTAAAAATATCAAAGTTTCAAAAATGTCACATACACAGACACCGAAAATGCAGGAATCTAAGTTTGAACCGTATTATTTTGACAGAACACTGATGGAGAGAACGTTGACTCATTATTCTGACAACAATTTTTACCTGTTCTTGGTAAAGAAATTCGGAGAGGAAGCTACGAATTGTATGATTTCTTACTATGGAGTAGGAACGGCAAAGCTGTGGCAGGGTGCCACTGTGTTTTGGCAGATAGATATCGATGGCAGACCCAGAGACGGAAAGATCATGATGTATGATGCAGATACTGGACACCGTTCAAAGAAAGAACAGTATCATGTTAACTGGATTCATTCTCTGATGAAGATAGATAAGGATCGCATCCGTCAGTGTTTCTTCGGTGAACATCTGCTTGGTCTGGAAGAAAACAGAGGTAAGAAGATTGCCATTGTGGAGAGTGAGAAGACTGCCATCATCGCCTCGTTTTATCTGCAGGAGTATGTATGGATTGCCACAGGTGGTAAAGACGGAATGTTCAGTCAGGCAGATCTTTCCGTGTTACGTGGTCGTGAGGTCGTTTTTTTTCCCGATCTGGGAATGACTGACAACTGGAGACAGAAAGCTATCTATCTGCAACGTCATGGTATTAAGGCATCGGTATATGATTATCTGGAGAAGAAAGCATCGGAGGAGGAAAAGCAGGCAGGACTGGATATCGCAGATTTTCTTCTTCAGCATCCGCCTTTAGAATATCAGCTCCAGTCGGTGATAAAACGTTATCCATGCTTCGGACATTTGGTCGAATATCTTCAGGCAGAACTATGTTATGGGGAAGAGTCGGATGCTGCAGAAGAGACGGGTTAACATGCCGTTATAGAGGTTATTGCTGTATACAATGCTTGCATTGTTATAGCCCACTATAACTACACACTTACGTTTTCGTAGTTGTGGGCTCTCCCGAGAGGCAGGGCGCTGCCCTGACCTGCAAGGATGTTACCCTTGACCCAGTCTCGCCGACAGCGTGGAGTGACCCTCTCTACACCTCCGCTTGAGGGACTTTCTGTCCCTAAGAATCCAGAGCAGGACGTGACCTTCTCCCTGCACCCTCCGCTTGGAGGTGAAGTCCTCCAAGACCTCCCAAACAACATTTATCAAAAACATAAAAATAGTATTTATGAAGACAGGAATAAAATTTAAACCGTGCAATGTCGGAACGGCAGAAGCACATAACAGACGCGAACAGAAATATATCGATGCTATCAACAGAAAGTATGGCAAAACGTATTTCTGGACGGAACGCACTCATCTTAATGAATCATGGCGAAATCCTGATTATGCAGAAAATTTATCGGATACACTCGAGCAGTTGAAAGTCCTTGTCAAGGAAAAAACAGGACGGGCAATGCAGATGAAGTCACGTGAGAGAGTTGACCGCAAGACGGGTAAAGTGAAAGTCATAGCTGGCAGTTCTGCCATCCGTGAGGGCTGTCCGCCGATAAAACCAAACACCACTATTGAAGATTTTAATGAGTTCAAGGCATGGCTGGCAAGTAAGAATATTACGCTCATCAGTATTGATCTGCATCGCGATGAAGGACATATTGATGAAGAAAGCGGCAAACTGAAAGTTAACAACCATGCCCACGTCATCGTGGATTGGATAGACCATCAGACGGGAAAATCCGTAAAACTGTCAAAATCCGATTGTGAGGAGATGCAGACAGTTCTTGCTAGGAGTCTTGGTATGGAGCGAGGTGCATCTAAACAGGACACTGGCATCGAAGGTCTGAATGCTATCGAGTATAAAGAAAAGATGGCACAACAGCATTACCAAGAACTGCAAGAGAGAAATGCTTCCTTGGAGACAGACAATGTAAGCAAGCAACGTCAGTGTGACCGCTTGGATGCTGAAATCAGGGACAAGTCAGAGAAAGCTAACCGTGAAAACGGATCAAAGATTCTGGAAGGTACGGCAGCGATAGTAAATGTCGTAGCCCAGAAGATGGGTATGGGTAAGTATAAGCAGATGGAGAAAGACAATGATATTCTTAAATCCAAGATAGATGAACTGTCTAAAGTGATAGATAAAGAGGTTCAGAAAAGAACGGCAGAACTGTCGGCAGAACTGGAGAAAGTGAAGATACAATTACGTGAATCAGACCATGCGAGTATTCGTACGATAAGGGAACACGATGCTGCTATCGATAAGGTGTTCGCTCTGGAAAAGCAATTCAATAAGAAACTTGAGGAGAAGAATGAACTTATCGATTCGTTAGAGTCTAGTCTTCGTCGGAATATATTGACAAGCTATCTTCAACCTTGCCCCAATTCTGTACCGATGGATATCGATTATACAGGCGATGGTGAATATAGGACATTCTATATACCACAGGTGGCAAAACAGGTATGGGATAAGGAATTCTCTTGGCGTTACGATAGTGATGACGTGATTAAGTCTGCCGCCTCACTCTTTGTCGGTCTGATTATGCCGAAGCTGTCATCCTTGGATGGTGGAATTGGCGGTGTATCCAACGACCTGCCATGGCGTGATAAGCATGATGATGACGAAAAATGGGCAAGACGTTGTGCAGCAGCTGCTGACGGAGCACTAAGAATACGACGACGAGGTAGGGGAAGGTAACTTTTCTTCAAAATAAATTGCACTTCTATCTTGAAGGTATATATTTTTTTGTACCTTTGCATCGGTTATATAGAGCCGAGAGAGGCTATTTTTTGTTTTGATTAAAGCGTTTACTGAGCTTTGTCTCTGGATCACTCCGAATCTCGCAACTTCAGAAATCCAGCAGGAGACACATGTATGGTAGATGCCCATGAGCGTGTCGTGTACGACAGCCACACAGTACCCGTGTATGCGGGTACTGTGATTGTCGTGATGTATAGACTTGCGTGGGATTCTTCTGTGTTTTTCTTGCTGGATCGGGTATGCGAGAACCTGGGAGTGGTGAGATAAAATGCAGTAAGTTTCCCACGCTTATTTATATTAACAAATATCCTTATTGGGAGCGTAAGGTGTTTTATGTGACATGCTATTTAATTCTTTTGAATTCATTGTTTTTATCCCAATTGTGTTTGTCGTGTATTGGGGGCTAAGGGGTAAGAAAGCTAAGAATATATTTCTTATTGCGTCTAGTGCTTGTTTCTTTGTTACTTCAGACATTCGTTTCTTTCTGCTATTGTTAGTTGTATCTTTCCTTGCATATATTTCTGGCAATTATTTGATTAGTCATAAGAATAATAGGAAATTGATAGTTTCTCTTAATGTTGTCATCTTTTTATTGATTCTCGCATTATTTAAGTATCTTAATTTTTTTATAGATAATTTTTCTGTATTCTTAACAAAACTAGGATTTACTATAGATAAGTTTACAATAAACTTAATCTTACCTTTAGGTTTAAGCTTTTATACCTTTATGGCTATTAGTTATGTAATTGATTGTTATAGAAACAAGATTACTTCCAAGCCTTCTATTGATGAATTTCTTGCGTATATCACTTTTTTTCCACATATACTTGCAGGTCCTATCGACCGAGGAAGACTTATGATTCCTCAATTACACGTTGAACGTAAATTTGATTATAAAGAAGCGTGCGACGCTATGAGACAAATATTATGGGGATTATTCAAGAAATCAGCGATTGCTGATACATGCGATGATGTAGTAAGCGTTGTCTGGTCAGATATGTCATCTCAAAGTAGTATATCTTTCATTATTGCCGCCTTTTTATATAGTATACAAATATATTGTGATTTCTCTGGATATAGTGACATGGCAATAGGTATCGGAAGGTTGTTCGGTATACGTATGATGAAAAATTTTAATTATCCTTACTTTGCAAGGAACGTGAGTGAATTCTGGAGACGATGGCATATAAGTTTAACGAGTTGGTTTACTGAATACGTTTACATACCTCTAGGTGGTAATAGGGTAGGTAAGAAGAGAGTTGTTCTGAATACACTTATAGTGTTTACATTGTGTGGATTCTGGCATGGTGCTAATTTTACTTTTATCTTTTGGGGATTTATATGTGGAATAATGTTCGTGCCGTATCTCCTGCAAAAAAATCCAAGAAAATACAAAAATGAACCTATTGATACTAATTATCGAACATTCATTAGAATATTTGTAAACTTTGTTTTGATAACGTTTGCATGGATATTCTTTAGAGCTGATTCTTTAGATATGGCACTGACGTTTATAGAACATACATTCACCTCGAACAATCAATTTACAAATATTAAGCACATGAAAATTGTTATACTACTATCTATAGTAATGTTATTCATAGAATGGTACAATAGAGATGAAGATTATGGTTTTAAGAAGATAAAAAACTATAACATAGTTATTAGATATACTGCATATTTTATATTACTCTTCTTTATATTCCTTTTATCTAAGACAGAGGGAAACTTTATTTATCAAAACTTTTAGTTTCAACATATTAGCAATGAAAAAATTTATAATAAAATCAGTTCTATTTGTATCTATCGGTATAGGGATATGTTCGCTTATATTCCTTAATTCCAATAATGACAACCTTTATCTAAAGGCAAGATTGGACAAGCACAGCCTATTAGATTCCACTTCATCGCCTAAAATTATATTCGTAGGCGGTAGTAATGTCGCTTTTGGTATTAATTCCCAAATAATACGTGACAGTACGGGGATGAATGTTGTAAACACAGGACTTCATGCAGGAATGGGAATAAAGTTTATATTAGACGATTTGACACCTTATATAACCAAAATGAACAAAAGAGAGAATAACTATATAATAATATGTCCAGAATACTCTCATTTCTATAGTAATGGTAATGGGGAACCCATAACAAATGCTACTCTCTTTATATCAGATATTAGTGTTGTGAAAATAATGAATATGCAACAAATAATATTTATTATTGAGGGTCTACCTAAATATATAGCAGGTGAAATTTGGAAACATATTAAAATTACTGGTAATGACGAAAATGGATATAAATATGAAAGAAAAGGGTTTAATGAGTATGGTGATGAAATCAATCATTTAACATTATACGATAAGCATCCACAAATAGATAAGGGTAAAAGTTTAGGTACAAACCTTAATGAAAACACATTCAATTATTTTCTCAAAACAATAAAAATATGGGATAGGCATGCACATGTATTAATGATGCCACCAGCTATTTATGACGAGTCATATAATGTGCAACGAAACAATATACAACAAATAACGGAACGTCTGGCAAAGAATGGATTTCCATTTATTGCTCCAACAGATTCATTTAAATATGACAAAACTTTGATGTATAATACTCGTTATCATCTCAATACTATTGGAACGAAACTTCATTCTAAGAAAATAGCTGTGTCATTAAAGAATTATCTTCAGACTACAAAGTAAGAGTAGTAGATTTGATAAAAAAATAATAATGGGAAATAATATTATAGAGTCAATAAGCAAGTCTTTGATATGTACTATATGACAAGTTTGTTGATGTTCTCATCGTTTCCTTTCTACCACGAAAATATGAATCGGTGAAGTAGACCGATACGTTTAATGTTGCACTCCGAGAACGTATTTGTTCAAGGAGGGTTCTATATTTCTTCAAGGTTAATTGCACTTCCTCTTGAAAGTATACAAAATACTTTCGTGTATTAGGTCTAAAAACAATAACACCCAGCCTTACATTTTTGGGTGTAAAATTGGGTGTAAATCGTGTAACTTGTTGAAAATCAAGTGATACTGCGGAGAGAGAGGGATTCGAACCCCCGGTACCTCTCGGTACGACGGTTTTCAAGACCGTTGTAATCGACCACTCTACCATCTCTCCTAAT
>Ga0065711_1009665_pt1 | contig 14245 bp, 15 predicted proteins | sample Hoacrofraction12_FD_59098 | JGI IMG/M metagenome (GOLD analysis project Ga0065711, IMG submission 59098) | Hoatzin crop microbial communities from Cojedes, Venezuela - Epithelial fraction 12 v2 (version 2) | ecosystem: Host-associated > Birds > Digestive system > Esophagus > Crop | place...
GGCCAGGTGGGGTTCGAATATCTCCAGAGAAGGAGACTCCACAGCCTCCCTGGGCAGCCTGGGCCAGGGCTCCGTCACCCTCAGAGGGAAGAAGTTCTTCCTCATGTTCAACTGGAACTTCCTCTGCTTCAGTTTGTGCCCATTGCCCCTTGTCCTGTCTCTGGGCACCACTGGAAAGAGTCTGGCCCCGTCCTACTGCACCCACCCTGCAGATATTTAGAGGCATTTATAAGATCCCCTCTCAGCCTTCTCTTCTCCAGGCTGAACAAGCCCAGCTCCCTCAGCCTTTCCTCGTAGGAGAGATGCTCCAGTCCCCTCATCATTCTCGTAGCCCTCCACTGGACTCTCTCCAGTAGCTCCTCGTCTTTCTTGAACTGGGGAGCCCAGCACTGGACACAGTACTCCAGATGGGGCCTCACCAGGGCAGAGCAGAGGGAGAGGAGAATCATAGAATCATAGAGTCATTATGGTTGGAAAAGAGTTGGAGAGCTTACCAGGCAATAAGTATGAAATGTGACGGCTGCTGCCGGGCGCCTTTCCGCTCCAAAACCCCTTTCCTGCTCAGCTGGCAGGTCGTGTGTCGGTTAGGCTGATTCCTGTGGGTGCTTGCCATTCGTCTGCATGCAGCACGCGCAGAGGTTTGACCGCAAACGAGACCTGAATGTGCCGGAGAGAGATTGCATCTGCCACCCTGAGGCAGCCGAGCTGCTGCATCATGCTCAGGCTGCCCCGAAGCCCCATGGCAAAATGACTGAGCTTTAGAGGATGACGAACGCTTTCAAGTGCCAGCAAATCCTCGGATTCTGCCTCTGAAACCAGGCAGGAGTCAGGCAAGAGGCATGACTAGGTCATGTCAAAGGCAAGGCCATATCCACAAGGCTGCCAAGGAAGGGACTCTAGCTACGTACATCGCGGCAGAGGCTCCGGCAGCTCTGGAATAGGACAGGTTCTGGGTCTGAGAGCAGAAGCTTGGGCCCTTGCCCTCAATCCTTTTTCTTTTGGGGTTAGCAAAGGCTGGAAGGACCAGACTCAACATGCACAGCCCACAGCGCAGGGGGAAGAAACTACTTGTTTTGCTGTGGCAATAACAGCTGGCTCCGCACGCACCAAGCGAGGGTGGGCTTGGAAAGGTGTTTCTTACCGTAAAGTGACTGGCTAAAACGTGAGGCACTGACAGCTCCCTGGCCAAGGAAGCACACAGGGCTATGAAAGGAACCTCTTTTCCCCCGTAACAGATAAAGAAAGGAAGAAAACCTCCCTGAGGCAGCAGCCTGGCTGACCAGGAAGATCTCCAAAGCTGTATGCATGACTTGAGATTTGCACCTGGAGCAGGGCATGACTGCCAGAATCTCATATTTTGGAGGATGAACATAGTTTTCAGCTATGGCACGACAACTCTTCAACTGATCTGAGTCATTTGGTGAATGTAAGGGTGATTCTGAGGGAGATATCTGGCAGATGACGCCACAGGGAGTGCAGATGAAGACAGCCCTGGATCTCCTAAGTCCTCTGGTGCTGCCCTAGCAGCTGTTTGTCTGACTTTGGCTGTCATCACTAGTGTGGTGAGTTGCATCTTCTCATGGGCACTTCAGGCTCCTCCATTTGGGAGGACTACAGGGTGCCTTCTGTTTCCATGTTTTCTGCAATGCCATCAGATCCGACACACACTTGCTCCTTCCCCACTGGCTGCTGCGACTCTGCATTGTGGTCCTCACCATCGGCATCCTTCCTCACGGACTTCTCACATTTTGCTGCAGCTGGAGAAGACCCCATGCTCACAGCTTTCACTAAGCTTCTGAGGCTTGCAGGAGATTTGGGCTTAATTAGACAGCACCAGGGACACAGCAGCAGGGAGAAAGTGAGTTCAGGCAGACTGGGGGAGCAGAAGAGGACCAGGAGGGTGACTTTCAGAGGCTGCTGGGAAGCTGAGACCTTGCAGACCCCATCCCTGCAAATCTTGATCTTTGTGGCTTGCGTCATTTCCCCTCTCTGGTTAAAACCTGGCTCCCATGCTCCCGTTTTCCTTCACCATCAGGGTGTTCCCAACATACGCTGCTCCCAAGATGCCTTGTCCATCTCTTTGCAGTAAGTAGCAAGAAATTCCTACATATTTTTTGTCGCCAAACCACATTAAAGGTTGAGCATCTCAGCAACTTACAGATTGTTTCTCTTTTGTGTCTCAGACCTGATGAGAACACCCTGGATGTCGGCATGCCACTCACCCAGGAAATGCAGCACGTAACTTCCAAGAAAGCCTAGCAGCTGGAGTTGCAGCGATTCAGGCTTCAGGCATTTAAACAGTCACGCTCTCCATGTTTGCTCTCCGCTCCATATATGGCCTCAGGCCCCAAAACGGCGGCTGCCCGGGCAGGCTGTGCCATTGAAAGGGTGTGTGAAGGGTCTCAGCCCCTCCGGCTGCCTGCACGGCTCACCGATCTCCGCGTACAGGAGAAAAGCCGCTCCATGCAAAGGGGTCATTTCCTCTGGTAGGAAAAATCTGAGCAGACCTTTGCAGAGTTTGAACTGCCATGATGCAGGGGCTGGTTGCTTCATCCACATCAGGCTGTTCCAGCAAGCCTGTTCCTCGGCCGCCGCTGGTGAGGAGCTCGCCTTGCTGGGGTTTGGACTTGGACACCACATAAAACGTGGGCATGGGCTGAGAAGGGTCTCCACAGCTTACCTTGTCCTGTCTTATTAAATATAGCTCTGAGCAAAAAGACTAAGGATGATTTTATCCAGTAGATTTATCTTTTATCTTTTATCCAGTAGAGGTATCTTTTATCCAGTAGATTTAAGCTCACCTCTAACCTGGAGGTACTAACCTGAGCAGACTGTCTCGTTACCTTTCATCACTGCTGTATTAACCTGGGCTTCCCAAGCGACAGTGAGGATAGACCAGAGCAAATAACAGATGCTTTGGTTTGCTGGCAGTGTTGAGAAATAGAAACAAGAGTGCTTTGGGTCTACTAGACAGAATTTCTGATGTGTCTAAATATAGACTATGTCTTGTTTTGAGGCTGCAGAATCCGTTTGTTTTGATTCCGGCCCTTTAGACAAAAACAAAGGAAATCTGGAGGGAGAGCAAGCTTGGTTCGCTGAATGGAGGTAACAAAACCCTTGTGCTTTGTAGGTCAGCAGCAAGGATGCTCAAAGGGAATTTGGGAGCTGTGGGCTCAAAGCTGCTGACTGCTCGATTTGCAGCAGGGACTGATGGCCCGGGTGCTCTCACGGTGCGCAGGGATGGGGCGGGGGTGTGATCAGCACTGATCTGCTGTCTGAACACCCAGCGAGGCCCGGCACCTCAGGGCTGCACCATCTCCCGTGGGAGCCCAGATCAGAGCGTGACTCTTACTCCTTCCTCTCCGCCCCAACAGACTCTTCACTCCCCTTTGGAGAGGAAAGATGGAGTTTCCTGGTTAGCCCAGCTTCAAAACTTGAAACAATTCATTTGGGAAATGCCCAGGCAGCTCCTTTTGTCCATTTCTCAGTTTTATGCATTAATTTTTTTTGGCCTGCTCCCAAAATGACTGTGCCACATTCAGCAGCAAATAATGGGTTCACGGTTAATGTTTTTTTGTGATGAACACTGGTCTGGCTGCCAGTCGTCACCCCTTGGAGACCANACCTGCAGATCCATGGGGAACCCTCAGGAGCTCACATTTCCCTGGGCCATCTCACGCGTGGTCTCGCTCCAGCTTGCTGCATCCCGCTGGTGACCCCTGATCCAACTCTCAGTGATCCTGCCTGACGTCCCCCAGCCTCGTTTCTCACCACATTCAGTTCCTGAGCAGGTCTAAATCCAAACCTCGCAGCAGCTGTGGGAGGCTTCGCCCCGCCAGGGTCACCTGCAAATCCCAGGGGAGCAGAAGGTGCCAAGGTGTCACCGGTTTGGAGATGAATATGCTTTGCTCTGCAAAGCAAACTGGTGTCTCAGGTTTTGGACCCATTTCTGCTATCTGCTGCTCTGGTAAAATACCAGTGGTTTAACCAGGCTGACCTGGAATAAACAGAATTTGCCTCTTTGAATTCAGACCCCATCACAAAGCAGCAACTCAAGTTACGCATCCGTGACAAGCTAGAGCTTGGGGTGATTTTTAATTCAAGCTGGTTGGCCTGAAGTTTAGGGAGAACACTGCTGAGATGTGGATGGGGCCTTTTTCCTGCTAGTACAGGATTACTCTCCTTGGGTATATTTCTGGCCTTACGCTACATGTCCCTCATCTCTGTTCGAAACAGATCCTCTGTGTCGGTGGCCCGTCAAACTGTCTCTTGGTCTGTAAGTCAGCCTTTCGGATGCAGCAGTTGTGGCTGTGAGCTCCTCCATTCCTTAAATAGCTACCCATCCATCCAGCCTCCTTCAGCGTCTCGCTGCCAGATCCAGATAGAGTTGCAGAGTCTGGCTGCTTCCCCCTCCCTACCCCCAGCCTCCCTCTGCAAAACCGGCAGCCCCTCTAGCAACAAGCGCCGGCATTTCTACAGTCGCCTGCCTTGCCACGAGGTTTGCAAAGCGGGTTTTGGGGTAACGTTCAGTCCCAGCTGGACTCGCGGGAGATTCTGGTGCAAATTTCTGTATTTCTGTGATGGCTCCATTGGTCTGCGGTACGCAACCTGACTTGGCTGTAGAGTCCAACATTACCACTAGTTATGTCCTAGATGTTACTTTAAAATAAATCAGATGTATCTTGCCATCTCTGGCCATTTATCTCCTGGTGCTGGTGTGCCACTTCTGTCCTTTTCTTCATCAGGAGGTGCTGAGTCCTGCCTCTTTAGCTGAATGCGCTGGGCTTGGATTGTGGCACAGGACAGTGGTGTGGTTAAACAATGTCTTGATGAAGTATTGCCATTCAACGACAGAAATTGTCCTTCTCCAAAGCTATGCTGCTATCCTAAGTGACCAGTATGTAGAACACCCAGTGAGTGTGGGGATTTACTGACATCGCTACTAATATTTGGAAATCCTCATTGATTACTTTTGTCTGTGTCTCCCCAGGAATGAACAAACCCTCCCTCATCTTAGGGAGACTATGGAAACAACTGGGACCAGAGTAAAGAAGGACTCTGGACAGGGTAAAGTGTAGGAGAACTGATCACCCACGGATCAGTCACTGCAGGGTCTCAGTGTGGAGGAGGTTCCTCTGGGCTCCACCGTGCTCCTCTTGGTACTGGCTCCTTCCTTCCACTGCCACATAAATGATCACACACAGCCAGAAAGATTAAGAATGGATTCACAAAACCATCATCAGAGACACATAAAGTATCTTTTTGCTCCTAGCAGCCCAGCCATTGCTGCTGAAGCTTGACTGGGATCTCCCTAGTGTGTAAGCATCATGAAGTTCCTTCTCTCCCCAGTGAACTTGCGCAGGGGGCCACGAGGGCACAGTGAGATGACAACTGCAAGAGCAGGTAAGGAAAAGCCACTGAGAGAAAAGCTTTTGGGGCAGTGAAGTGTTCTCCACAGGGCTGTGTCCACCCAAGTGGAAAGCACACCGGAGTCGTGCGAAACAAAAGGAGCATTTGACTGACTCATCAGAAAGCGAGGTGAAACCCCTGGTCTGATGGACAAATGAGCCCTGTGCTCATCGGGTGTGAAACAATCCTTTCTCCCGGCTGTCTTCCTTCCTCAGGAGTGAAAGTTTCCTGTATTCCTCCTTGACAGCCATCAGTCCTGGTCCTGACTCATTACACCTGTGTGAGGGCTTGGGCCAGCATTAACTCCTTGCTTGCTGGAAACCAGGCATGTCCTGTGGACGCTGGTCTCCTCGGTCTCAGTATTTTCACCTTTGTCCTATGGGGCAAGAGATGTCGGCAGGAGGGTGAAGGCACCCTGAGGTGCCCAGAGGTAGGAGATTCAGCGCCTCCAAGAATGGCACTGCTCATCCCAGTGTTTTCTTCTCCACCTCATGCTCATTAGTTCCCAGTTTTACTAAATCCTGGTCTCCTCACAACATTGGGGCTGTGATTTAATACCTAGTTTGCCTTTCTGGTCCTTACACTGCCAGCCTGTGGTCTTATTTTCTGCCTTGTCTCCTGTCCTCATCCACCACCCTGTGTCCTCACCTACCACCCTAGTTCTCCTCGGTCTGACCTTCTTCCCTGTCAGGAGGACCTGCTCACATCAGGAGGAGCACCGTTGCTCTAGGAGCTCAGGCTCGCCATGATGCACAGAAATACAGACAAGCTCCTTCGCACCAGGCTGCTTCATATCCTCTGCAAGGAAACACATACCGAGGTGCTCAGCAGGTTCAAACACTGCTTCACGTGGCCAAATCTGGGGGAGGAGGGGAATTTTCACAGGGACTTCACAAGGCAGACTGCCTACATCTCTGCCCAGCTCTTGCTCTGTAGCACCGTGCTACCAGCTCTGCTCACTCAGCTTGTCCTACGGCAGCATGCAACACACTCTTCCCCCTTGTTTCATTCACAGAAACATCTGAGCTGTTTGGGAGACTTTTTGGCCAATGTGTGTAGTGGTGAATAAGTCAGTCTGAGGCAAAAGTCCATTCTCGAATCTCTGCACAAAGGAAGTCTCACAAATCTGTAGGCAGCTGAAATTAAAAAAATCTCTTGTGATGGGAAGCGTTGGGCAACCCCAACATCCCTCCTTGCAATCTAATTGCATGGCGCCAGAGTATTTTACAAATCATCTGCAGGTATGCAATTTTTCCTCATTTAAGGGCTATTAATATTAAATACAGCAACCATACATTATTTATACTGTTTTATTCATGTATTAATTTTAAATCAATTCTTAAAACGTGCAGTGCCAGGGATGGAAATGAATTACTTAGGGCAATAAAAAAGCACAGCTCAAGGAAGAAATTAACCAGAGATATTAAATCTATGATGAAAGAGTTCCTTATATTGGAAGCTTCTAGACTGGAACATCATTTGGTAGGAAAAGCCAGCATCCAGGTCATTTTGAGCTAAAGAGGAGAGTCCGCAAATATAGGTAATGTTGGGGTTGGTCAGACAGAGGACAGACCCCATGCAAGTGAGGAAAGGACTGCAGCAAGCACATTTCTCTGCTACAGAGACATTAATTCAGAGGATCTGTGCTGTACTCACCACACTTAGCAGGGCTCAGACCAGGACTTCAGCAAGACCAGAAGCTGGTCTCTGGAGCTGAAGTCTATCTGCATTTGACATTTCTTTTCAGGTTTTTTTTAAATGCTTTCTGGGCTGTGACACATATGTATGATGGCTTTAATTTGCAATTGTATTCTGTTTACAGGCCTGGTGTTGGCAAGGAGGCACTGGCAGATGGGTGAAGTCAAACCCCAAGGTCTTACTGTTGCCCCTTCACCGTGGCTTAAGTGAGCACTCAAGGCAAGCGGCAGCCAGACACCAGGCTTAGTGAGAAGGGACTCAGTTCAGACAGACATTTAGGAATGGGATTCATCTCACTTGGCTTTAGCTGTCAAAACCTCTACACAAGTCACATGGGCTCTATCTGTAACACAGAAATAGACCCACCCAGAAGCGTCGGTCTCTGTGGACTGGACAGCTAAGGTGACTTGAGATGAATCTCAGCTGGGCATTGAGGTAGCTGAAGATCCACCTGAAAACTGTGGTGGAAATGCTAACAACTGCTGTAAGTACAAAAGACACCACAAATATGCCATAAAGAGGTGAAGGACATAAGCGTTTTTTCCACAATTCAAAATGTTTCACTGTACCATCTCCTCTCCATTTCTCGTCGTCTCATTTTACCTTAATGGCACTTTGAGTCTCTCAGGCGATGTAAAGAAGGTTTAAGCACGGCAGAGCCCCTTTCACTGCTAAGATCATTAGCAGATTGAAACAAAGTGCTCCCTTATATCTGCAAGTAAATAATTTATTGTGTGTGTTAGAGAGATGGATGGCTGTGGAGACTCCCGGTGAAAACCACGCTGCGACAGAGATAAAATGGAGCACTTGAAAGTCTCTCTCCCTGGGTCAGATTCATCCCAGGTCTCAGCGGTTTCACTGATCTCGGTACAATTTACACCAAAGGTAAGTTCAGTCCTTTAGTCCCAGGTCTCAGGGGAAGCCCTGGCTACTAAAAATGCACCGAGGACCTGGATGAGAGTATTGTCCCTTGAAGCAGTGGCGTGATGAATATGTGTATTATTCATAACAGTGGAATCAGTGGATAAATACACCAGCAGAAACACTGCACCTCAGTAACCGGTTCATCCCGTTAGTTATTCTTTTCACTGAATCTCTAATCATTCACCCACAGACTATGCTGGATTAAAAGTAAAGATGTAGCCCAATGATGAACAAGAAAAAGTCACAACCAGGTGACAACAGAGCAGAAAGAAGATAAGAGTGCTTACATTTTTGCATTGTGAGGTAGTAGCTAGCTTGTTTTTCTTCCCTCCTGGCTCAGATGCAGACGGAGGAAGTGCGCTAGGACCTAGAGGAAACAGTTCTCTGCATACACCCTCCACCTTCTTCCAGCAAGAAAAATATTATCCACAGAAACAGAAATATACAACGACAAAAAAAAAAAATCTCAGCTGGTTCAGAAAAAGATAAATGACAAAGCAGAGAGTGGGACGGTTTTTTTTCTTCAGCAACCCACAGAAGTTGTAAAATATTACGAAAGTGTTCTTAGAGGAACAGGCTGTGTATTGAAGACATAAATTATTATAATTGTAATTTAGCCGCCAGCTGGCTGAAACTGATATATAATCACAGCCCGCTCACAGTCATAATTTTTTTTTTTACATTCTTATTTTTGCATGTTTCAATCTTTTACCTAATAATTAAGCAATCAGTTGCTCAAGGCAAGGCTGCATTCATAAAATATCCATTACCCAGTCCACATTTGGTACGCCCTGCATTAAACGAGAAAGGCAGTGCCTTAAGGGAATTCATGGCTATCATAAATATAAAGAATAAACAAGCTTCGTTTAATTTCATTCCAGATTTCTTTCAATTTTGTTATTTAGAGCATAATTGTGAGACAGCATGCAGGAATATGTGAAACACTACACAGCAAACACGACTTGCCTTTTTGAGACACCCTGGGCTAACCAAGGAGTTACCCAAGCCTATAGCTAGTTGGTGGGCACAGCTTTAGAGGATTTAGCTAAACCACCCAAAGCCTATTTGTCAGTATTTCTTTGGTCTATAGATTAGAAGAGAAGCCACCCGTCCAGAGGACAGGAGCCCAGCATCTCCTGGCTCAGCACAAGAATGAAGCATGTGAAATTTTACTCTTTCTTGCCTGCTGGAGCCAGAAGGTACACAAGAAGACACAAAATAATCAAACGAACCAAATCATGAGTATTTCTGGACATGCTTTCCTCTCTCTCCCGTACAAAAAAGATCAGTTTCAGCTTAGCAGAAATTCAGGTCAATTCTTACTTTGTTTAAACTGGCTAGCTTTCCTACGCCCTCAATATCTACTCAGTGCTACTAATCTGCAAACAAGATACAATGAAGTGATTCAAACACATGCTAATTTCAGGGCATCATTCTGCTCTTGATGTGAGCAGGGAGCTCCTATTGATCTCTGTAGGGGTTGGTAATGCTCGCTGAGAGCAGATAGGGCACTAGCTTTCCTCCCGTGTATATCTGTGATAAACGCTAAAAACTCAACATTAGGAAGTCCTCCCCTGCGGCCAAATTCCCAGATGGTGTAAACCAGTAGAGCTTTAATGTCTTTAGTGGGGCTTTGCTGATTTATGCCAGATGATGATCTGGATACTATTTTTCCCACATTTCACTTGCAGGTCACTTGTTGGAAGGAAAGTCTGGAGCTGAACCCCTCGGCGGCTGCCCGCAGTGCCCCACCACCCTCTCGGAGTGCGGTGCTCCCTCCCCGCTCCCGTGGATGCTTAGAAAAGCCTCAGAAGGTTGAAGTGGTTGGAGGATCGCCGTCTTCAGATAAGTGGCTCGTAACGTTCACTGGAGGACGCTTTATCAATGGAGTGGGCTGGGTGGAGTTGTCAGCAGCGGGCAGGATGGGTGAGGCAGCGTGCCAGCCTCCTGGGATAGCTCTGAGCTCTTTTCCAGCAGGACTGATGAGGCAGGGAGTGAAAAAGCATCATGGAAAGGATCTGCAGTCCCCCCATACAAGTGGGAGGTAGGGACAAGTAGGTCAGGCAATGGTGAAAGCAATCCTTCCTCGAGAGGTTCTCCTGGTTGTCCTCAGTGAGAGGGACCTGCCAGCACCTGGCATGGACATCTCACCATAGGGGCATGTAGGGTAGAGCCTGTGTTTTGGAGAGATGCAGTCTGGGCACCAGCAACAAACCAGAAAATGTCAGGTCAGTAACTTTGGCACTCCACAAATGCAATCAGGCTTCTTTTGCAGACTGTGTGCTTGCTAGCTGTCCATCTCTCTTTTGCAGGGTGTTCTGGTTGGCAGAGGTAGCTTTCAGACATTAAATCCGTATTTGGTTATTTGATCCAACAAGCAGTAAAAAATTAAAATACGCACTTTAAGCCTCTGAACAACAGATAGCAGGAGACATTAAATTTTGAAACAGTTTGTGAAGATTATTCTGTTTATTGCCAGTGAAAATCCTGTTTAAGAAACAACTGTTAGGAAAAGATAAAGAATGAAAAACCATCAGTCAAGAGGAGAGTGACCTTGTTCCAGGATGGAATCAAAACAATGCCCTGGGGAGTTACGTAGGCATTGTTTCAGGACTTAATACATCAATGTTTGCGGGTAAAATTAATTGAGATACAATGTGAGCCAAGCATGCCTGAACCTGCTAATCGGATAAGGATACTGCAATCATCTGACACCAGTCAGAAAGCGGTGAACATATGCCACGTTACGTGTACGGCAAGGTAGAAGGAACGCCCCAAGCTGTGCAGAGCTAGCGCAGAGATTCCTGGGATGTCAGGAAGTCCTCATCTCCCCGGTGCAGAAGGCCATAGGCGGGACCAGATGACGAGATGAAATGCTACCGAACAGCTATTCCCTTAGAGAGGCTACTTCTGAGCTGCCCACAGCCAGAGATCCTCTGCTTGTAGGACTGCAACTACAGGCGTCTCTTGTGGCTTTTGCTACAGTCCGTATTTTTGTTCTCGTTATTCAGAGGAAGCACACAAGAATTTACCCTATCAGTATATCCAAGCAGCCAAAGACTTCCACGCTCACCAGGTGGACTTCAAAACCCTCTCCCCAGCCCCAGTAAGAGCGTTTGTTTGTGTCTGGCCTTGCGCAAGAAGAAAATATCGCTCCGCGCTCTGGCTGTCCCTTTTGGTGGAGTACTTGACACCGTTGGAAGGAAATATCATCATCATGATTGCTGTTTACGGACTCCTTTGTGGTGGTTCTCAGCAGAGAGGAGACAGCGGAGGAGCTGTGTCTTCCCCTTCGGCCACCTCTCCTGAGCAGCGGGAAGTGGAGAGATGTCCCCCGGCTCCCGTCTTGGTGCCAGGGAGCTCTGCAGCCCGCAGACTTGTTGCTTTGCTACCCCTCAAACTGCGGATTCGCTCACAAGAGCTCGTCAGGCTGTGAAGTCCTTTTCTGCTGTTGCTCCAACAGTTTGTGGTGCTTTTGGATGAGGCAAGCGACACCGCAGATGCCTGCTGCTTTAATAGCAGTTTATAGGAGCTATTTATAGCCTGTACCTACAGCCTACCAGTTCGTTACGGCAGGACATTAAGCAGCGGGACGCTGCCACGCCGCAAAGGCTCGCTTTTTCTGCCCCGAGGGAAACGTGTGCTCCTCACTCCTGCTTTTTCCACGTGTTGAGAGAGGCTGGTGCTGTGCGGGCGCCTTCCTCTTCCCCCAACCTCAGCCCCGGCGTGGGGAGGCAGGGGGTCACCCCGAAAGGGAAGGCTCACGTGGCTCCAGGGAAGCCAAGCAGCACCAGGAGCAACGCAGCGCGGCTGGCAACAGCCGTCGGAAGCCTCGGAAGAGCACTCTACATTGCTTTCTTATTTCTTCTTTACTAATTATTTCTGAAGATGGAGGGGGAGTGGCAAGGAAAGCGAGGGATCGCGAGGGCAGCAGCAGAGCGTGCTTGCTGGCAAGGCGCAGTGAAGGCACTTGAGCTGGCTCGAACACACTCAGAGTGGAAGGAGGTCTGTGAGATGGAGCTGGACTGTTTCTGCTCTGACAAAAGAAGCCAGCATCGGCATAAATGTGTTTTTCCTGAGCCTGTTCAAAGTGTTCTGCTAAACAGCAGGCACAGAAATGGCTGCTTGCATGTGCTGGAAAATAGACGGGGTGAGCGCTGCGCAGGTAGCAGAGGAAAAGCACCCACAAGCTGAGAAGAGCTAAAGCAGAGAGGGCCTGTGCCAACAAATTCAGCCCCTGTTGCACACGTATCCTGAGCGATGTGTGCGAATGATGTGCTCACATGTGGGCTCCCTCGCTGCCCTGGTACCGCTGCTGGCAGGGCTCGCTGGCCCCATCGACCCCCACTCAGCCTTAGCAAGAGGGACACTGGTCGCCTTGCTGGAGTCATGGGGACGGGAGGCAGGAGAGCAGTAAGAAGCAGCTGCTGCTTTGGGTGGGATGTCATCATTGTGGTCTTTGTGCCCGTTTCTAGGGTCAGCAAAGGGTTTAACTGGAAAAGCTACTTCTTTGCCATCTATGCTTGAAGCCAGCCAAGACGGTCCCCATCGCTGCCCTGCACCCTCACTGGAGCTGTGCCCCAGCTGCAGGTCTCACGGAAAGCGGCTGTTGGCTGCTGTGTGAGCCCGTGTGGGAGAAGCTATCAGCGGAGCCACGACGCTCATCGCCTGCTTGCTTTCTCCTGAGAAGCCCGTGGTAGCCTGACATAATTATTAGTGTTTCTTATTTTTCACTCGCTCTTGGAAAAACTGCTCTAAGGAGCTGTTGACTGTCTGTAATGGATTGCTCATGCTCTGAAGGAGGATGGGTTGCAGCATGAATGTCAGCGGTAGCTTGGAGGCAGTCTGGGAAGATGCCACCTTATTACTGTAAGGAATGCACTTCCAAAGACAACAGGCACACGAAAGCGAAGCAGGAATAAAACAGCTTGGATAAAATCAGAAACAACACCCTTGCATCTGCCCAACCCTAACCTGAGAGCAAAACAAACTTGTACTGAACCCTTTATGAAGCACAAAAGAAGGTAGTTTTTGGTGCTCTCATGAGTGTATTTCTTGGAAAGGATAACGTAGCTGAGTAAACATGTGAAAATGGGACTTCTGACCAGACATTGGAGACTAAGGTGTGAAAGTCCCTGAGTCGTGTGTGCTTGTCCAAGATGCACTGATCCTCCTCGGTTCCAGCAGTATGGGGACTAGTTTGTGCTTAACAAGGAGTGTTATCCCACCCAAAACCAAAGCGGTAACTATCCCCACCCGAAACAGCATCCCTTGGCAATAGAGATTTCAGCTTCAATTGCTCCCTGGAGCACCTCCAGCAACTCCGGTGGTGTTACAGTGGAGATCAGCCCCCCTGTTCTTCCCGTAACAGGTTCACAGTTCACCCTACCTCCTCCGCTTACTTCTCTGTAAAAACTGCTTCAGGTTCAACATCCCCAATCTTGCTTTTTCATTTGCGCTTCATTTTCAGTGGAGCACAACGAAAAGGGTATTGAAAGTGTTGAGAAGGGACTTCTTCCTCTGGAAACACTCACTATCCTCAGACCTCAAAATGGTAAAAGGGGCCTTGAAGCCATCTCCTGAAAGGTGATTCATTAGGTTTCAGACATGGGTGGCTCTTTGCTGCACACAAAACCTGCCTCGAAAATCCCAATGGTGGAAATATGCAGGCAGTCAAACCTTGGAGAGATGCTTCTTTCAGAAGACTCCTTTTGGAATCAGTGGCTATTTGTTTACTAGGGAGAGTTAAACTTCCTGGCGTGGAATACTCCCACATGTTTCTGGAGACTTCTGTGTTTGAGAAGGCAAGTGTAGCACTGATTGGTTCGTGGCAGCAGCAAAGGTGATGGCAAAGGCTTGTTCCTAAAATGACTTCAGGACTCCCCAAAGATGTGTCTGGAGTACTCTGTCCAGTTCTGGGCTCCCCACTTCAAGAAAGACGAGGAGCTGCTGGAGTGTCCAGCGGAGGGCTACGAGGATGGTGAGGGGACTGGAGCATCTCTTCTATGAGGAAAGGCTGAGGGAGCTGGGCTTCTTCAGCCTGGAGCAGAGAAGGCTGAGAGGGGACCTTATCAATGCCGATAAATATCTGCAGGGTGGGTGTCAGGAGGACGGGGCCAGACTCTTTCCAGTGGTGCCCAGCGACAGGACAAGGGGCAACGGGCACAAAATGAAGCAGAGGAAGTTCCAGCTGAACATGAGGAAGAACTTCTTC
>Ga0065711_1011670_pt1 | contig 14245 bp, 21 predicted proteins | sample Hoacrofraction12_FD_59098 | JGI IMG/M metagenome (GOLD analysis project Ga0065711, IMG submission 59098) | Hoatzin crop microbial communities from Cojedes, Venezuela - Epithelial fraction 12 v2 (version 2) | ecosystem: Host-associated > Birds > Digestive system > Esophagus > Crop | place...
ATATGAGATAACAGCAAACATGACTGGCATTCAGAAGCCTGCCATTAGCACGACCCCTCCCGTGCTGGAGTGACTGGTTTATTCTCATGTCCGAGGCTCCCCAGCGCTGCGGCTGGTGGCTCAGCGCCGGTTGGTTTGGAGAGCACTGTCCTGTGAACCACGTGGGACCTTCAGCCAGAGACGGAGCTCAGGTCCGAGTGAAGCACCAAGCTGGGGTCTGCACTGCTGAGATGCCCTGCTCTGGAGATCTGTGTGAGAGTGAGATCAACACCCACGCAGGGCATGTAAGGGGCTGCAGGACCAGGGAAGCGCGGCAGCAAACGCTCCAGCCCCTTCCAAATGCCCTGGGGAACAGTGCTGGGGAAACGCCCTCACCGGGGATCCCACAACAGACAGGACAAATCGCCCCTCGTGCCCACGGGCCCCAGACTGCAGGGCCTCGGTCCTGGTGTGGAGGAGGCCCCAGAAGGGACCTGTCCCTGTGTTGCTTCGTTTGAGCCAGAGAAGGGTCAAATGTTAGGCGCAGGCGCCTGCTCACCCAGCTATCATGACCCGTGGCCTGTGCCATCATCGTCAGAGGCACTGCGTTGGTCCTGGCACTCTCTGCCTGATGGAAGAGGATGGGACAGGTTACGTCCTCCTACACCCCCGGCCCTGGCAGTGGCCCCTCCGACAGCCAGTCCTGGCTCCCTCCCAGGCACGACGCTGGAGTGCAGCTGTGTGCCCAGCGCTTGGGCCAGAGGCACCGAGAGAGAAACGGAGCTTTGCTCTGCAGCCATGGAGAGGATCTCCCTGGAGAACTGCACAGGCAGGCAGCTTCGGGACCAGTGTGCAAAGTCTGCTGGCTCCCCGTGCGGGACGTGGCAGGGTCAGCCGAGACGCTGCCCCGTTCAGCCAAGAGCGCCTCAGCCAAGGGCATCTCGCTGCCAAGCTCCACGGGATGAACCTCCACCCCGCAGTGCCAGCTGGCACGAGGCAGGCTTGCCCTTTCCCTTGGCCCTTGCCCGGCTTGTGAGCACCGTGATAGTCCCAGGCCAGGACTATTTGGCTGTTAAACACTCCGCTGCATTATCTTTCTGCTGCGGGCAGCAAGACTCCTCCCCTGGCTTTCACAACACACTTCCACGGCAAAGGCTGACAGTGCAGGGGCGATGCCGAGGGAAAAAGCAGTGGGATGGATGGGGAGATGGCAGGGATAAGGGGGCTCTTTGCTCCCCCAGACAAGGAGCGGTGTCTGCACCACAAGCTCAAGGCATGGAGTAGAAAGAGTGTGGCAGTCCTGAGGTTTGGAGACTTGGCAGCTCTCCCCCAGCTCTGAAGATGAGTGTTTGGAAGAAGGGTGAGGAGATCTGCTCATCTCAGCATGTCCAGGTTCTGCAGAGCTGCTGCTTCCCCTCCTCTTCCACCTGCTCAGGGGATCAGCTGCTAAGCACCCCGAAACGCTGGGTTTGCTGGGTTCTGCCAGAGCACAAGGAAATGCTTCTGAAGGGCTGAGCAACAGATGGGATTTTTTTTACTGGCAGCTGAAAGGCCGTTAAGTAATCCACTAGAATTTGATAATGTCACTAGAATACATTAAGAATATAATCTCGGTAGCAACCCAAGGATAGGGATGTTTGCTTTCCTGATACGTTCTGTGAATGATCACTTACGACACCACTGCCCACAAACCCGTCTGCAACACCAGCCAGCCCAGAGCCACGGGCACACTGAGCCGCACCGCGGCCACCAGCAGCACGGGCAAGTGGAAGCACGGAGAAACCAGACAGTTTGCAGAGCCCGGGCAGGGGACCCCGGTGTCCTGATACTCGTGTATGGACCTGACCTGCCTTGCACTGGCAGAAGGAAGATGAAAACTCTACAGTTCTACTCTGAAGCTGCTCCCGTCTGTGCCACTGACCCACTACATGACCATGGGCAAGTCACTTCGCCAGCTGGTTTCTGCTTCCTCCCCACCACGCCAGGAATGACCCATGTCACCCCGTTCTGAGGGTTCAGGGCTGCAGCAGCACCCGCTCTGCGCAGGAGAGCCCAGGACGGTGGCAGGGCCAAAGTCTAAGCAACATCCCAGAGACTGCGCTGTGATCACAGCCGGCTTATTACCGGGCAGGCGACTGTTTGCTGGCAGGGACATCTGCAGGGACAGCCCCTGCCAGGGAGAGCAGGATAAGAGAACACAAAGGAGGAGGTGAAGCTGTAGAGGTGCAAGCAGCTCCCTGTCTGATCTGAGGGACCTCCTGAGGCAGCACCGGGAGGGACCCTTCCAAAGAGCATTACCTTAGCCTTTCCCACCCAGAGGCAGCAGCAAGGCTTCTCCCTGGCGGGTGTTGAGAAGCCCAAGCCCAGCCAAGCTCTGGGGACTCCATCAGCACTGATGGCAGGATCTTGGTGGGGCAGCACCGGTGATTATAGCTGGGCTGGCGTTCATCGGCTCATCTCGGAAGGGAGTGCCGGCTTCTGAAATTGCTGTTTCCCAGAGTATGAACTCTGTTACTCGAGTGTAGCCAGCAACGGGAACCCAGCTCCCTTTCTCCAAGCTGTTGGACTCCAGGAGTGCCAAGTGCCTGATGCGACCAGGAAAGCCAGGGTGCTCACAGCCATGCTGCGATCCCCCACCCTGGTGTAGGTGCAGCAAAGCAAAGCTGCTTTAGGGAGGAAGATGACTCACCTTCAGCTCTAGCAGAGGGTGCAGAGTCCGTCTGGGCTGGGAAATCAGAAAACTCCACTGGACACCCATGATCTTTCCCAGCTCGCAGCAAGGACCCTGGGCCATCCCCAGCAGGCTGGTGGGGGGAGTCACCACGGGGAGGCTCAGGAGCTGCCCCAGGACGTGGCCAGGCACCGTAGCTCCTGCTGAGGATCGGCCCGCGCCTGGCCCAGGTGCCGTAACTTCGCACGAGAGGCTTTGTGGCGAGGAGGCTGTCAAACACATGGAATCCTTCTTTTATGGCAAACTCCCAAGCCAGGTTGGCCACAAACTCCGCATCCTCTGGGCTGCTTTCACCTGGGGCTGGCCTCTCTGGGGACAAGAGAGGAACAGGACACCTTGTTTGAAAGAGCCCCGTGTTCTGTAGTCACGTCCCAGACAGTGTCATGTGCCCTTGTCAGGGCCAGCCCAGCAGGACTCGGGGAGACTCCTCTCTAAGGAATACGAAAATAACGTCTTGTTTTTCTCTGGTAAAGACTCCCAGGCCAGAGCTGACGTATGCAGATAAACGGCACTGAGAGTGCACACCATCCCCTGGTTTCGAGTCGCTCCTGGTTGGAAAGTCTGAGAGCTCCACCTGTGGGACACAGCCCCAAGCTCTGCACTCTGGCCCCTGCTCAGTTCTGCCATGGAAGAAAAGTGACCACGCAGCAACCTCCGATCAGCACAAACAGGAACGGACCAGACCTCGCATCCAGCAAGAAGCAGCCGCTGGGGAAATGCCCGGTGTGTGCTCCTCTTTGGCCCTTTTCTTTGTTTGCAGGACACATCCTGACTACCCACCCACTCTGAGGGTGACAGAGCACTGGAACAGGTTGCACGGAGAGGCTGTGGATTCTCCTTCTCTGGAGATATTCCAGACCCGCCTGGACGCGGTGCTGTGCAGCCTGCTGTGGGTGACCCTGCTTCGGCAGGGCGTTGGGCTGGGGGATCCCCAGAGGTCCCTTCGAACCCCAAACATTCTGGGATTCTGCTATAGCAGCCTCCCACCCTCCAGAGCCTGTGCTGGAGCAGGGAGCGAGCTCTATGCTGTGCAGGACACTCCATTCGCATCCCTCTAGTCTATGTGCAGCAATAACTCGCCGCATGATTACTCCCACGTCACTCATCTCCAAACACAGAGGTGAAACAAGATCTCTCATTTTGAACCTTTGTTTCCTGTAGGAACTCGTGCTGAAAGCACAAGACTGCCAGAAATGCCACGCTTTGCTTCACCGCCCGGAATTTCGGAGCTCTGAGGGTGCACAGCCTGCATGCTGCCGCTCTGACCTCCCCCCGTTCAGCGCGAGAGCTCTCCCCGCACCGATGCTCATGTGTCTGTGCTCTGGCTGGAGACCTGTGCAGAACAGGGCCGGCATGGCTGGGCTCCTCACCTGCCAGAGAGCATTTGTAGAGTCCCTGCAGCGTTGCAGCCAGTCGGAAAAAGGCAAAAGCCATGCAGAAATTCCAGTTCTCGGGGCTCTCCGCTCCCACGTGGCCACAGTACATCTGGGAATACTCCTCCGCCGTGAGACTCAGGCCTGGAAAGAGGTGAAGAGGCAACAGTGAAGCAGCAGAGAGTGAGGAGCTCAGAGCTTTCTAGGGATGCCGTGAGGCTTGTGGCAGAGCCATGCAGCTGTGGAGCAGCAGAGACACCTGCACCCGTCCAACACCCGTGCTTCCGTCCATAGCAATGCGGGTTTGGCGCCAACCCACGAATGCATACAGGGCAGTTCTCGTCATTGGGGTGAGACTGTGAAAGCAGTGACTGATGGATCTTCCTCCTGAGCAATGGAGTGATTTTCCTCCCTCTTTACCCTATACTGTTCCTTTTAACAAGCGTATAACCTTGTGGACACACCCCTCTGGGCTGGCCTGGTTCACAGCTTTCCCACCCAAAAGAGTTCCTCAGCTTTACAGCTGAAGTGAGAGGGAAAATAATCCAAACTATTTTTTAAATGCAGTTTTGCAAGCTGTGAAGTAGGGCCGTCCTTTCTGGGGCCGTCCCTGACATGACAGCTAACAAAGATCCACGTGCACGAACAGGGTGATGGTACAACCACGACGGGGAGTGCATGGCAGAGCTGACACCAGGGCATCTTCTCACCAAAAGCGTGGCAGATACGAGACAAACTGGGGATGGGGCGACCACGGCACGGTGATCACTGCACCTGCAGAAAGATGTTTCCGCCCTGGAGGGATGGAGGGTTCCTCAGGGAGCGGAGAAAGGGCAGAGCAGGGAGGATGGTACAAGACCCACAGCCCTTCCCAGCTGCAATGAGCCCAGCTGTCACCTGAGCTCCCTGGACAGGAGCTAATCTGTTTCTGAACCCTGGTTGCTCCCTCCATGTGTCAGACGTGACTTTGCCCCTCTCTGTACCTCTCAGTGCATTAAAGTGAGGTGGCAGGAAGGAGGCCATGCAGTTATTCGCCACATCGGAGATGGGATCTCCTAGAGTTGAAAGCTTCCAACCAAGGACAGCAAGGACTTCTGGCCTGTCTGGATGAAAGAGCAGGTTGTCCATCCTGTATCAGAGGGAAAAAGAGATCAGAAAAATCTCAAGAGGGGGGCAAATATCACAGTGCTCAGCAGCAGTAGGTGCCTTCCAGTGCTTTTCACTCTGCAAAAAAATTGCTGAGTCCTTTGGGAGGCTGCACAAGTGGAACATTAATTTCTGCAAGCCTAGGTCAGGGAGGACAGAGATCACTCAACAGTGGACTCCCCGGTTAATGATGAACTAACTGAACTGCGCTTCGAAGAACGAAACAGAGTTAGGCAGGCTCTCAGATCATTAGCAGATGTTACAGCACAGGCTAGCCAAAAAGTGAAGCAGGCAAGTCACTGTCCAGGGCGATCTCCTGGTCATTTCAAAGGCACCCAATAACGCCAGGCCCTGCACTGCCATGTGCATCATGCGTAGTCCAGCCTTCACCAGCCTGAGCCCCAGGAGAGGGCAGCAGGTTGCTGAGGAGCAAACAGAGAGGGCAGCCGTCCTGCCAGGGTGCACAGAGCTCGCCGGCTTCCAGTCACCCAGGGACCGTGCGCACTGAACCTTGTGGGAAGGAGCCTTGGCCCAGAAGTGCCTGCGCTGCGGCCTCACATCCCCAGCAGCCAGGGTCTGACAACACAGGAGCAGCTCTCAGCACCCCTCACCTCTGTCCCCGCGCTCCTGCATGACTTCACCTGCAATGTTCAGGTTTTGCCATACATCCTGCAGCACAGCCACCCAAACGCTTTAAGAGCCAAATATCGTTAGCAACGTGCTCCAGGACTGCTTTCTGAGTACTGCAGAAACAGCTGATGATCCCCCACTGTTAGACAGTGGTTCTGTTTTAGCCAAAACCAGGACAACCAGTGTTTGCAGTCCTTGGGCGAAGAAACTCTGAAACCCTGAAACCCTGATTGAGGCAGCAAGACTGGAATCAGTCACCAGGACTCCAGGCTTTCAGCTCCTGCTCCGGCTTCCCTGCTCACGAATGGGCACTGCTTTAAACTGCCACGATCAGCAGGCAAAATATGAGAGCTCTGGGTGCAAGACAACACCCGTCAAATCTCTTGGGATGTGTTTCTCACGGCTGATGCTGAGGGTTTGTGGCCCTCTCAGTCTCATTACCTGGGGGATGCTGAACACGACCCAGAGCCCAGCTTTCGGATTGCTCTGACGCTGCTGTGCCAGCCCAGCTCAGCACCTCCCTGGAGTCTGCACACGGCTTTACACCCTCTCAGCCTCTCTGCTGCCTGGGATGTGCTCCAGGGCAGCGCTGTCAGCCAGGCAGTACCTGAAATCACCATGCACAACTGTCGTCCTCTGAGAGTCAGGAAAATGCAGGGGCAGCCACTCGATGAGTCTCTCCATTGCTGGGATAACCTGAGCTTCCATAGCTCATGACTGCTTTGTCCAGGTCTCAACTTGCCGCTGAATGTAATTACCTGTAACAGAGAAATGAAGGCTTTCAGGGAAAGGGACAGGCACAAAGAGGCTTCTAAAGAAATGCATAAAATGTGCACGCAGAAAAAGTCAAGCAGCCAAGCAGATCCCAGTCCAGCACCCTGAGACAAGCTCCAAGAGCTTAATTGTGATTTCCAGTGGTCTCATACGTTCTTAACTGGGCGCTGGATTGGATATTCTGGTGGAAATAATCAGATCCTGGACAAAAACATAACTCCACCAGCTCCAAAAAGCTGAGACAGACCTGCAGAGAGCCTAGAGAAGCTGAGGACGTTTGGTCAGAGATGGCAGCAAACAAGTTATTCCCGCACCCACCATGGAGCTCTTGCTCATGGCAGGGAGCTCTGGGGACTACCAACAGGAAACACAGAGCTGGAGGATCTGAAGCAGCTCTCCACACCCTGCCACCATGTCCAGGGATTCAGACACCCTGCGGCTCGTCTTCGCTTTCCCAACTGCCCCAAGCCTGGCCCAAGTCCTGCACCCGAGCTTATCCCTTGAAATGCCGACACACAGGAGAAGAAAACAGTGATGGAGGACATGTAGCCTTCTCTCACCATGCTCCCCGAGGTCCTCCAGCTTGGCTGCTCTGAGGTCTACGCTGTGGATCTTGGAGAGGACCTGGCTCATGGCAGCATAAATAGCCCACCGTTGGCCAGGCTGCAGTGCGGGGAGGGAGACGTCGCTGCAGACACGGCCAGCACAGTGCTCCATCAGGTGGAAAGGTGTGCCAAGGGTGCTGGGGAAGCAGGATGGAACCGGTGGGTGAATCCTGCTACCTGCCACCCCTCAGAGCTCACCTGCACCTTGAACAGGCCCCCAGGCCTCAGCTGCGCGGCGAGGTGAGGAGCAGCCTCAGCAGCACATGAGCACTCCTCACGCCCAGCTCAGGCTGCCATCCTAGCACACGGCCGTGGCGTGATCAGCCCCGTTCCCTCCAGCCCCAGGATCTGAGCGTGGAGCCGGGCTACAGCACCAACCCCTCTCCCTGCCTCCCCTGCAGCGAGCTCTGGAGCTGGGCTGTCAGACTGCACACAGACATCGCAAACGGCGGACACGCATTTAACTGCAGTGCAGAGGCTTTATTACTGCAGCCAGCAGAGATCGGCGCATAGCTGCGCTGACTGCGGGGTAGACAGGGTGGCCTGGTCACAGACTGGCTGCTACCACGGCTGTAGACCCTGGGGCAAGTCTGAGGTCTAGCAGTTAGAAAAATCGCCTCCTTACTGGAAACCTGAGAATACGGAGTCAGCAGGAAGCCCTACAACATTGTTTCACAGCAGCTTTTCAAAGGAAAACAGCATTTTGATTAATGACTAAAATAGGACACACCTAAACCAAGTCAAATAAAAGTGTTACTGTCCTTTGAACTTCTAGAGGCTCCTCTAGCCTCTAGAGACCAGGCACACGCTAATTAGATCAGCACACTTTGTGAGGTCTGGCGCCTTCTCTCCCCTCCTCGTCTGTGGGGGAATCTGGCTGAAGCTGTCAAGCATAGAGTGAAAGCTGAGGGACAAGATTACCTTCTGTCCTCGCAGTGGACAGGGGAACAGGAACGCCAGCCTCAGAGAGCGCCTTCAGTACCCTGCCAGGGCGAGCCAGAGAGCCACGTCAGCACAGAAAGGCATTAGGGAATCGATATTAGAACTGCATTGTTGCTAGGCAGACACGCAATATGAAAAAAAGAGTCCTCTGCTCAGTTTTAAACACGCTAAAATAGCATGGCTGGGGGGAGGGGAAAGAAGCACACCAAAATCTTTGTACGGCCCTGAGCTTCGAGAACAACGCGCTCTGAAAACCAAGGGGCGATCGCAGCTGCTCCCCCACAAGCGTCCTGCTGCTGAGGCAGAGATCTCTGGCACAGCAAACCGCTCTGCAGCAGGGCCCCTCCAGCGTGGGGCTGGCCCTTCGCGAGGCTCCTCACCGCTCAGCCGCAGTGCCGTGCTGCAGCCTGTCTCCCACCCACGGTGCCGGACGCGACAGGGAGATCCTGCATCTCCCGACTGAGCTGGGAGAGCCATGGACTGGAAGGACTGGCAGTGCGGGAGTGGGGAGGGCGGTTTTTACAGGCACAGGGTCCTCACCGCGTGCTCACCGCCAGCTGCCGGGCGGTCGCGCAGCCTTGTCTCCCCATCCCGGACTGCTCACGCTAGCTGTAGCGAACGGACAGATCCCAGGCTCGGATACGGAGCTGTGGAAAACGCAGGGGAGGACGAGGTGGGAGGCAGGCGTGTGAACTGCGTGTGAACTGCGTGAGCGATGTGGAACAGAAAAGCCAAGGCTGGAATAGAGCACCATCCCTAGGATGGTGTTGTCTGGGACCTCCTACGAGAGCCTTGCCAGGTCAGCAGGCGTGAGGAGCACAGCTCCTTCTCACCTGTATTCCCTCCTGACAGCAGAGCCCAAGGGACGCAGGCTCTCAGGGGGCTTCTTCTTCAGCACCAGCAAGCGATCTCCAAACTTGACGGAGTAGGTCCAGGTAGACCGTCCGTGGCCAAACTGCCATGACACCGGTGGGCCTGAAGGGTTGAGAGCAGAGGGTCAGCAGGCAGGAGCATGAGTGGGGATTATTTCTCACCGCTCCTCCAGTTTTTACTTCCCCTTCCTGTGCCTGGGTCTGAGATCTCCCTTGCAGCAATCGGGAACCTACGCTTTGCTACTGGGTGCCCAGTCCCCGGGGAGCACGGCAGTCACTCGTAGATGGCTCACAGGCCAGGAATATTCCTGGCATCTCTTTGGCAACTTGTGCTCAGCCCCTCCCTAATGAGGAAGTCCTAAAATGTTACTTCCCATTTCTGGGAAACAGTGACGGATCACTGAAACCTGAATGGCTGCACTGCCTGCTTGGAGATTAGGAGCCTTCCATTAATCTTATTTTTCAATCCATCTGTCGAATGATGGAAAGAGCCAATGGCTCCAGAACATGCAACCTTTCAGGCTGAAGAGCAAAAAGCACTGCAATACCTGTTGCGTGGTCACCGAGGACAGTTTCAAGGTACTTTTGCAGATGATCTCTTGGGATTTCCATGCTTGGTCTCACTGAACGAGTATATGGAACAAACCCTTGCAAAGGAAAACCCAGATAGGTTTCCAGCTCTTTGAATGCTGCTTCTGGATCATCAACCTGAAAGCAGGAGGGAGGGAGAAACACTGATTGATAGTTAGAAGACAAAATTGCCGGGGAAAGAAAGAGCTCTGCACACTTGCGATGCATTTATCTGCGAGTCCAACGGCACGGACCGAGTATGACACACAGGAATTCACAGGTCAGTCCCTGCCAGCACAGAGCACCGTTATCAAAACTCGCTGAGCCTCCCGCCTTGGTCTCCGTCCCGGAGATGTACCTGTGACTGCGAGCATGGGCTGGGCTAAGAGCTGGAATTCCCCGTGTGCAGTCCAGGGGAGCAGATTTCACCCTTCCCACCGGCCCCATGCTTGTCCTTCCCCCTCCCCAAAGTAAAACCCCTGTGCTCACTATCTCCGAAGCCTGAGGGTTAACCAGTCAGTCCTCAGCTGACAGACTCCTGAAGCCTCAGAGCTTCTAGAAATCTATTAAGTACATCTTGTTTTCTGACATCAGATGGATGTGGTTGTCTCAACCATACGCTTAGGGCTGTTTCTCTAATAGGGCACCGAGGTCCNTAAAGCAGAAGCGACTTCTCCAAGATTACATCGGCTGTAGCNTTTANAGCTGTGAATGAAACGGGCCAGCGCAGACTTTGCCAGGAATCCCCCCCNCTAACCCCTGCCACGTCCTGTAGGAATAAGGACGGGCTGAAACAAAAGGCTTGGCAACACGAGTCTGCCACTGCCATTGAAAATCCCGCGCCATTCAAGTCAGACACAGCTTCTGGACTTGGAAAGCACACCCAAAGCCTGCCCTGGCTGCATTGCTTTGTACCTTCACCGTTTTCATGCCAAGCTGGGCTGCTGCTTTTAGGTTCTGGCTGCTGTTGTTGAGGAAGATGGATTCCCGGGCCTGAACACCCAAGCGCTCCAAGCACAACTTGTAGATACGGGGATCTGGCTCGCGCTTTCCTTCCCAGCAAGATTCAACCATCTACGGAACAACAAATGGGTTATGCGTGAGCCTGCTGTGACCACAAACATCTGTGCGGTGTCGGAAATGGAGGATGGGAGGGTGGGAAAGAGACAGACGGTCTAAGTACCATGTGAAATAAAGGACACGGGGAATGGAGGGCAGGCGGAGCTGGATGGGATGTGATTCAAGCGGCTGCGGGGGTGCCAATTGCTTGGCTGTGGCTCTGTCAGCTCAAATAAGCTAAACAGGATCAGCCAGTCCTTGGGTGGAAGATATCCAGCAAGATGTCACGACGTGGGAGGCTCACTGGATGGCCCAGACCGTGCTGAACCGATTGCTCAATGCTGGCCAAGAAAGCCTTGGGTTGCACCACCTCCCAGATGGTCTGGAAAAGCGTTGTCCTGACCATCGCACCTATCAACCACGCCAAAGCGTATCCGCACGGTGGCAGAGATGTTGACCCTAATCATCTGCCCAAATTTGGATCAAAAAAATCTAAGTCCATCTCTGAATACTCACATTGCCCTCAAAGCCATTAAAAATGCAAGCAATACTTCACCCCTGCACTGACAGACACTCTAGGAAGAGAAATGAATCTATTAGATAGACACAAAAGCCAATCCTAATGGAAATCCACATTCAATTAGATGGGTTTCTTGACTAATTACCGTGCAGTGCTGTTGCCTGCTGTTACAGAAGAGCCACACCGCATGAGGGATGGCACTGGATAGGCCGTGGTGCTTTGAAACAGTCTGGGATGAAAGGCACCACAGAGCATCACAACAGAGCATCACTCCACTCAGAGAACTTCAGAGGCACTGGTGTCACCAGTATAATGCACAGAAAGCCGAGTCGATAATGACATAATGCTGACAAGATGACTTTAAACAGTCCCAGGTTTTAAATGCAGCAATACAACTCTTCTTCGCATATTTTGTTGTCTCAGTCAAGGCCATAAAACAAACTTGAGTCACGAATAAACTCCTGAAATTCAAAGATGTGAGTTGGGGCGCACAAAAAGCGCATTTTCTGCCGTGCTGAGGCGAGTCCTCATAGCTGCCTGTCAAAGCGAAGCCACCAGAACCAGCCTCGAGGTTCATGGCTCATCTTCTGCTTCACCTCTGCAACAGCGAAGCGTGCTGGGAGGGGGGTCTCTGCCTGCACAGCAGAGAGACCGGTGTGGTGGGGTAGCGGCATTTCTTGTAGTATAGAGGATGCCTTGCAGTTCTTTGGGATGAAACAACCTTTAAACAGTAAGCACTAAACATAAAGCGGGCAGGGGCGCTGGGGAATAATGTTTATTTCCTGCATAGTGTTCCAGCTCCTCAGCCCCTTACCGACATCGCCAGCTGTGCCTGTTACACGTACACGTGTGGCTGCGGGGGCATTTTGCAACGAAGTTTTTAAACGCGCAGGTGCCTGCCACTGACTCAGACCCTCTTCAAGGCCCAGCCACTGCCACGACTTATGCCAGGAAACATTTTCATGGTCTGTTACGTTTATGTCTACTGACATGTGCTGCTGGTTGCCGTGCGTTTGGTACCTGCACGTCAAGAATTTTAGTTGCTGTTTTCTACAGAGCTAGCTACAGAAGTGCAGTTTGGAATCGATCCAGGCTTACCACGTCAAAGTGCTGTCAGTCTAGGGGCAGAACGCTCCCTCCACGCAGCAGACAGAGGTGGTGCTCAGAAGAGCTGTCTTCAGACCTTCCGCACGGATACACCGCACTGCTTCTGCCATTATGGGGAGCTGTTTTATCATCTCATTTCTGATTAAGCCGGAGAGAAAAAAGTCCACTGGAACACAGACATTTGCCTAAGAAACCCGAGAAACCCCAAGAATGATAATTAGCCATAAATGGTTTTTAAGCAGGGAGGAAAATAAGAGTGGTTGGTTCGGCAGGTTGCCTGATCACCTTATCTGGCTGTCCTACTTCCTTCGGCAGCAGAAGGCAGTCAGTGAATCTCCCAGCTAAATTGCTTAGACCAAATCAACAAGCGATCTCACATTACTAATTCTACAGAAGCAGCAGCAGAGACAAAGGGCTGATTTGGGGAAAGAGAAATCTGGGAACAAGAAACGCGCTAGGACTGTGCCTGCCGTGGAATCAAGGCAGGTTAAACACTGCTTTACCATTCAGCGGGCAGGAAAGCAATCTGCATTTGAGACTGAGCTGTTGCCAAAAGACTTTATTCAAACGAGGATTCTTGCACTGCGTTCCTGGAGCTGTCGTGGAGGGGCTTCTACTGATCTTAAGAACCCTCCCTGGAGACCACGGCCTCCATCCAGCGGGCGCACCCAGGTACGAACTAGCAGCAAAAGCCTTTCAGCTGGTCTCTGACTCTCTGACTTCTCATCTCAGCTGATCCTAGAGGTGTCTTGAAATAAAAAGGCTATGAAATATGCAGGAAGAGGCTGGTGGAAGCGAAGGCGAATTCAGCTGACCATCCTGCCTGGGTACCAGAGCAACGATGGCAGTGAAAATCCTGCCCTGATCGGACAGCGATGCTTCCTAGATGGTAAATCCAGACCCTTCCGTCACAGGACTTCTTTGAAAAGCCCCTCCTTCCTCACTGAACCACCAGGTTCTCACACAGAACAGGCCTGTTGGAGCTGGGCCAGAGGAGGCCCCAGCAATGATCCGGGGGCTGGAACCCCTCTGCTGGGAGGAGAGGCTGGGAGAGCTGGGGCTGCTCAGCCTGGGGAGGAGAAGGCTGCAGAGAGAGCTTAGTGCCCCTTCCAGTACTGAAAGAGGGCTTGTAAGAAAGATGGGGACAGGCTTTTTATCAGGGCCTGCTGCGACAGGACAAGGGGTGATGGGTTTAAACGAAAAGAGCGGAGATTTAGGCTGGATATAAGGAAGAAATTCTTCACCATGAGGGCGGTGGGGCCCTGGCACAGGTTGCCCAGAGAGGTGGAGGATGCCCCATCGCTGGGAACATCCCAGGCCAGGCTGAACGGGGCTCTGAGCAGCCTGACCCAGGTGAAGACGTCCCTGCTTATGGCAAAGGGTTGGACTGGGTGGCCTGGAAAGCTCCAATCCCACACAGACCATTCTCCGACTCTTCTTTCCATGGCCGGGCTGCCTTTTAGTTTCTTTTTCTGAAGCATCAACCATACCAAAGCCCTGGCACGGCCCTGAGCTGCAAGATACCAGCGTGGTGGGTGTGAGGGGAATAGAAAAAAGGTGGTTTTCTGGGGGGGGTTTGGAGGGGGGTGGTGGTGGTGTTGGCTTAAGGGGATGAGGCCTGGTCCCTCCAGCTTGGCTGCGTTGCCATGGTAACGGGGCCTGTGGTGGGGCTGCGAGCCCCTCAGCTTCCACTCCCAGTGTCACATCTCTCTCAGCCCTGAATTCACCCTCGGGGGGCGTCGGACCCCCCCATAGGCCTAGTCCAGGCCAGGCCTTGCCAGGAGCAGGGCAAGCTTCACCACGCCATTTGACCTCCCCTACAAATCTCGCGAGAACTCACCCGGAAATCTCGCGAAGCGCAGGCTCCTCCGTCCTCCCTCCTCCGCCGCCGCGTCGCCGCCGCTTTGACGTCATCACGTCGCGTCTGCGGCGGCGGC
>Ga0065711_1044196_pt1 | contig 14245 bp, 8 predicted proteins | sample Hoacrofraction12_FD_59098 | JGI IMG/M metagenome (GOLD analysis project Ga0065711, IMG submission 59098) | Hoatzin crop microbial communities from Cojedes, Venezuela - Epithelial fraction 12 v2 (version 2) | ecosystem: Host-associated > Birds > Digestive system > Esophagus > Crop | place...
GTCAGGAGGACGGGACCAGACTCTTTTCAGTGGTGCCCAGCAACAGGACAAGGGGCAATGGGCACAAACTGAAGCAGAGGAAGTTCCAGCTGAACATGAGGAAGAACTTCTTCACTCTGAGGGTGACGGAGCCCTGGCACAGGTTGCCCAGGGAGGTTGTGGAGTCTCCTTCTCTGGAGATACTCAAACTCTGCCTGGACGCGGTCCTGTGCAGCCTGCTCTGGGTGACCCTGCTTTGTCAGGGGGTTGTACTGGGTGACCCACAGAGGTCCTTTCCGACCTCAGCCATTCTGTGTGATTCTGTGATTCTGTAACTTTCAGGATTGTGGGTCTGGGTGCAGTGTCATCATGACATCTCTGTATAGGTTTGGAGATACCAGTTTGGATTTTGCAACAGGCTGGCTGCCCACACTTGGCACAGTGCAAAAGGGCGAAGAAACTAAAGTGGTTGGACCTGTGAAGCTGCTGTGTCCTATACGGACAGGTTTAATGGCCTGCTTGGATTTGGGTAGAGTTTAGACCTTTTCATTTACTTGTTAGACTAATGGGTTATAAGGAGTTTGGACTTCTAGTCCACTACCTGTTCTAGGTAAGGAAAACGAGAATAGTTCGCTTGGGAATCATTGCTGAACATGGGGTATTTTTTCAAGAACAAAGACATTTTTCTGCCTGTGGTGGCACTTCCTACTACACTTCAGAAAGATGAAGGCACGGAAGATATCACAGGCAAAGCTGAGTTGGCTTTTGTTCTGATCAGTCCTTTTGAAGCAGTGTTCCTGTAGAGCTGTGAATCTGAAAATTTGAGCAGAACAAGATACTCTGTTAGCACTTGTGTCAGAAACCCATCATTTTGTTTCAGCTTATACATTTGCTTGCCCTTTTTCCACCGCAACAATGTTTAGCTTGAGTTTTGTCTTGCTGTCTCTGAAAATGTTATTTTTCCTTTAAATATGTAACGGTGATTGTAAGGCTGATTCTAAATTATTAAAATATATTTGCTTTGGTTTAAGGCTGCCCAGGGAGGTGGTGGAGTTGCCATCCCTGGAGGCGTACAAAAAACGTGTAGATGTGGCACTTCAGGACATGGTTTGCAGGCATGGTGGTGTTGGGTTGACAGTTGATCTTGATGGTCTTAGAGGTCTTTTCCAACCTTAATGATTCAAATAAAGCTGTCTTGAAAGCTTGAGCATTAAACGCCTTCTGCAAAAATCTTACACTTTGTAGAAGATAAATGGTGCCAGAGAAGGAAATCACTTTGGTTTGGGTAGCGTTGTGGTAACATTTTGTAGTATGTGGGGTAGTCCCTGAAGTCTCCTCTGTTAGAAGTTAACTTGCGGGCTTTTTTTTTTCTTGTGGCGTAGTTAAGCCTCCTGTTGGATTGAATCCCCATGTTCCACAGGAATGGGTAGTCGGAGTTATGCAGATCTTTTTAAACTGCTGTGTAGGCAGTGACGTGGAATTTCTGCAATGCTAACATAACTATCCCCAGAGTCTTATTTCAGCCTTCATGACTATGCTGAGGTCTGTGAAAGGGGCACTGGAAAAACAGCCTTGTGGGATTTTTCACTGTACCTTTCTCAAGAGAGCCCTGAGTTTCATCAGTTTGTGGGTTGAACTGGTAAGGCTTCTTTTATGCCATGCTGACTTTTCACACAGATTGAACCTATGGCAAGAAGCTCACCTGAAGTGCATCTGCTTTGTCTGTTCCTCTCTGTGCTCCTCTGTGTGTGACATGCTGGTATGCAGCAACAGTTTCCAAGTTGTCTGCCTGCAGAGTCTGTTACTTGTTGTGGGTATTATTTTTTTAATTACAGTATCTGTTGAATTGGTTGGTTGGTGGATTGGTTAAACATACCTCCTAGTAAGTTTTACTTTTGTGTCTTCAAACCACGTGTGGTTTTCTTAAACCGTGTACATGTGGCTTGTCCACATGCTTGTCAGATTTTCTTGAGCGTATAGATGTTACCTTTTGTCTCTTGTGAAAGGGATAGCGTTGAAATGAATTCAGTATTCCAGAAATACTGCTGGAGAATAAATGAAGTTAACTGAGAACCTGTCTGTGAAATAATAGTTAACATTGCTGAAGCTCTATCCAGAGAAGATGATCTTAACTGTTACTCAAGTGTTAATGATTGAAGTGGTTAAAATCAGTTTTACAAGTTCGGACATTTGTATTTCAATGCCATAATAATTAACCATTTTTGCAACCTGTTGGATAATTTCAACACAGAACTTTCAAGATGAGTATCTTGTAAAAACTGAATAATCAATTTCTTCCCTTTTGATGGCCACAATGCTTGCTTTCCGGATTTTCAGTACAATAGAATTTTTCAAACTTGTTCAGGCCAATGTGAAATTTCAGTTAATAGTGTTAGGTTCAAAGCTTAAATGCACCTTTTCTTTAGAAAAGCAGAACATCATCTACACACAAGCTTTGATCATCCATTTAGTTATAAAACTGCAAGTAGAATCTAACAATCTAACACATGTTCATGCAGTATTGAAGCTCATGTAGATCTTTGCTAATTTCCAAAAATACCCTATATGAAAACATGTTTTGTCTTACCTTTAAATGTGAAAAATCTACAACTAATGACTCCAGTTTGAAGTTAATTCTTGGTGATTTCATGTTATTTGGCATTCTCTAAAGAACTCTGCAGTTGATTGAAGGCAGTATTGTCAAATAAAACTGCTTTATAAGGTTGTTATCCTGCTGTATTTAGCATTGATGTGGCCTCACCTTGAGTGCTGTGTACAGTTCTGGGCCCCACAATTGAAGAAGGATGTTGAGGTCCTTGACTGTGTCCCGAGGAGGGCCCCAAAGCTGGGGCAGGATCTGGCAGGCATGTCCTCTGAGGAGCGGCTGAGGGCTCTGGGTCGGTCTGGTTTGGAGAGCAGAAGACGTGGAGAGGGAGGTGCTGAGCTCTGCTCCCCGGTGCCAGGGCGTGTGGGAACGGCTTAACGCTTGACAGGAGGAAACATTTCTTTACCGAGAGGGTGATCAAACCCTGGCACAGGCTTCCTGGAGAGGTGGTCGATGCCCTGTGCCTGTCAGTGTCTAAGAGACCTTTGGATGATGCCCTTAATGCTGCGCTTGAGCTTTTGGTCAGCCCTGAAGTGGACAGGCAGTTGGACTAGGTGGTTGTTGTAGGTCCCTCCCAACTGAAACATTCTATTCTATTCTAATTCCTTAATACTAAAGGAGAGCAAATTATTGTTATTTTGATAATTTGAAGTGGAGCCTGCAGGTTATTCAAGGGATAAGTAACTGCTAAATATTTTTCTTACTTACGTGTAGTGGTTATCAGGATAACACGTTTAACTAGAGACTCTAAAGCATTTTTATCCCGTTGTGATTCAGTGTCTCATAATGTTTTCCCCTCCTCAAACCAGTTTCAATAAGTTTATATATAGGGTTTATGTAAGTCTTTTCTGTACTACGTTGCTTTTGTTTTAAAAGCAAAAAAACCTCGATCAGGAAGAAGAGTGCAGTGGAATAGAAGGGCAATGGAGTGGCCTGAAGTAACATTCAGAGTTTTAAAGGTGACTGCACCTCTTCACACACAAAGTCATAATGTGATTTAAAGCCTCTTGTAGAGGGGTAAACAACAAGATGCTGAAACCTGCATATTTCTTATGATCTGTGTTTTATAATTACCTGTTGTAAGGTGTTTCCAGTTTGACTGATTTGCACAGTTGGGCATGATACGAACTAGGTAGATGTTAAGGGAAGGTATTCAGTGGACTGTGCTGAGTTTTGGAGAAGACGGATAGTTACATTTTACAAATGATAAGGACTTCTATAATGGGCAGAAGGGCTGTCGGTCCAGCTTGTTTTTCCATCTCCCCCAAAAAAGCTATTCCCAGAGAGCACTACATACGCCGTGCTTGCCCCACTCTCACATGAAGCCAGTTTCAAGGCTAGCCCACAAGCCCTGTGAATAAAGTGGAAGCATGGAAGCGTCATCTTAGTAGTTGTTGTGGTAACTGAGAGTAAATGTGGTCCTTTTTAAGGGTGTGCCTCATGCACTTGGTAAATACAAACGTGTATAGCACATGAAGAGTTAACAGAATAGTTTTTGAAGCGTAGCTGGGACAACTGCTAATATGCAAGATAAAGCACTGTTGTTATGGCACTGCAGACATGGTTTTTAGCCTAGTGTTATTTTCTTCTAATAGTTATAAATACCTGGCAGTAGTATTCCAGGAAAGCTAAGCAGCTAAAGAAGCCAAACAAAGACTAACCTCGAACCACTAGCCGTGCTTCTGTTAGCTGTAGCACTGAGGTGGTGATAACCATCTGACAAGGTTAGTGCCTGACGCTGTTCTGATGCCAGTCTGTTGGAATGTTGTCATTTGTTCTTCAGGGAAAAGAAAGTTATTTTTGTAGATCACAAGGGAAAAGCGAGAAATGAGAGTATACAGAATGCTTTCAGAGAAGTAAGTAGGTGTTCCTGAGATACTTGTGAAGTTCTGCCAAAGCTTTAAGCTAAACTACAAAAATAAAAATTAATTATGTGACTTCTAGGAAGTCTTGGCTCCTGACGCTTTACCTTGTAAAAGATGCCTTTTAAATGAAGAACTCTAAACATCTCTTACATTAAATGAGGCAGCTCTGAAGTCTATTCATGAAACTAATAAACTACGTAAAAGTCATTTTTTGTTGACTTCTTCACTTAATTTTCACCTCTTAGATCCAAGTTATTTGCTTTAAGCTTTATTGCAATGTATCAGCTCAACTTCTCCCCTCTGTCATCCCACATCTGCTCGGAATTTGGTACGTAAACACTTCCAGTCTATTTAAGGAAAATGTCCAGTTTCCCTATATTAACTTTGCAGAAATTACAAGCTTCGTGAGTGTGTGAATGCTTATGACATGTGTAGGAGTATGGCTGATAATGAAGCCCTCTCTTTAGCCTGAGGAGTAAAATCTGTACTGAATCTGAAGGTCTGTTTTGGCTCATCCAAAAGGTAGACATTCTCTCTCATAAAGTAGTCCACATGGCTGTGATAAGTAGGAGGGGCATATTCAGAAACTGCTTGTACCTGAGTAACTTGGTTACAAATGGAGTGAAACTCTCCTGTGCTGTTCCTGGCTCCCACTGCCTGCTGCGGAGGAGCGCGGGGGCTGGGAGCGCCTGGCGTCAGATGTTCTCTTTGAAGGCTGATGTTCTGCACAGTGATTCCCAGCCATTTTTCTTTACAGAAACTACAGATAAAAAACAAATTCCAGTGAAAAAAGCTGGTAATTTCTGGAGTAGTGTGAACTCTTGTCGACATACCTGAGTGTCTTCAATTTCAGTAGAAATCTTAATGAATTTTTAGCATCACTTAAGAGGTTTGGAAGATATTTGTGATTTCACGTCTTTTCCTTTTCTGGCTTTGAAGATCTTGTTTGATGCATCTAGTTTGCTCACAGTGTCTTCAAAAGATACTCTTTCCACCTGAAAGACCACACATAAAGTTTCTAGTCAGGGGAAAAAGGATTAAGTAAGTGTTTAAAATATGGGTGCTTAGAAAAGTATTTCAGTTTTCAAAGTTGTCCCATAAAAACAGAATCTCAGCTGTGACTTTTCCAAGATGTGCTAGGTATATTTATGTTAACTCGATAAAATAAATATCTGGCTAAATATGGACCCTGAAATGTAAGCCTATTGGTGGGATTTTCCAAAGTGACTAGCAGGGTTATATTTATTGGCTTTAGTAGTAGTTGCTGTCACACTGACTTTGGTGGCAGAGCTGGATTTTTGAAAGTGTCTAATTCTGTAGTTTTACAAGAGATTTACTAATAATTTTAGGGTAAGCCACTACTTGCCAGCGAGTTATTCAGGCTAATACATATGTGTATGTTAATGCAGAGTCACTGAAGTACCATGGATTTTAGTCTGAAATCCCTGTCTATATTTTAATCTTGAATAAAAACTGTTCTCTTGTACAGAAAGCAGTTTGCGCGCTGATGCTCTGTCCTTGTGCTGCATTATCAAGATGTAATGTCTGTAATACAGGCATTTATGCTGCATGCCAAATTTTACACCTTGGTTTCTCTCAGCCACTTCAGATTAGGCAATGGATGTGTGTGGAAGATGTACGCTGTTGTCTTTCTCTGCCAAAGTGGCTGGTCCAGCCCTGCTGCTGGTTTAGACGAAGGACATGCGTTGGTCTCCTGCTGTTACAGCTCTGTGGTCAGGGTGTGTAGGAGACGTGCTTAATCAACGCATGCTTACAGTTGGAAATAATCCTAAGAGTTCAAATGACACCAAGCAATGGGGGTTGGACTAGATGACCTTTAAAGGTCCCTTCCAACTCAAATTATTCTATGATTGATTCTATGAAAATAAGTTCTTTTAGAAATACTCAGCTCTTTTAAGAGAAACAGCTGATTCTCAAAGACCTTTTTGCATATATGGTCAATAAAAACTCTGAGGAGTATCTGAAAAGTTGCTACGCATACAGTTATTTTTGTACTGTCCTGTGACTACACAGTAAGGGACTACTGTGGGATCCTGCTTATTGACTCACTCTTACAAAGAAGGGTGGAAAAAACAGTTGCTGTAGGAATATTCTGAAAATGCCTGTTGGTGGGAGTGAAGGAGCAAGTAGAAAGTCGTGCTAATTGTAAAGCTATATCTAATGACACACTCTCAGTAGTGACTTCAGAAACAAATACTGCTTTATGCCCTTCAATGTCCTGGATTGTTCTGCTGGCTCAGCTCACTCTTGTGCTCTGTTCCTCAGACTCCAAAAGGTTACAGCTCCTGTGTGTATCTAATACCTATTTATTGTGATTAAGTGTGATTGCCATGTATGTCACAAAAGGTGTACAGTGAGCTGCGTTTATAAGGGTCAGGGACTGTGTAAGCTAAAAAGAAGCTGGTTTTGGGGGAAGATGCGGTCCTTGAAAGCAGCAGTGGTTTTGCTGAGAGGGCTGCTGTGTGTTCGGGGTGGGAAGAGAGGCTTCCCATTTGGCTGCCTGTAGCGGCCCTGGCTGGCAGGCTCTCCCAGTGGCGCTGGGAGTACCCTCCTCCAAAATGAAACGTCATCAGAAGCGTGCTGCTTCACCCCTCTGGAACTAGGTGTGCTGTGAAGATGTTCCAGCTTGTGTCAGTAAGGCCAGCTATAACTGATTTCTCGCCCCTCCCCGCAGTGCTTTTGTGAAGCAGCGATGAAACCCGTTATTTCACAAGCATTCTTGAGCAGGATCACTGAAGGCACAATAGCGAACATTGTTTTAACAACTGTAACTGGAGAAAAAAAAAAAGAGCATATTAATCATTTTGCCTGTGTGTTCTCAGCAACAGGTACACAAGATGATGACACAACGGGGGGAAGGATCAGAAAGTTAAGCGTTGGGCAGTATGACAACGATGTCCCTGGGCAGCCGCTGTACAACAGGGGTGGATGGATGAAGTCTCCTGCTGCTGACCAGGCTGTAAATCCAGGATCACCAGTTCCTGCAGGGGGGACCAAGGAGGTAAACAATGAAGAGTTTTTCAAGAAAGATTTATTGAAGCTAATCGCCAGGATGGAGTCCCATGTTCGTGTTCAGTGTCCAGAATCAATGTGAAGCAATTGGGCAGGTGTATTGTGGTAATAAGAACAAATGACTGTAGTTATCCTGGAAATACAATTCAGGGTTGAAGGGTGTCCTTCTCTTGTTCTCTCTGTGCGTTTGCATGTTTTCAGTGTTCCAAGATCTCTCTGCTGGAAGAGTGGATCAGATTATATGAAACCTTCTGTGGTCTGATGAACAATGCACTACTGTGTTGTACGGTTTAGTGGGCATTTTCACACTGTAATTTCACTTTTTTGTACCCTTTCTAGATGGCTCTTGCACATTACCAAGATGAAATAGATGGGGGAATCTTCTCCCCAGTGAAAAATGGAAATGAAGCTGTCCAATCCACACCAGCTTTCCCCCTGTCACCAGAAACATCATATGGTAAGGACATTTCTGTCTCCATTTATTTTAATAGCACTATTAACATTTTATTTGTTACTGAAGAGGAATTGTACTTTTCCTTCTCTCCTAGACAAAACACCTCCACTATACCATCAGCGGATTCCCTCCAGCCAAAAGGTTGGCAGCCCATCTGAGCTGTACAGAACCAGTCCTGGTAAGATATCCCTACATCTTAAATAAGTTGAAACTGAACTGTGTATGAAGGCAACTAACACAACAGTGGTTGCTCCTTTATAAATAGGACATACACCTGGTGAATTTAGACACGTGCAAGTTGGAGAACTAGAATTTAGCAGTACTATTTTAATCATATCCAGAAGAAGTTCACAAGGAATAATTATCCAAGAAAGATTTAATGCCATTAATTGCCATCGGGGAGTCCCATGAAGCTAACGATAAAGCTTAGCAGTAGCTATGCTCAAGTCAAGGAGACCCTTAATCAAAGGGATGAACGTTACGGAGGGTTTTTTGCCACAATACAGTTTGTAAATGCGCAAGCATGGAAAAGTAGTTGGTAATAGATGATTACATGGTTAAAGATTTAATGGGATCTAGCTATGGATTTTATTAATAAAAGATTCTACATTGAGACCTTAACTCTTTGCTTCTAAAAATAGTACTAAAGCTATTGTTAGCTGTCACCTTTTGTGTACAGAAGTAGTTTAAAACAAGAAGTTTTTAAAAAAATTATTTCACATGACTGCATCAGAAAGTGATGGATATAAAAGAAAATTAAATAATTTATGTAAAACCTGAATAAAAATCACAAACATTCATCTAAATTGTATGCATTGAAGATGTTCAGATGATAATTCTTGTATGTATAGTTTTATTGCTTAGGCTATGAATGTCTTCTCAGGCAGGATCTCGATAGTAGAGTTTCCAATAAATTTGATGGTGGATTTTGATGCAATAATAGTTAGTGTTGTGGTTTTAACTTTGGGGAAAAAAACCCTTCCTGTTTTAATTTGCTTCATTTAATGGTTATCAAAAGCAAATGACATCAACATAGAATAAAAATATCTTAACTAATAAGGCAGTCTTCTACCCAATTCAGGATATCTCTTTATGGTTCAATTGCTGTGGCTTTGCCCTTCACTCTCTCAACTCTTTAATCAACTAATGGTGGATATCACCTGAGGGAAGCTTCAGCACATCAATTACAGGTTACTTACATTGAGTTAATCTACTGAACACTTTGCTGTTAAATGGTTTTCATTGCTGTTGCTAAGAGTCAGGACTTGCCCTGGAAAATTTAGTGGCTTTCAGTGTATTTCTCTATTTTGTTGATGATTCTCCTGCTGAATTCCAAATGCTGTCATCTCTCAAATGCTGGGCTTAGATACTCAGTTAATGGGACACTGAAAATAATTACTCTAGCTTAGACCAAAGCAATTAATTCTCCCTTTGAATGCCCCTTTAAAAATTATGATCAGGGTGTACTGAATGCTACAGGTCAAGTGCTCAGGTCCCTATGACTTTGCCGTTAGCCACAAACATGATGTACTGTGACACTAAGGTTAAAGGTGTATGAGATGGGTCAGCTAGAACAGATGCAGTACACTGTTAGCAAGCACCTCTAAGAAATGTTAGTTAGGTGATTTTCCCACCAGAGCACAGAAACTTCTATTGCCAGAGGCAATTATTAGAATCCTATTTTAAATATATTTTTTATTTTCTCTCTTTTCCCTTCACTATTCTACTTTATTTATTGCCTCTATCTACAATAAGTATCTATTTACTGTATTTACTTGTTTCTGTGTCTTCTGACTTTGGCAAGAAGTGAAGACGACATCATCTCATTACTTTTGCTACCGAACCGTAATTCATGGCCAGAGCAAAAGTGTTGCGTTTCGTGTGTTTAATGAGGCCGAGAATCTGAAGGGAATAGAAGTGGCTGTTCCTGTGGTTGGGGCTACTGTAATGCACGTGCGACAAAGGTGGCTCTAACAGTAGGCACTTTGCAAGAATTCTGGCAGCCCCAATTTCCTTTGCAGCCTTGCTCTTCTTTTAAGTGTTTTTATGGTTTTTCTTTTGGTAGAAGGTGGGAAACATACTGACTTCTCCAGAAATTTTCAACAGATGGAGGCCTTTGGAGTCGTGGACTCTGGAGTCTTAATTTCTGCCATTAAGAAATGGCAGAAATTTCTTTTCTCTCAGTTCAGATCACCCTTGAATTCAAAGCAGTGGTGTTCTGCATCTCACTTTTGCTGCCTGTCTGCATTAGAAGTTGGTAGTGAGGATGCTGTAATACCTGCTACCAGTTAGCTACATATGTTACTGTCTTATTTCCTCCCCACTTCCTTGTAGAGAATAGGTTTCAGTGTAGTTAGCACATCATAGCAAGGGAGAATTACTGTGGTTTTAGAAAAATATAAAATTACACGTTTTAAAAGAACAATACATGGTTTTGTATATTCTATATTCAAGAGTTACAGTGACATCCAGTCTTTGTGTATACAAAATGATAAAATTATCTGTTCTTTTGTAAGTTATTCTTGTTGTAAACTGTGTACCTTGTATCTCGAATGGATCTAATTTTGATTCTTAAACTATTTATTGAAGTGAAGGGCATAATCTTCACTGAAACCTGACAAAACCCTGTATAAAGTGGTGCTCTGTTAGCCCCAGGAATCTGAACTTTCTTTCCAGGTGAAACCATGTTAGGTTCAGTCCAGTGGTGTTCTGTATCTGTCTCCTTTTCATTAGCTGCTCCCTATCTCTGCTTTCTCTCCATACATTTCTTTAAGACCCCCTGCCTGCAGCAGCTGGAAAGAGGAGCACGATGCCTTTCCAGGGCCTTGTTCTTTCTCAGACAGCAGCAAGTTTAACATCCCTCAGGCTGTCTGCAGGCGTGCGGTCCTTTCACATCAGCGCTGCTGCTCTCGTGATCACTTGCTGCCATGGTTTCATTGCCGCTTTCCTTGCTTTACATAGCTTGCCGGTGATCCAGCACTCACGGAGTTCGTTCTGAATTACCTTTTTAAGGACACCCGGTTTCTGAAGACAAACTTGAGCAGTCTGTAAATTGGCTAGTTTTACGAATACCTCATGAAAAAGCAGGCTCCAGCTAGAAGCCAGATACAGCTCTCCGAGTAACACAATAGCCATTCTGTGTCCTGCGGGAGAGCCCCGCGCATCAGTGGAGGAACAGAAGCACTGTTTGTAGGCCATCTGGAAGCTGATAAAGGCTCTCTTGTCTCAGGCTGCGTACAACTAGCTGAAGTCTCTTTGTGTATAGAAGTAACAAATAAAACTGTAGTGAGCTCTTTGCCGGAGGACTGAGCTCTGGCTAACTGCCCCTGCCACCCCACCCCTCAGGCTGGATGCGAGGAGCTGCCCCTTCCTCAGCCCTGGCCGAAGCGTAGACAGGGCTTTGCAGAAGGTTGCATTCACAAACAGGCACAGTCTTGCAGCAGAAGTCAGGGATCTGTGGAAGAAGGGAAGGTGGTCTGTAATCCTTTATCCGTGTTCTGACAAAGAGAAGACATGATGTTTTGTTTTTCTGTCTGTTCAGCACAGCCTTAGTATGCTTGTGTGGTGAAATGATGTCACCGCTGCTGGTGTGGGGAATCTCTGAGCATTCAAGCGTGTGTAAGGCCTTGCCTGTTCCTACTCGTCTTGGAGCTTAGCCTAGCTACTGTACTTAAAGCTTGCCTCACATGTACGAGCTGCATCTTTTCTAAAAACTGTCAAAAGGCCATCTTGTCTCCTCGTGCTGTCATGGAACTCTTGAAGACCAAGCACTGGCAGATTTCCACAGTTTTTCTCATACAGACTCTGGTTTTATATGACAGAGACATTGTAATCTTAAATTCCCCCCATGGACCCACATAGGCTTAGTCTCTTACATCACCCAGTAGCGATGAGTGTTTCATAAATCTCTCGGAAGGCAAAGCCACAACCTCACAGATATTCTCGTTACTGCATAATTCTATTACTGTTCATGATTTTATACTGTTGTAATTTTGTACTGTTATTGCAAGATGGTAATTTTTTCCAGTCACTGGGTTCCATGGGAAATGAAACATACTGCTTAATTGTTTGATGAAAAAGTCGAGGTTCTGAACTGAAAACATTTTCTGTGTGTTAGGGGGGCTGTTAGCATAGGGAATAAAAGTAATGCTAATTTGCGAGAGGAGAAAATTCCCAGTTTGACGTGCAGAAACTTTCTCCACAATATGAAAAGGTTTCATATAATATTTATACCTGCCTTCCTCTTCTCCCCTTGACTGTTTCAGTAAGGTATACGTGTCCAAAGCAAGAGGTAGGTGTGGGACTTTTCCAGGCATTTGGGTTTATTTGTTTAGAACATCGGTGCATCCACTCCAGTGGATGGTTATCTGAAGCTCTGTCCTCCTGGAAACAAAGGTGCGTTTTGGTTTTTGCTTCTGTTGTGATTTTGGCTTTGGGGTTTTTTGGGTTGTTTTGTTTTCTTTTGTTAGTTTTGGTGGTTTATTTGTTTGTGTTTGTTTTAAACATTGAGGCTATTAACAAGCAATAAAAAATACAAGCAGAGACAAGAAGTTTATGATGTCTACTACAAGACAGATAGACAAGGTTGAAAGCATTGTCCTGCAATTGACCTTGAAGTGTTTATCTGATGGCTAAATACAGTGCTCATCTCCACAATATTTTTATAATGAAACAGCTGATGTTTCTTAGTTGTGATATAATATACCATTTACTAGTACGTATGAAGCCTCTAAAGCCTCCAGCAGCAGGTAGGAAAGGACTCTGTTCTCTTTGGATTCTACCAACGTTAATCAGGTCTTTCAGAAAGAGCAGGTGGAGCGCTGTAAAGCAGAGTCAGGAATGTTCCGAAGCCTCCTCTTGGCTGTTGTAGACACTGAAGTCAGTCTAATGTGCTGTGATCTATGTCACACTTTGTCCTCCCTGGATTACTGGCATTGACACATTCAGCTCAGTAAAACTAACCTTTATGCAAACTTTCCATTGCATAAAGTTTTGGGATGGCTTGATGTGTTTTTAAGTCTTTAGTGTCACAGGCCTCCTTCCCTTTGTGCCACTGATTATGATATAGTTCTTAGCATATCTTTCAAATACCAAATGGAAATTTTGTCTCTTGTCTGGACTGCGGAGAAAGAAGCAATGCTTATTATCAGCGATTTCAGTCTAGTGATTCAAATTCACAGTAAAGGTAATAATGGTCCTTCTCATGTGCTGAACAGATTAACGGTTTCACTTAATTTGCTTCAGTCTGAATGGTGGAAAATATGTTGTAACAGAACCAAACTGAAACTGAATATAACTTGAAGTACTTGTACACTATGCCTGCTGTTAGTGGGTGATATTAACCAAAATACATATACACACCTATACAGATACTTACACACACTTCTATACATCCTTATACACATACTTGGATATCAACCAAAATACACATACATTCTGACAAGTGTCGTCAGCTGAGCTGTTTAGTAATCATCTTTAATTGAGCTTTTTTCCGCCCCCCACTCAGTGTGACTGTGATTTTCCTGGGAGATACTCTCCCAGTGAATGCTGATTAACTTACCAAAGCTTTATTCTCTGGCTTGGAGATAAGAACGAAATTATTTAGACATTAATCCATTTAGCTAGCTAAATATGTACTCCTTTTGTTTATAGCTATCTTATGTGTTTCTACATAAAATTTTACAAAATCTGTACCTATTTTAGCTACTCATTAAAAATTCTAACATCATTGATTCAGAGGAGTAAAGAATACAAATATACATGCCTGAATATAAAAAGCTAGGGAGTGCCAAGTCCATGGAAGATAGTATGCGATGAAGAAGCAGTGGGACAATTTAGAAGTGTTTTCTTTGGCTGATGTGTTAAAGCTGAGAAAAGATGTCACTCTTGTTACTGAGGTTTCATAAGAAAGCTCATTGTCTAAAGTATACTCATGTCTTACTTTGGCTTTGGCTACTGTAATTTGATAAAATATTCTAGAACATTAATATATTTTTATTTGTAACCAATGTTGTATCTGATCACCAAATCAAAAATCCTTTAAATCTGATGCTTATGTCAAGACAAAGATACTTTGTGGTAAATGTTCTTACGGTCCCATGAGCTAAAGTTCTGCGAGGGATGGGGTTTGGTGTGACCTACAGGTTGAGCATTGTGTTGAACAGGAGACTGCTTCATGTGTTACAGATAGTCATGGAAAATATATTTGATTTTGAGTCCTAGCAGAATGCATAATCTAGTGCCCATGTATGTAATTCCACGTACAGCTTCCTCTATAATCCTGAAAAATTAAAAAAAAAAAAAAAAAGG
>Ga0065711_1044197_pt1 | contig 14245 bp, 5 predicted proteins | sample Hoacrofraction12_FD_59098 | JGI IMG/M metagenome (GOLD analysis project Ga0065711, IMG submission 59098) | Hoatzin crop microbial communities from Cojedes, Venezuela - Epithelial fraction 12 v2 (version 2) | ecosystem: Host-associated > Birds > Digestive system > Esophagus > Crop | place...
GTGGTGAAACACTGGAATGGGTTGCCCAGAGAGGTAGTGGAGGCCCCATCCCTGGAAACATTCAAGACCAGGTTGGACAGGGCTCTGAGCAACCTGATCTAGTTAGTGGTGTCCCTGCTCGCTGCGGGGGGGGGTTGGACTAGATGACCTCTAGGGGTCCTTTCCAACCCAAAACTTTCTATGATTCTATGATACTATGATTATTAAACCAAAATAATCTTCTATGTTTAGCTTCTGAATGACCAGAATATATGTCCTGGTTTGGTCCGATTAAATATAATTTTAATTGCTTTCACTACGTTTTTTGTCATTTGAAACTTTTAAAGCAATAATGCATTGAAATACATATTTGGTTTGTTCTGTCTAGGTCAGCTGTCTTAGTGTCTAGGCTGATATCCCTGACTCTTTGCTTGGAAAGTAATGTGATGTGACAGAATTGGTGGTTTCTTTTCTGATGGATTTCAGCATTACTCACGTGTTGCCCACATGTTGTGTAGAGGGGGACATAGATAATGAAGGAGCTTTTTGTGGAGAACCAAAGCTGAGAGGCCTCACCTGATTTCACATGGCTTCTGTGAGTCTTCATCTCAGCTCTCTGATACCCATCAGTGAGGTCTGTGTTGGATACCCATTTTTCAAAGGTACAGGGATAAGCTGGGAGACAGTTTTGCCTTGTCCAGTGCCTTCCCTGACTGCAGGTAGTGAATGTCTCATTATCTTCCTGGGTTTATAATTATTCTGGGGATCAGTTCTTTGCTCACAGCTTTACAGAGACGGAGAGAGCAAAATGTTTCATGCCAGACAGCGCATGTTCTTGGTTCTTTATGAAAGTAAAGTATATGCCATTTGATGCAAAACTTTCTCTCCCGTGATTCAGGGACCTGAAGAATGTCTTCATACAGACATTGTCCCCTCGCTGTTACTCCTGATGTGGAAACAAAATGTCCAAGAAAAGTCTATTTCCTTCCAGTCTGTATTGCATCTCTGAGCATAGGTACTGCTGAGGTCAGACTGTAGTCAGCACTTCTAAGCGTCAGCTGAGGAGCAGTGAGTGGTCTAGGAGACGACCCTAGGAACCTATAGAGAAAATCAGTGGGTGCTGGAAGAGAAAATGGGAGGGACCCAGCTCTTCCTACTGATATTCAGCGGGATGGAGCCAGTGGAGGCAGGTTTTTAAGCAGAAATCCGTGAGGAGGAGGTGTAATATCTTGCATTGCACTCAGAGATACAGAGAAAACAAGTGCAGACTGATTGTGTGTGCATTTTGAGAAATGCTGCTGCATAAACAGCTGGGCAAGCAGGCTAGATTTGGTTGCTTCCACGTAGGCTCCAGTGCAACTTTGGACACATTAAGTATCAAAAGGGCCCTATAGCACGAGAAAAGAAGACACAGCATCCATAGGAGACGAAGGTTCTTCTGAAATTAAAGTGGATGTCTATGTGTAAGGTAGCTGAATCCTGCCTTGTATTCTGAAGTGAAAACTATCCACAGGCCAAAATAGAAGTCAAAACCATTCCTCAGATTAATTTGGAATTAGATTTACCTGACAAGTTTGTTATGATGACTTAAGGGTTTGCTTCTGCTGTTGTTGGTTTTTGGTAGTTTATTTCTTTCCTTTTGTAAATTGCTTCCAGAAAACCCTCAAACCCAAACAGAAAGCTGTTTCCAGGCCTGGGCTGTGAATGGTTGTTCAGGCTGTGCCTAGGTTCATAGTCACCCAAGCTCATTTCTGTGGCAGGTGAAAGGGCAATCTGCACATTTCTTGAGCTAAACTCATCCTCTCAGAAAGCAGGGAGGCCTTATCTATATTACCTAGACTGAGTAACCTCTGGTATGTACTTTCCCTCACCCTGCACTCACCCTGCATTGTGTGGGAGAGAGCGGTTGAGCACAGTCAGAAACAGCAAGAAGCTTTCTGACAAATAAACAGTAGGGCTAACGTGGTGCCAGTGCCTGCGACTGTGCCCAAACTGCCTTCAGTGTGCAAGCACAGACATAGTCTCAAAGTAAAATACCGCAGCATTAGTTCTGGTTTTCTCCACTCCCACTTCTGTTGGTTTTACTTATGAAGTGTTCTGTCCCAAAATCTACTCTGGAGTTAAAGTAGGTTTGTGAGGTTACCCAAGCATATACCCTTTTTTGTGCTTTCACAGAGGTGCTTAACTTTTTGTGTTGTAGTTTTTACTCATCCAAGTTCAGTACCCTACAGATACGCAGGCTAAAATTAGGTCACTTTCTTACACGTTAAACCATGAACTTAGTGCAAAATAAATAAACCAACCTTACCTTCCCGACCAGATTTTTTACCATGTTTGAATAAAAAAACAACCAAAAAGAGCAAACTATCTAGTTCATCAATGACTCTACATTTCTGTCAATTTCTTCTCTGCAATTGCTGCCCTCATTATACCCTGTGTCATGGAACCATCACAGCCTTGCCTTGACTGGGAGGTGAGTGACTGAGTACAATGAGCTGTGGCCAGTAGCAATACAAGGAGATATGAGTGCTATGAGCCTGTGGATGGGTGAGCGGTCAACAAGTGACAGCAGAGCAACACCTGAAACTGCCAGAAAAGCACAGTGTGACCAATCGTGGCAGCACATGCCAATATTTAACTATAACAACCCCACTAAGGGACATGAGGAGGACATTGTTATGAGGCCATTTGACAGCACATGGAGGCAGAGTACCAGGGAGAAGGGCTACACATTGGTGCCCAAGTGATGCTCAGAGGCTGACCCTGAGGCTGTTGAGAGCAAGAGTTGCCTTTCCCCTGGCTGGCTCCACTGTGCTGGCATTCTACACTGAGGATGGGAGAAGGTCTCAGGGAACTCCAAGTGTGTGTGTGTGTATCTGTGTGTCTGTGTGTGTGTTCGCACATGTGCAGATCTTGCCCTGACACAGCTTATTCCTTACTTGGTCCAGTTAGCAAATTCAGTTTATCAGTGCCTCGTTTCCTGCTGTTGTCTTTCCCCCGTGTCACTATAACTTATATATAATTTCTTGAACAGCTATCTTAAAGGAAGACCAGGGTTTTCATATGCTTTTTTTGCATGCTGACTCAAGAATAATGTTGGTCAAATGCATGATCTATAGCTTCTACAGTGTTACTGGAAATGCTCTTAGCTACATATATTAATGCTTGTTTTCAATGGCAACTTGTGTCCATATTTCCCACCATCAACTACATAATTTCCCATTTTCCCATTTTCTGTAGTGATAATGTTACTTATTTTCAAGTAGTGCTTAAGCTTCTCCCCTCAGTCATAGAAGGGAAAAGACTTGCTAGTCTTAAAATCTTTTACTTATGAACAACTTTGTCATTTCTGCATTTTTATAACCATACTATTTTCAGGTTATGTAATTTGAAACCACTATGTGGAAAGTATGAACATTTTGTCTGGATGTAAGCAATAGCTGCAATTAAAGCATAATATTGACATAAAGATATATGCGAAAAAATCCCAAGCAGTGTCAATTTGTGTTGTTCAAAATTTAAAGGAAACAAACTTTCTGGTTCACTATAAAAGCATAAAGAATATTTTCTCTTTCCTTGTTTAGGCATTCTTAAGTAGAAAACAATAACTCTCAAAATTGCTTATGCTATTGTTCAATCTTGACACAGTGCATTTTTTATTTTCAGTTTTAATTAAAATTCCTGCTCAAAATTAATCATTAAAGACATTAGTATTTTTAAAAAAACTTCTGACCCGTGTGTTTAGTTTAATAGAAACTCTCAATTTCTTGTGAAAATTAAAAAAAAAATGTTTTTCCAAATTAAAAAGCAGCAGACCATTAAAAAATCCCAGCATATGCACACACACACATATACGTATACACACTGAAAACCATGGCATATTTATTCTCTTATTTTATCATTATTAATACCTGGTCACAGTAAGTAAATAAAAAAAATGTAAAACTAAATGTTTAAATCTTCATCCTTTGTTTTGTATAGAACATACATTGGGTTTTTTTCTGCTTAGTAGTTATTTGAATAACATGCTGTATATTTTGAGTCGTACTCATGAGAAATGCTGAAAGTTTTGTATTTGTAAAATTAATAGAAGCTATGTAGTATTTATACTTCTTTTTATTTTGAATTAAATCCTATATGAGCATTTAATGATTTTTCACTTTTTAAAATTTGTGAGTCAAAAAAAAAAGGGTCATAACTCAAAACATAGTGACAGGCAATAGAGCAACCAAAAGCCAAAATACGTCAAAAGCACTTCCATCCCAGGCAGGCTTCTGTCCCTCCTCAGCACAACCTAATTTTAAGTTCTTTTTAAAAGGCCAGTGAACATCCAGTCCCTGTAAAATATTCAGTTCCTTTTATTGTGTGTTGATGTGTGAAAGATGAATATAGATTATTTCGTCAGCTAATGTGGCCTTGAGGTCTGGGCAGCTCTTGTGGCTCTAAGGCCAAGGATTGAGGTCTAACTGAAAGAGTTCCTACTTTCAAATAGACACATGAGGTTGAGCACCCAAATTAAGTTCCCACATTTAACATCTGACTCTCTTGAGAGGTTCACTCAATGATATTCTGAAGATCTCCATTTTAGTTCCTTTATTTTTATTAGGAGGCATGAAGAAAAGTCTGAAGGTTAAAAAGTATGTCTTCCCACTCTTTTTGTTTTGTTTTGGTTTGTTTTTTTCAGTAACCCTATCACCTGATCTAATAAATGATACCATTTCTCATCACAAACTGGTATTGTCAGATAGCACAGCTGAGGCATATGTACTATCTTTGTGCATTTTCAAGTAAGACTGTGTGACTTGCCAGTTCAGGTTCTCTTGAATTAATGAAACCCCTGTATCTATGGGGAGGGGGACACCTCTCTCCAACCATTCTCCAAGGGTGAATGTTACTGTCCTTCCCCAGCCACTTGACTGGACCCTCCATGTTTACCGGTAGTAAGAACTCCATATCTGACTAGTGTCAAACTTTTCTTAGAGATTCAGGGATATCACTGCTTACATGCAGAAAATCACTCTGGAAACCTTCAGATTGTCACTGTGACTAACAGACTGATTGACCAGCCCAGTTTTGTCCACCCAGGCAGTCATCAGAACCAGACAGGGCACAGACAGTGCAAATTGCTGATGGCTGTCATTTTTTTGGGAGGTTCTCAGTTCTCTTCTACAGTTCAGGTGAGGCTATATGCAAGGGAACTGGGAGTAAGATACTTGATACTAGAACTATCTACCTCTCCTGAGGAAAGAAATACCCTGGGAGAAAATTATTATTATTTTGTCAGGCTGTAGACATCCTCTGGGTTACCGGCTCTGTACCTCAGCATTGGATATTAAAGGGTCAAATCTGGATGTTGTAGTACCCCAGTGTCTTCAATAAGTTAGTTCTAAGTCCATACAATAAATTTCTTACACAGTATGATTTCCAATCCCTTCTTGTCTTTTTTGTATCCTAAACACTGTTTCTCATTTCTGTCGTTATCCTCCACCTAGAGATAGTGACATGTGTTCTAGAAAAAGGATTACAGGGTTAGACTCATAACCAAAAATAAAGCATTCAGTTTGAGCTATGCTTATAAGGATTTCTATAGTATGGGTTTCATATATTTTCACTTTGTTTCATAGTTAGTATTCCTTTTTCACAGATATTGCTTTCTGCTTTTCAGGCGGATTATCGACCGAGTGGGAGTGTCTTGCAGTATCTAAATGGAGTGCTAAATGATTACATCCCTTTCTGATTGGGGTTTTCCAATGTGCCAAACTCCCCTTGGAAAATAATTGGACTAAAAGAGAAAACTAAGCCAGAAACCTGCAGAGTTAAGGATATGTCCTGGCTTTCTTCTGAATGAAGAGAATGGGAATTTCACCCTAAATTTTTTTGACCTTTCAAGGCCTAACCAATTTCTACTTCTGATTAGTCATGTAGCAATTTCAAAATAACCCACATACAGACTGTGGCCCCAATGATGTAGAATTTACAGGAGCACAGTTTTGTTGTGGTCTTACATCAGCAAAGTGTGTTTCAACTTACTTCTAAAAGAGCAGCTAAATGTCACAGTCCAATTTTAAATAGATTTTTCCTGACTGATTAGTCAATTGTTTCCACTTTTGAGACAGTGTACATTCATATAAAGTTTAAGTAATAAATCCGTCTAAATCAACCTCTGTCCCAGTAGTTTGCATGAAGGATTAAATGTAAAAGTACTAGTTACATTTGATTCAGAATTTCAGACAGCATGTGCATAGCACACTCTCAATGTGCCATTTCTAACAGAAATCATTCATACTTGTTTCTTCAAGCCTCCTGCTCTCACAATTATTGAATATCTTTACATACATTCAGGTTGAAGCTTCTTGACCATCATTTAAGGTTTAATTTATCTTTTTTTCTTTTCCCTGTTGAAATCTCTACTAGTAGAAGTTTGAGGTTTTACTCTCCAACTTTTACTCGCTCAGCTTTCTAAACAACACATTCTGAATCAAATGTGCTTCAGTGGATTTTTTTCTGTAGCTTAGATTGTCTTGCTTATAATGCTGTATGACTTCATCAATGAAGATGTAGGAGTAGAATAATCAAACTCAGACTCTTACACAAAGTAGACATATGCTAAAAGTAAGTTATTCTATAAATGTCTAAAAATGAAGGCTAAGACCCTATGAAAACTACTGCTATTTTTTCAGTAAACCGTCTCAGAACACACATTCTGAGATACGTGCAGCTATACAAAGTTTATTTTCCAAAACATGTGTGTAATACATCTCTTTCAAGGAACCTTTTGAGAAGATAAGGTAAATAATAATGAGCTTGCATAGAAAAAGGAAAATAAATTTACTTAGAAACATTTTTGCATTGTCTATTTCACTCTTTTACCCTTTACTACTCAGAGTAGGGAAAGCAACATGAAATTAACTTTTGCATATTTTTTTTTTCTGCTGATTCTTCTTACCTGAAGAAGCACACCACTTCTTCATCTCTGAGCACAATAAGGGGTTACTTCACTGCAAGAAATGCTTAAATCATCAGCCATGCTTCTAAGTTTTTCACAACCTGAGGTCTAAAGGTAAACTCCCTAGCACAGACACACATACAAACAAAAACAAGCCTTTTGTAGCATCAGTAATAATGATTTGGTAAAAAACACATAATAACATAAGAAAGTCAGCTATCAAGAAAATACATTTTTTTACATGCACACAGGCTGTGTATTTCAGAGGAACTAAAAGGATACATAGCAATCTTGCTGGCTTGATTTCTAAGAGTTGTGATTTTTTATGTTTATATGTTTTTTATTTTATTTTAATGATAGTTCCTACACATTCATTGATTTGCATAAATACTGCATCTTCATGGACATAGGTTTGTGAAGCTATAATTATTTTTTTTCTGAAATTTTTATTCATTCTGTTTTCTCTGGATGTTGTTATAATATCACAAAAAATGAATTTTAGCAGAAAGAATTGTTAGTGGTAACAGACAAATATTTCTTTTTTCCTGTAGGTTTTGCAGGCAAGAAAGACTGGAAAGCAAAAAAGAAACAGCTGAAGCGTTTATTTTCCAAGTATTGAAAATAGATTTTTTATTTTTTTCCTTACCCTTCCCCTCAAAACTAGTTAATTTTAGTTGGGTAAGAGATCTTCTATGGAGAATCATTTGCAAAGCGGACTAAACTCATTCTTGTGAGTTAAGTGACAGTATGTCAGGGAATAAAAGTGTTTTCTATCATGCTGATCTTGGAGAGTGATTGATTCAGTTGCACTAGATTTTGTGGGATGAATGTTTAACTCTCTGAAGAAAAAATAAACACACTCACAGAGTGGTGAAGAAATGTTCCCGTTCCTGCCACAAAAATATTTAGGGACTAATGTTTATTTTAGAAAGCAATTTTTTTTTTATTGAAGGAAAGTGAATATGTACCAGAATATTATTACTAACGGTATTGAGCTGTTGTGTTCTGATAAGGAAAAGAATTACAGTCTGATCTGCCAAATTATTCTAGTTTGGGTTTTTTTTTATTTTTTGTTTATTTTTAACTTGCTAACTTAAACTGTAAAACATTTTAATCAGAAAAGCTTTGTTTCAAGAAAGAATGGAATTTTCCCACTTAATGTCAGCAAGTTTTGAATCTAGCCAATATAGAGCAATATGAAATTTTGAACTACATGGGTTTTTTTAAAGTCCATTTTTTTCTTACAGAGATATCAATAGCAGTATTATTACTTTGCTGTCAGCAAAGACAAGCTAGAGAACTTTTTGTCTTATGGAAGTGTTCACGTAATTTTGATTCTAAGCCAGTATTGAATAGAACATATATTTAAATTTAAGACTACAGCATATATTTCAGGGTTAAATCCTTACTCAAGTGCAAGATCCATTACGTAGAACTAATGAAAAAGGTTATTAAGCACACTCAGAGTAGAGAACGCTAGTGTTGTAGGGTAATAGCAATACCATATTTCCCTATAAACCTTTACTGTATTTGAGAAACAGCAGAAGAACGCATCGGGCAAACTATATTCTTTGTCTCACAACTACAACAGGAATCACAGAGCCTACTATCTTGAGAAGAAAAAAGAGCCTACAACTGTGCTGGACACCTGCAGCACTGTGTTCAACTATCACACATTGCTGTTCCATGCACCTGCTGCTGTCAAGGCCATCTATGACCACAGTCCCAGATGGGATCGACACCAATTGCAGGATTAGAAAAATGAAGTTCATAAATTATTAATATCTTGAAGATTAAAACTTGAAATGGCAATCTTCTACTTATTAATGGCTGGGGAACAAGACATTACTACCTTATACATAGATGTATGAAGAGATGTTACGGGGAATATAGCAATGTATCACATGGGGATGTGAGGCCACTTGGGCTCACTGTGGTTTGATCACAAGCTGTAAAAGGTGGCATATTGTGCCTGAACCTTTGCATGCATTTTTAAATGTGTTTTGCAGAATACTTTACCATTTGAAACTGCTAGCTTCGCTTAGCATGGCTGGTGGCTGTCTTGTCACATTGCATTACTCCCATATCAAAGGCAGAGAGTTCACAAAGATATAGAAAACTGAAAGGGCGACACAGTTCAGTTAAAATTTAAAACAATTCTTGTTATCTCTCATTATATAGTATTGTAATGATTTTCAGGCAAATACTTAAAGATAAACTTGAAAATATGCTATTTATTTCTTCCTTTTTGCTTTGGAAATGTAGTTTTTGTGAGGTATGGATAAAGTAAGGCAGAACGTCATTTAACATATAATCATTTGTCCCAGCAAGAAAATACCGGTCGGCTCAAATAAATGCCTGAGCTTGTCAGTGGTAAAGGGAAAGCAACCCAAATCCTAGGCAACAGAAAATGTCGTAAGTGCATGTTTGTTGGAGTGCCTCTTTTTCGTTTGTGCTTTGTATCTGGCTTGGAGAGAAAATGAGAGGTTTCCATCTATTATGAATGAAAGCTTAGCAGATTATAGTATAAAATACATAACATATATTTAAATCAAAATCCCATCATTCTATTCCACAACACCTCAGCAAGATTTAGAATTTCCTAAGCCTGTACTCCTTTTCTGCTATGACTTGTACATTCCTGACTGCATGTTGGCTGAACAACAAGAATAAGGGAGAGTGTAACCCAGTTATCTGGGATAGGATTAAACCCCAGATGCAGCCAAGTGATAAAAGCTATTTTGAAGAAAGAGATGGAAGACACGTCAGCAAGGGTTCCCCTTGAAGAACATTGATAAGAAGCCCCAATGGGTCTCACTCATTTTGATTTGGAGCAACTTTTAAGTAGAGTCTGTTCTGCTTAATCTCCGAGCTATGCTATAGCTACTTACCTAGCTCTGGTCATGTGTCTTCTTGATTCTAGTTCCAGTCCATGGACATGAACTCCCTCCTGAACTTTGGCACTGCCCTGTCATAATGATCTTGGCAAGAAGTCACTGATCTCTGGACTGGCACTGGTCGAAACCCTCAGCCCCTTCCAGCCCTGCTCCCTTGCTGGGTGTTGTGGGATAGGGCCCTGAACAGGGAGGATCTACCATGGCTGCCCTTGGTGTACTGCCGTTAAGGGCTGAAGGCCCTCACAGTACCCTCACATAGATGTCCCCAGTGTGTCTACATGAGATGGTAATCTACATTCCCAGCCCAAGAAGATGGAAGTCTATGTTCCCAGACCAGGGAATTCAGTGAGCTTTTCAGTTCAGATGTTTTGGGGTTCTTTTAGTCCTCTGACTAGTTCTGTTAACTTCTTCAACTACTATACATTGACTTTAATATGGGCTTAGACACCAGCTTATCTGTAGATACCCACACTTACATGTCTTTATTACTGAGTTGAATCCCAGTCCTCTATTGTAGTCAACTGAAATTAAGTGTCTGAAATTGGAATTGGTATAACCTCTGAAGGTAGTGGCAGCGGACAGGGTTTAAAGCTTCTTCTTTCTGAGGAAGACATAGGGTTAAGGAGTTTCCCATTTTATTTTTGACAAATTCTCTTTGTGAGCCTTATAACCACAATATTGCTAGAATACAAAGGAATACCAACCATGCTTTCAGAGCACTAACTTGCAGTTTTCAAATGGGGTCAATTCAGTTGCTTGTAAGTAGACTTCTAGGGTGACTTAAGATCTTCAGGGCAATGTGCACTTGTGTTCAGTGACAGTTCAGCATGAATGTCTAAGGTAACCTCTAACATCCTAAATGGCAACAGGTGTTTATGCTTGGGAAACTATTCCTCTGTAAACAGGTAACATGCTATCCTCAGCAGAGGCCCCCTCTGAAGAATCAGTACTCTCAGTTGGCGAGAAAGGCAGCGGTGGTAACAGTTATATCCATGGCTGAGTGCTCGACCGAGGTGGACAGGGCGGTTCCCGGAGCCAGGGAAACCCGAGGGAAGAGCAGCAAGACCTGCCAGGAGCCGGCAGCTCTTGCGAGCGAGAGGGGCTGACATTGATGTGGGCGTTGCCAGGAGCAACTGCAGAGATTTAAACAGCCCTTAAGGAGTGCGAGTGACCAGGAGCGCTGCAAAGAGAGCGGGCAAACAGGGCGTGGCACGTCAGTCAGGGCTTGGCACGGCAGTTTGCGCAGCAGTTCTTGCAGGGAAGGCCCTGCAACCTGCCTGTAGACCATAGCCGAAGGGAGAGCTCAAGGTCTCCATCATAATGGTGGGCACTCACCTCAGAGCTAGAACCAGAGCTCCCACAGTAGGCACCTCTGCAATGGCTGATGCCTCCATCCAGACGGAACCGGTAACAACGGAGACTCCAGTACAGGAAGCAGGTTGAAGCAAGTGACCAGACACTTCTCCTGGAGCGCTGGTAAGTGCCTGCACAAGATGCAAGCAGGTTGAAGATCTGATACATCAGGTGGCTGAGCTGCAAGAAACAGTTAAAAGGCTAAGCAGTATCAGAGGAGCTGAGTTGGAGACAGATATGTGGTTGCAGAACCATGTTCCTGTGGAAACCACCAATGAGAATGAGGCATCTTGAACCCTGGCGACCCACAAAAGCAGGAGTCCGCTCCAGCCTCCACCCTCCAGCATAACTATCAAAAACAAATATGAAGCTTTAACCATAGATACCCAGAGACAAGGTCTGCAAGAGGAAACTACACCAGCAGTATACAGAAGGTATCGTAAAAAGAAACCACAGGTACTCATGGTGGGTGACTCCCTGCTAAGGGGCACTGAGGTGCCCATCTGCTGACCTGACAGGGAGGCGCACGAGGTTACTGCCTTCCAGGAACTAAGGTCCAACATGTGACTGAGGGGGTGCCACAACTAGTAAACAGCACAGACTGCTATCTGTTATTACTCTTTCAGGTAGGCACAAATGACACTGCAAGTCAGAACGCTGGCAGAGTTAAGGAGCATTTCAAAGCCCTGGAGGTGAAAGCAAAACGCTTTAGTGCTGAAGTTATCTTTTCCTCCATTCTACCAGTTGAAGGAAGGGGATCAGCAAGAAACAGGCGCACTGTGGGTATCAACTCCTGGCTTCGTGTCTGGTGCCGCCATAAGGGTTTTGGTTTATATGACAAAGGGACGTTCTTCAATGATCATGAACTGTTAGAGAGGGATGGGATCCACCCGTCTGGAAGAGGCAAGGGGATCCTTGGCAGCAGGCTAGTCAACCTGATGGGCATGGCTTTAAACTGAAGGACTCGGAGGCTTGGGCGGCAAAGTCACAATGCTCAAGCCATCCCATCTGGCTGGGTAATAAGTGTGGCTAATCAGAGCAGGGACAAATATTCCTGAGATGTGTTCCAAGCTGAGAAGCAAAAGACCAATAACCTTAAAGATTGGCATGGCCATGGCAGATTCTCTTGCACCCCTCCAGGGAAACCAGCATGCTCAGGTTCCTCCCTGAACTGTCTGTACACCAATGCATGCAGCATGGGCAATAAGCAGGAAGAATTAGAGATCTGTGTGTGGTTGCAGGGCCATGATCTCATTGCATTTACAGAGACATGCTGGGACAGCTCACATGACTGGAATACTGTCATGGATGGCTACAGACTCTTTAGGAAAGACAGGCCAACAAGCCGAGGTGGTGGAGTTGCTCTGTATGTGAAGGAGCAACTGGACTGTATTGAGCTCTGCCTGTGGGCAGAGGAAGAAGGAGTTGAGAGCTTATGGGTTAGAATTAAGGGACAGCCTCATGTAGGTGATGTTATTGTGGGTGTGTACTACAGGCCACCTGACCAGGAGGAGCAAGTTGATGAGGCCTTCTACAGGCAGCTGAAAGTAGACTTACAGTTGCAGGCCCTGGTTCTCATGGGAGACTTCAGCCACCCTGGCATCTGCTGGGAAGACCATACAGCTAGGAAGGCGCAATCCAGGAGGTTCCTGCAGAGCATCGATGATAACTTTCTGATGAAATCAGTGGAGAAGCCAACGAAGAAAGGCGCGCTGCTGGACCTTGTGTTAACAAACAAGGAGGGACTGGTTGAGGATGTGAAGACTGGGGGCAGCCTTGACTGCAGTGACCATGAAATGGTGGAGTTCAGGATCCTGAGTGGACGAAGCAGGGCGATAAGTAGGATAAAAACCTTAGACTTCAGGAGAGCTAACTGTGGCCTCTTCAAGGAGCTACTGGGAGGAATCCAATGGGTCAGGGCTTTAGAAGGTTCCAAGAGAGCTGGTCACTGTTTAAGCATCACTTCCTCCATGCTCCCAATGTATCTGTGCATCCCCCTGAGCAAGAAATGTAAAAAAGCAGGCAGGAGACCTGCATGGATGAGCAAGGAGCTTCTAGCAGCACTCAGAGAGAAGAGAAAGGTCTATGGAATGTGAAAACAGGGACAGGCCACTTGGGAGGAATATAGGAATGTTGTCAAAGAACGCAGGGATGTAATGAGGAAGGCTAAGGTCCACCTGGAACAGAATCTGGCAAGGGATGTCAAGGACAAAAAGAAGGGCTTCTCCATGTACATCACCAGCAAACGGAAGAATAGGGACAATGTGAGACTGCTGCTGAATGAGGTGGGTGTCCTGGTGACGGAGGATGCAGAGAAGGCAGTGTTACTGAAAGCCTTCTTTCCTTCAGTCTGTAGTGCAAATGCTTGCCCTCAGAAATCTCAGGCCCTTGAGGTAAGAGCCTGCTGAAAGGATGACCTTCCCTTGCTCGATGAGGACTGTGTGAGAGGTCACTTAAGCAATCTGGACGCTCACAGACTCATGGACCCCGATGGAATGCACCCACGAGTGCTGAGGGAGCTGGCGGATGTCATTGCTGAGCCACTCTCCATCTTCTTCGATAGGTCCTGGAGGACAGGAGAGGTGCCCGAGGACTAGAGAAAGGCCAATGTCACTCCAATCTTCAAAAAGGGCAAGAAGGATGACCCAGGGAACTACAGGCCAGTCAGCCTTACCTCCATCCCAGGAAAGGTGATGGAGCAGCTTATCCTGGAGGTCTTCATCAAGCAAGTGGAAGAAAAGAATGTTATCAGGAATAGTCAGCATGGATTCACCAAGGGGAAATCATGCCTGACCAACTGATAGCTTTCTACAATGGCTTGACTGGCTGGGTAGATGAGGGGAGAGCCGTGGGTGTTGTCTACCTAGACTTCAGCAGACTTTCGACACTGTCTACCATAACATCCTCCTAGGGAAGCTCAGGAGATGTGGGTTGGATGAGTGGTCAGTGAGGTGGATTGGGAACTGGCTAAATGGCAGAACTCAGAGGGTTGTCATCAGCGGTGCTGAGTCCAGTTGGAGGCCGGTAACTAGTGGTGTCCCCCAGGGGTCAGTACTGGGCCCAGTCTTGT
>Ga0065711_1044198_pt1 | contig 14245 bp, 9 predicted proteins | sample Hoacrofraction12_FD_59098 | JGI IMG/M metagenome (GOLD analysis project Ga0065711, IMG submission 59098) | Hoatzin crop microbial communities from Cojedes, Venezuela - Epithelial fraction 12 v2 (version 2) | ecosystem: Host-associated > Birds > Digestive system > Esophagus > Crop | place...
AAAAAAAAAAAAAAAAAAAAAAAAAAAAAGAATCTAGACATTTGAGTGAAATGTTTCCTGCCTGCTTCTAGTCTGTGCCATTATCCTTTCAGAATAGAAATACAGACCAAGTCAAAGACGAGATTTTCAACATGCTAAAATAGGCAATATGGCATCTGGAATAGATTTCCAAAGCCCTCTTATGAAATACACACTTGTCACAGTTTCTCCTAGCTGCAAGTAGTTACTGCTCTGAGATGTTTTCTGTCTAATTTAAGTATGAGAAAGAAGAAATTATGGTAAGCAAATGCAGTGAGAAGCATGGGATGGGGATAAAAAAGTGGAGAAAGAAAGTAGTTCTTTCTGGAAGAACATTGAAAGTTACAAATCAAGCTCATCCTGTTCTTTCTCAAGTGTCAGTGGATTTGAGTTTCTCAAAGGTATCTTGGTTTCCCTCAAGCAACTAGGTTGTAATATGCTGTTTTAGTTTCACTGTTGCCTAGAGCCATCCTGTTTTAATGAGCAGTTTGAAATCTTGGCGACGAGTTGAACAGTTAGCTCTCAGAAGCCTACCAAGTCTAGAACTCAGCTGTCAGAGTTTTAAAGACAGCTCTAGAAGGTGAAATACAGCTGGAGGAGAGAACAGTTAAAAGCAGATCCCTGCTGCTTTCTTACAGCTATTTGATTTTGGTTTTCATTATTTTTTTTTTATTAATATAAGTAACTAAGAATTAAATTGAACAAGAGATAGTCATAAGGTTTTGCTAAGTGTAATTCAACTAAGTTGCTGCAGCATTGTCTTTCACGGTCTGAAATACAGCTGGATTGAAGAGTTCAGGTTCACTTTTACTTAGATTCTGTTTGACTGTTGACTCTGAATTTAATTTCTGACAGTCCTAAATGCCTTAATGGAATATAGACATAAGAGCAGAGTCTACTTGCTTTTAACAGCTCACCCTATGAGGCAGAAAACCTTTTGAGTGATGCATGTAGAAAAACACTCAAAGACTGAGTCAGTTTTGTTCCCTGCCATTCTTTTAATGGGAAAGGAAAAGTGTGTTACCATGTACTGTCACGTCCTTAGGGCTGCACTGTTCTGTGATGGCATTAAGGCTGATCTGAATCCAAAGACTGGTGATGAAAATGGTGTAAGACAAACAAAAAGAAAAATTAGGTGGTCAGACAGAAAAAGCTGAAAATAACTTGAAATAAAGTAGCAGAATGTAGAGTTTATATGCTGTATTTTGTTTTATTATTATTCTGCTTCTTTATGATGTAGGCCTAGTAGGGTTAGATTTTTTTTTTTATTATTTCTTTATTTTTTCCTACTAATTTTATCAGGGTTTTTTTTTTGCTGGAGATCTTCCCAGTGCTCATAGCTCCTTTGGCCCTTAATCACAAGGATTTCCTTCTGACTGCTTTGCCAGCTCTCTGTGTTCACTACAACAGAATATTTAAGAAACCTGAACAAAAGGAATTTTCTTGCCTATTAAGTCAATTATCCCTTCTTCAGCGTTCTAAAAGTGTAATTCTCACAAAATTTCCAATGTATGTTCATCTGAGGAAAAAAATCCTACAGAGCTTTTAGATGCATTTCTGTTTCTTTCCAGCGACACTTCTTATTGACTCAATTTAAAATACGGAAAGATATAAATCATTTAATACTTCCTACTTCTGCGTATCACTAGAATATCCATGTCAAAAAAAACCAGAGAGATCTTTGCCAACGGATTTTCTCAGCTTGCAAGTACCATCAAGGTTAAACCTGCACTAAGCAGACTTGACCCCCACAGTTCTTAAAGACAGGGTGGACAAGAATTGTGCATTTCAATTCATTGAAAATTTATTGTAATATTTCTTTTCAGTCCATATCAGAAGACTATATTAAAAGAAAGGGAAAACCATTTTGAGCTAACCAGTAGGGCACTGCTTATGGAAAACTTGTTCTTGGAAAACTGAGACACACAGCAGGAGAATACAATAAATACAACTAAGCTAATCAGAGCAGATGATAGTGTTTGTATGTCATTGCTTCTCATGTCAAGTATTAAATTCAGGGCACTGTTGCTTTCAGGTGCACTTAGATTAAATCTCGTTGGTGTTTCAAAGCACTGGTTGGATTTCCAGTTTAGGGCGCAGCCTGTGTCATTAAAAATCATCAAGCACTTGTATCTTGGCTCACAGGAAGGCAGGGTGCTTTGCTTTGCTGTCAGACTCCGGACGTTATACCAGGTCCCTCCTGGCCTCTTGTCAAGAAAGAGAGCATCTGGGGCAGCGAGGTGGGCACGTTGCTGGCACAAAATGTTGGCAGAAGCCAGGCTCACCTCAGTAGTGTCTGTAGGACTGCTAGAGGAATTGTTAATGCTGTTCGGGTTTGGGTCCAGACAAACTGAAGTTTGTCTCCAGGGTGTGGAAGCTGCAGGTGCCAGTCGCCCTGTATGCCCCTCTTCTGTGGTGTTCTGCCAGCTGCAGGAGCTTCACATCAGCCCTGGGATGGTTACGGGCTTTCTAGTCTGATGCTCGAAAGTTACCTGAACACCAGCTTTGTGAAGGTTTCAGAAGTTTTTCGTGGTCTTCCAGAAAACTGTGTGTTTGCCACTCCATTCTTACGAGTAAACAGCAGATCATCTCCCAGCTGTGCTGGGATGGGGAAGAAATGAGCTTCAAGAACACAGCTCTATGAAGACACTGTTTTATTTATTCTGTTGGTATTTTTTGAAAGCTCACAGAAATATTCTCACTGTTTTTCTCAATGTAAAATTTAGCCTGTCCTCATGGCTATACTGAAAATTAATGGGGAAAAAACCAAATAAGCCAAACCATAAGAGAACAAAAAACCTGTACAGTAGAAAGGCAATGAGTATCAGTATAGAAAACATGAAAGTCCTGTTTGTTTCAAGCTGACACTTTGAACTACTCCTTGAAGAAAGGTTTAGCAACTGTCACTGTCACTGGAGTCAGATTGCTGACATTTTGCTGGAGGAGCTAAGAAAATAGATCTCACTTGTAACTTTCTGACTTTTATTTCATTCTGTGGTAGCAGAAGCTGTATCATCAAGGTCTCTGGTATTTAAGGTTTCCGGCCCCCACCAAGAGCACCTTTTTTCCTGCTTGAAAGTTTGCATGTGAATTTTTTATCGTTGTTATAATCTACTGGTGCCCAACCATGCCAATGATTCTTTAGAAATAAGCAAGTCTCTTCTCTTGCAAAGTCCAGTGCACTATATTATAAGACTTTTATTTTTTTTTCCGAACAATCTTCGTTATACCCGTGAAACACTCGTGACATCAGAAAGCCAGCTAAATAGAAAATGTGCATTTGGCTTTACAGTTCCAATTATGACAGGGGCAAGCATCACCTTGTTTGAATTGGGAAGCAAGTACAAGGGCCACTGCTTACCACTGAACAGTAGAGAAAAGTATTTTTCTATTCATAGTCCCCACGGACTGCTTCAGTCTTTCAGCATTCCCATGCTACACAGAGTTCCAGCTATCCTTTTTTTACTCTCTTAGTTTTTTGCACAAGGTCATCACACAGAAAACAGCCGCAAGGAAAGATTTTACAATATTCATGCAGAATTAATGCAGAATGGTAGAAAAATTTTTATGCAAAGGAGAGGCTGGTTATAATTTTTTTCTGTTTTATTTTTTATTTTAGGTCACGTATTTCTGGTTAGAAGGTAATATTCAGGCATCAAGACCAAATTTTGCCTACTATTCAGACGTCGGTTATTTGTCTTGCTGCCTAAGACTGTAAGCTATAGTTTTGAGCTTTGCAGATGAGAGTTCATTATAGTAATATTTACTATCAGTCAGAAATGTTAATGACAAAAACACATAAGTTTAGATAGGGTAGAGGCATCTCTGCTTTATGATGCATATTCTCACACCTGATGAGTTTTTATTTATGTTAATACAATTAATAAGTTAGGAATTAAATACATGCAGACTATTGTTTCTACATTGTTAAGTATTTGTGTTTGCTGTTACAGAATCTCCTGTCATTTAAAGTCTATATTAGTTGCTCTTTCTTCTTTTGTTGTTTATCTACATGTTGGGCTTCTCAGACTAAAATCATTAGCCAGTTCTCAAACTGAGTTGCTCCAATTTCCCTAATTGCTGCATGCAAACCACCCTTTCAACAAATTTCAGTGTGACCCATCCGACCCACCTGACTGTTAACCTGAACAGGTGACTATAAATGTTACCTATTATAGCAGATGGCTGTCATCCTTAATCACTTATTGGTGTTGATGATCAGCCATTTTTGTTGAGGAAGAGAGAAAAAGAAGAGATCTGTCTGCTGTTTGTTAGGCTGCCCTTTAAGATGATCTTTATTATTGGAATTTTCCACCTTTTGAGTGGTTTGTTCAGAGCGTGTTATCTGGTACCAGTGATAGTGCAATAACTTAACAACAAGCTGGTAGAGCCAGATAAAAATTTGGTTTTCCTAAAATAGATTTCTGTTCCCACCTGAAGACTGTTTTGAGAGACAAGAATTCTTAACTTTAAGAAGGTATGTGCTAATATATACTTCCAATACAATGGTATTCTCTCAATGCCATATCTATTTTGTTAGCTGGCAAAAATGTAGAGAAAAAGAATCAGAGAGATGAGTGCCTTAGGGTCAAGCTGACCACCATGGCTATACATTACCTGAAGCTGTACATGCCCCAGACATACGTACTTTTATATTCAGTGCAGTTGTAAAGGCTGCTGGTTCTAACACCCCGCGGCAGGAAATTGGAAGAGAGACCTGACAGTAGGACTGCTTGCGCATGCAATGAAGCAGCTCTTTTTATTCTAAAACAGGCACCTATGCCCTCCAGGTCCAGCTCTAGAGGTCAATGTTGTTGGCTATCAGCAGTAACATTAAATGCAGTAGCCACGCAGGTTGCATTCTTGATCCATTCTTGGACCAGCATTCAAGAGACGTAGCACTGAGAAGAAACACTTTCTCAGACCATTAGCAAGCATGGCAGTGCTCAGGTAAGCAGAGCACCCAAGTTCTTTCTGGTTTATGACTGGCAGCTTTTTTTTTGTTTGTTTTAAATATGATAAGAGACTGGAATTCTGACATGGGTGATAGTGAAGTGAACATAAGAGTGTTTCTAGGGAGAAGGCTATTCATGATCTGGATAACCCAACCACAACCATTCTTAAACTGTTTTTATACGTCATGGTGAGGTTCTACACATTCGTCTAGGCTGTAGGGTGGGAGAAAATGCATCCTCATGACATTTTGAACAGAATTCTGTAAACCTTTTATTATAAGGATTTTCTACAAAACCCTTGATTTTTTTTCATTAATATACATCCTTTGAAGAGCTAGTTGTATCTGAGTGAATCCTGCAGTTTTCCCTTCCTAGGATTTGCACGCATTCTCCAATGCATAAAGGTATCTTGGCAGAGTTTTATGCTGGTTATTTTGTATTTGGCAGGTGTTTGCTTTACTGTTGTCTGAAATGTATTTTAATAGGAAAACACATGCCGCAAAGGTACAGTTAACTGGACAATAAAGGCCTTTTACTTCATTAATGAAGTGTATGAGAGAAAACTGAAATGCTATGAATTTTTTCATGCAGTAATCTGTTGGCAAACCTCTTCTTTGTCAGTGAGTGAAGCGTCCTGAAATGCTGTTGGTTGGTTAACATCTGCATGAGAAGTGCAGGTCTTCTGGTTGACTTTTCCTGCTTTTTGAGGGCTATTTTAGTCTTTTAAATAGAAGCTGAAATCCTATTTGGTTAGGTATTATAAATAGGATTCTCAGCTTATTGTAAGTGAATGAAGATAACTTGGTATTTTAGAAACATTCTGCAGCAGAAGGTAGCCATAACTTTTGTGTGGTTGAAGAACAGCAAATCAAATTGTGCATTATTTTCAGTTTATTATATAGAACTGTTATAAGCAACTAAATTAAAAGGAGAGATCTTTAGCAACTCTAGCGTGTTTGTGATAAGAAAAAAAATTGCCAACAGGGCTTGATAGATCATGTTAAGTCCCTCAAAATTTGACCATGATCAGGCCTGAATGATTGATATCGATTTGTGCACATCATTTTTAGTTGATTGAAATAAACCATCAACAGTATATCCCAAGTGATCACACAAGTTATAAATTAAGATCCTCGCATATACAGACATCTAGATAGCTCAACAGTAGACTAATTATGTCTGACTATATTTTAATTTTTTGTACTGTTAAAACAGCAATGGAGGATTGTGTAATCTGTAAAATTACCTTCGCTGAAGCTTGTGAAAAAGCGCATTCTGTTATGTGGCAAAGCTTGTCCTGTCTTGGACATAAATTATGCAGTTTGCTGGTCTAATGAAAGTAGCAATACGAAACCACTCACCCTTTTTTCTTTATTTAGGCTGGCTCTCTTTTCCTTTTGATTCCCCTCTTAACCTTGCTGTTACATTAATTTGCAATGTAATCTTTTTTTGTGCCTTTATAACAGGTGTTTATAATCGCTGGTGAAAATTAGCACTGTAAAGGGGTGTTGACAATTCAAAATCTGGTCATTTTCAAAAAGAATAATTTCTCAGTGATTTTGAAAATTGCATCTGATTCTAGGTCACTCTACAAATTTTGCTGTGTGCTTAAACATGTAATTTCATGTGTGGTCTCTCCCTTGCTGTGGTGTTTAAAATAGTAATATACTAATGAAAATGAAAGCTAAGTTCCTGACTGTAAAAAGAGATGTGAAGATTACTGTACAAGGAACTACGTGTAGTTCATAAAGTTAATGTAAGGAATAAAAGAATTACCTGATTTTTTTTTTTCCCATTAGATACAGTAACACAGTGTGTTAGTAAGACTAGTAAAGTGGCACTCACCTCTTCAAATGAACATCAGCCTTTCACTGAAGAAAATCCATTCAATACAGTGTGTTTGTAAATGAGTAACTCTGACTAAAGGTTAATACATCTTCAAACTGCAATAATGTTTCTTGGACTGGTCATCAGAAAACAGAGAATTGTTGGCCCCTTTGTCTGGAAACATGAACCTGTATTTCCTGAGCTAGAAGGCAAGCCTGGTAATCTAGACTGTGCAGTTTCAGAACTGTGAAATGTCTTTGGGATTTGCTGAATAGAGAATGCTGTGCTGTGTCAGTTGAAGTTGTACTTGTTCACCTTTAGGCAGAAGTCTCGCAAGTCTCAGTCTGATTCTGCTCTGTACAAAGGGAAAATAGCTTTGCAGTGAGGGCAGAAAGATATTTCTAACCTGGAGAAATTCACAGTCTGAGTCATTTGAGGCTTGGTAAACTGTAGTCAGAATCAGGTTGGCTTTCATTTAGAGTAAAGAAAAAAAAATCAGAGTATTTTCTATAGAAACTAGCCAATTGCAAGATGTTTCGATTTTGATAAGAAACTGATGGTGATGAAAACCACATAGAGGCCAGGCAGGATTCCAACAGAAACCTTCGTGTTGGAGAGGAGATACCATCAGAAACTTGCCTGGTTTCTTGACAATTCTTTTTCTGCATGCGTGGCACCTAGCCTGAATGATTGCAGAGTTTATTCTTTGTCAGCATCCACATCTACTCCTGGCCAATTTCATTTACCTGTATGTTCTTCTAATCTATCAGCCTTTTTCTGGAACTAGTGGGTGTCTGCTTTTCATTGCCTTGATGCCTCATTCTTCTGAGTGGAGAAACCTTGCTTTCAGTTCCTGGAAACCCCTCCATGCCCTACTGATGCAGAGCACAGATCTTGCAATCGTTAGGCTCAGTGTTTCTCAGACAAGAAAAAAGTTCCCCAAAGGTGCCAGAGCTTTCTAGTCTTTATGTTCAGTAACATTTTTATCCAATGTCTTCCCATCTGAAGACCTACCAGTTTGTTTCAGGTGTTCTGTGTTTCCTCTATAAGACAAAGTTAATTTTTAAGTAAGAGGTAGATGAGATGGTCTTATTTCTGCCACACCTCCTCTGGACAATGGTGAAAGAAGGATAAAACTAAAAATCCAGAAGAATCTAGCACTGGGGAAGTATTCCCCAGAATCTGTCTTTGAAGACTTGACTTAGGGGAATCAAAGCAGCAGTGAGCTAGCTCTGCTGTGGAACAGAAACATATCTGTTGCAGCTACTCAGTGTTGGCTGGAAACAGAGTTAAGGTGAGTCAAAGCCAGAAGAGAGTGAAAAATTAGCTTCAATCAAATGGAAGAGGTTATATTTCTGTAATACAGTCCTTACTGGAACATAGCTGTGTAGAAGAAAACTTCTGAAAAGTGTACTCTTCAATAAATCTTTCACACTAGAATTACTTATGTTTATCTTAACTTTCTTGAGTGTGCCAGCACACAGGAGCCTTTGGTAAAGAAGCTATTTAGCATGCAGTATTGATCTGGTGATTAGAGGTGCTGAGTACCCAAAATCTCACAGAGAAAAGGTGAATGGAGCACATCTCAAATGCCTCCTAGAAACACTGCTTGCTACAAGTGTATGCCTCTCTTTAGAAACCAGAACAATACTGATTTTACTCAGACCATTACATGAAGTTAAGTATGTGTTATCCTTTCTTATTAGGAAATAAAATGCTGAGCCTCTGTTCACGCCTGTCAGACATGGGGCATGGCAAGGGAAGTGTTCCAGGTTCCGGGTATGAGGGATTTCAGAGAACAGCAACAAAAACGTATGCAGATGAAGGTGTTTTCTAAGGAAAAATGCAGAGCGTGTCCAGACAGCACGGTGCAGTGCTCCAGAGATTTTGGGGTATTTAAATGAGGTAATTTGAGTACTAGGAGTCTTACACGTGTTTTGATATTTCATTTGGGTTAATCTGGCAGGGGAAATATATACTCTGAGTTAGTAGCCTGCACTGAGGCTATAGGCTGACTGACTTGCTGTTAATTAATGTGTTAGTACTTTATCAGTAGACTGGAAGACTCCAGGTTCTTGACTGAAAAGGTTAATATTCCTAGGCTTTCAATACAGTTAGTAGCTATTGAGTTAGAGAGGAATCTAAAAGCTTTTCTTCAAAGGCAAGTTCACTTTTGCAAGGTTAATGGTACCTGGGTTTTATATATGGGGGGTGTGTGTGTATGACTTTCAACAAAATCATCTGTTTCCAAATGAGTGGAGGTGAAATTCATGCAATGCAGGGTGTCCAAGCTGATCACATAGATTTTATTAGAGCAACATGCCCCCAGGAGGAAAGACAGATGTGAATTTTTAATCTCTTCTGTCTCACTGGAGGGGTGAGTTGGGAGATGGTAAAGATTCTGTCCTGTTATTACTTTGATTTTGTAGACAGAAGAGAATGAAACTGTTCAAAAACTTGGGCTGAAAAATTCCCCCTTGGAATCAATGTTTGTAAAGCAGTGCCAGAATGCTGCCTCTTGGTAACCAGAAATAACAGTGAGTACTAACCTTTAATGGATGAAGAAAAGTCACCAAGTACATTTCTAATGACAGCAAGAGAATATTGTCTGGAGTTTGAAAGCTTTTCAGAAGGTTATGAAATTGTGCCTGATGGGCAGGCTTCAGCAGTAGGTGAGAGCTTTGGGCAATTTTGTCATCAGCTGTTTGCTGTGTGCTGTTCTTTCCCATGTTAACTTTGTTAATGTCTGACACATCGAGGAGAATTACATTGACTGATCTGCAGTAACAGCCTGATTCAATGCCCAGTGAAGCTAATGGATGTCTTTACACAGGCATAAGTTGATTTTTAGATTCCAGATGCTCTTCATTGCACATTGTAATTAGCACCATTGTTCTCAGAAAAGAGAAATGACATCTCTGAAATTGGAAACGGCGTATCTTCAAAATGGTAGAAAGTTTTGCTGTTGCACTGGGACTGACTGATTTCAGTCTTAACGTAGTATTTCTGTTTAAATAAAGCCAGACTAAGTCTAATGATGTAAAATGTTATTTTGAAGTCCTTCTAGAATAAGTAGAAACGTATACTACACATTATAAAGTCTCTGTATAAAAATCTTTACAACTTGTTTTATTAGTAATACCTAATATTGGAATCATTGAGCTAACCTGTAATATCAATTTGGCAATGCTGCAGGATGTCCTAAGAGTTATTATTACAGGTAGAAATCTTCTGATAAATGGCGAGTATGCAATCACTAGAAGTTCGTATATGGGGGAGGTCTAGCCTAGTGCACTTCTTGGTAACTGTGCTAAAGCTTTTCTGATTTTAGCTATTGGATAACAGCAAACAAATGTTCCAGAGAGGAACCCAGGCTCAGCTTTCCTGACTTCCTGGATTCTCACTTTATGATAGATTCATTTGCGTTCCCTTAGAATATGGACATTTGCTGATTTTCTTTGAGCTGCTAGATAAATCTGAGGTCAAGACAAATTCCACCTTAGCGCTTCAATGGTGATGGATGATGCTTAGTCCAAACCACTGCAGTATGAAAAGATTGTACATTTCTTCATGTACTTATCTTCACACAATTTCTGTGAGATTGGAAAGTGACTATTATGAGAAGCCTTTGGAAAAATGTTATTTTTTCTTTCAAAAAATAGGAACAAAATATAAATGATGACCTATTCTGCTCTTATTTCCATTTGCAAGCAGCCAATGATAATTTAATTATGTTGATTTAAATCTGATGTAGGCTTCTGAATTCAGTTGATATATAAAAATAGAGAGAGTTTTCTTTTAACACTTGTGCTCCTTTCTGGTAGCCTCCATTTACTTCTTCCACCTACTTATCTGTGTTTAGGTTGCAAGAAAGTGGATGTGGAATAGTGCAGCAATTAGGGTTTGTCATGGAAAATAAATAGATGTGCAGTTCTAAGGTAATACTACAGCTGAAAACCAGGGAAATTAAAGTCACAATTTCTTTGAAATAGCTTTGTTTTGAAGAAGTCGGTCTAAATGTGCAACTGAGAGTAGAAGTTTGGCTTGGAAAATAGAAAATGTATAGAAGTGATTAGACTTATTTTGTTACCATTTCCTATTTCATTTTTAAGCATTGCATTTATATTCCAAAGCAGACTAGGATTTATAGGTATGATTGAAAAACATGCTCCTGAGAGAGACAGCAAGGAAATGCAAAAGCTTAGAGGATGAAGTTAGGAATGGGTAGAAGATAGTGTGGTAAATGGAGCAGAGACAAAAATTGGAGCTGAGGCTGAAAGGGAAAGAGAGGAGGTGAGAAGAGATAGTGCAAAAAAGGATTAGGCATTAGTGAACAGAACACTGAAAACCAAGATTAAAGAAGAATTTAATGAGATTTTTTTAAGAGGACCCACACTTGATTGTATTGTAGGCTGAGGTCACATAGCAAGTTTTTCAGTGACATTTCCCACAGGATGAAAACGGTATTATTTGGTAATCAATCTACTACCCAGTTAGCAAGTTAGAGCTGAAGTATGTGTTATGTGGAAAAATTGTGAAAGGGAATTTGTTTTTTTGTTTCCAAACTCTGCACATGGTGCATCCTCAATGATTCCATAAAAATGCAGGGGTTTTTTGTTGTTTGTTTGTAGGTTGTTTTTTTTAAGTAATCATTTGCAGTGGATCATGATCAATGCAGAACACGCTGTCCAGTCTTTGAACGCTGCTCAAAACATTTGTCATAGAACTCAACCTTGGCAAGCCATTTCATTTTTCCCTATTCCTTCATAAATGTCTAGAGTTTGAAGTAAGATTGGACTACTGAATAATCTAGCAAATCTTTCATACTTTAGGGGTATCATCAGAAGCAGCAAAAGGTTGGGAAGCAGTAGTAAATTTAAGAATCTCTCAATATATAACCTGCTGATCAGGTGTTGCCTGTTAAAAGTTCTACAACTATGTGAACATCTTGTCTCCCTCTTCGTGGGAGGAGCTATGCTGTTTATTCAACTTCAGGATGTCACTTTTAGGATGTCTTGCAGCTTAGAGAATACTCTCCTTTTTTTTAGCTGGTGTCCAAACAACTTTACTGAAACAGATTGATAAGCATGATTAATTTCTCATTTGATTCCCTGTCATTGCAATAACCTAGGGGTGCTTGGAAGTCTGCCTTCCTTCCTGAAGCTTCAGGGTTAAAAAGGGTAATGCGATGCACTCTGTGTGATGGATAAAGAATATATACAGCAGTCTTTCCTCTTTTGTCTATCAGGGTGACTTTTTGCCATCCGTTGCTTTGACAGCCTCTCCCTGTAAATTGTAATTTCAGTCTTTCTTCGCATGCGTGTAGGCCAGAACCCTAGCAACTTCTTTTTACCATCTTTTGATTTCATTCATAGTGGCTGCGGTATAAGCATCTCTTTAGGCAGTTCCCTTACTTGGCCAGAGGGAAGGCAAGAGATAGCATTCCTGTGATGACAAACGTGTTGCTTTCCCAAAGGGCAAACTTGAAAGGAACCAGTTTGCAGTGTGGGTACGTTTTGTTGTTGAGCTTTAAGCTCAAGGCTAGTTGCCAGTTTAATCTGTTTTCAAAACGAAACAGAACCAAAGCTGCCTTCTGGCTTGTCATTGACTTTTAAGGTCTTGCAAGTCACTGTCCTTGCTCCAGAAGTTCTGAGCTTGAATCTATGTTAGCTCTCCTGGTTTTTTGAGGGATGGTTCATGTTCTTTTACCGGTAGAAAAAAAACATCTGAATAAGGTCCAGACCTTATTGAAGTCCTGGACAGTTTTTTTTCAGGAAATGTGTCAGGTTATGACATGATGTAAAATATTTTCCTAGAGGATATCACCTTTTTTTGTTGTTGTTTTCACGTTATTTATAAATCTCACTACAAGATAATACAGTTCATTATCAGTCACTAAGTTTCATTTAATTTTTTAACTTTTTATTTTGGCTTATAAAGAATTATTTCTTTACATGGATATGAAAAAAATGTAGAAAAGCTGCATTTTTTTATTAAAAGTGGTAGAATAGGAATTCTCTCAAGCACCTGTAGTGCATTCAGATTTTGCTCACGTTTGAATCCCAACTCACCTGTCCCTTGTTGAGGTTTCTAACTCAATGTGAGCTCTTTCTGCCCACTAACACAGAGCTGGCTTTGGCTATTACTGATCAAATGACTGGTCAGGCTGCCTGTCTTTGAAAAGAGCAGGTTTAAATTTTGGAAGACTGCTCCTTTCAGATCCTAGCAATAATAATAGATGCATACCTGTGTGTATAGGTGTATATATGTGTGTGTGGCAGCACACATGCATGCACGGGTGAGGTGTGTCCCCCCCAGCCAGCACCTTCTTTTGAAACTCTCTCATCCTCATAGCAAGGAGGGTACTTAGCGAATTTCCCCAAGCGACTGATTTAGTTTCAAAAGGGCAAAACCACTTTGTCCTTCCCAAGGGGTTATTTTCAGAGTGCTTTGAAAAAAAGTATTAAATTAAATGTGCATGTGTTTTTTTAAAAGAGCTGCTCCGGCAGATGCAGCATGGTTCGCAGCATATTCCGCTTGAATCCAGCGGGATGAGTATAAGTTGCCAACAACAGCAACAAAACATGGGGGCGGGGGGGAGGCAGGCAGAGGGAGAAACAGAAAATGTGTTGACAGTGGGTCTGACCGACACAGCCCAAAACAATAGTATGCATGTTTAGCCTGACTGGCTCTATTCATTCTCCTGTCAGTACTTGGCGTGCCTGCATCTCCAAGGCAGAAAAGCTGCAGGAAGTGTCTCTTCCTCACACAATACATAGAGAAATTTCTTGACACTATATTCTTCAGCTGCAAATGGATGGTCCTGGTAGGTTTTTGATTAGCTAGCAGCTTTAAAAGATCTGGTAAGTTAATAGTAATGATGCTGAAGAATAATATGTATGTGTGAGAAAGGCGTGTTATATAAATCAGCCTAGTGAATGTTGACTGGGTAAGCTTTTCTCTTGTGCTGCACAGCACAGAATTTGAGCCTGCTGAAATGTGTAGGAAAAACACTGTCCATGCCTTAAAAATGCTGTTTTTCTGGTTCAGATTACCTTAGCTACATTGAGTCCTAGGGTGGCACATGATCAGCTGCTCTTCAAGAGCGTGTTTACCTTGCATTTGATGTGCAGCCCGTGCCCCATTTCTCCTGAAGTACATCCTCAGGCCACTCTTTAATCACCTGCCAAGGCCTTTAATTTGGCAAGAGAGATGCTTGAAAATGACATGTAAAAAGTGAACCTCCAGTTACTCTCTATATGCAGGACTCCAGCACAGTACTTCGCTTGCACAGTGGCATGCTGTTGCAAAACCACTGCAGTCACTCCAGGTTGCCTGGATGATGCCTCCAACCCCACTGCAAATCAACGGGAAATAATGCAAAGCTAGAAACTTTTTTCTTAATAGCTTGCTTGCCATTTCTGCCTTTTTTTTTTTTTTTTTTT
>Ga0065711_1044199_pt1 | contig 14244 bp, 8 predicted proteins | sample Hoacrofraction12_FD_59098 | JGI IMG/M metagenome (GOLD analysis project Ga0065711, IMG submission 59098) | Hoatzin crop microbial communities from Cojedes, Venezuela - Epithelial fraction 12 v2 (version 2) | ecosystem: Host-associated > Birds > Digestive system > Esophagus > Crop | place...
TTTTTTTTTTTTTTTTTTTTTTATCCTGGGTACTTTTCAGTCAGCCTTCAGAGCTTTTCATAGCAGGCAGAGATCAGGCACTTTGATAATGTCTTTGATACATTTAATCATAAGATCCTGGCTTTATATGGCTCTGGCAGGGACTGACAGAGTTGCTTTAAAATATCTGCCTTGATTCAGGTGTTGCAGTGCTTGTAGATGACAAAGGAAAATTGTGGTATTTCCCTAAGAAGGTTTGCAGTCTCTTATTATATTTGTTGTTACGATTCCTTACCAAAAAGTTAAAAAAAAAAATTTAAAAGGTGTCTGTAAACTAGAAATGTCAGTCGAGTTTTGTCCTGAATAGTGAAGTTGTATGTGGTTTTTTTTCCCAAGCAGGAATATAGTATCCATCACAGTGCTTTGTTAGCCATACTTTTCCTACACTTTTATACAGCTGTAGCCATGCTTGCTGTCTTGGTTTACGAAAAAGAGTGCCACATCAAGCTAAATATCATGACTCCATAAATCTTGTACCAGATAAAAGGCTGAGAATAGTTTAGTTGGTATTCAGCCAACTCAAATGGCAAAATTGCTTTGCATAATCTAATCTTTTCAAAACTAAAACCAAATACAGTCTACTGCTTCAGACTATCTTGCTATCTTCAGCTATCTTGCTGAAGAAATGAGGAGTGTGTTGGTTTGACTATCCTGAATTGTCTATATGATGCCAAATAACCTTGTCAAATGGGGAGTCAAATTTTCATACTGAGCTCATATTTGAAATAACAGCAGCATTAAAAAAAACCACAACCAAACTATTTCATACTAATATATTATAGATTTAATTACTTTTTTTTATGTGCTGAAGTGAAGACATCTCGGATGAGTTGGGGGCTTGTTGCATTCACGGTACATTAGCCTCCCTCTATACTTGTGTATTTACTCTTGAAATTATATCATCCAGTCTTGCTCCATGATGCTGGATCGTGTTGCATTTCAGACTACCTAGGACAGACTGCTCTCTGGGTTTCATGACAGGATCACTCTGAACTGCTACTGCATCATTCGGAGGAGTTTTCTCTCCCTGCTCAAGGTTGTGGACTTGGCAATGTGGAGTTATATTTCATTGTACGAGGCAGCGGGAAAGTCGATACAGGGAGCTGACTGTGAAGTGGTGATGCTGAGAAGTGAGAAGTGATTTGCAAAAAATTGGGAAATACCTGTGTTTGCAGAGTGTGGGACTTATGGTTCAGCCCAGTGCCTTTTGCTCCCATGGCTACAGCAAATGTGAGCGAGCGCCTGGGGTTGAAACCAGAAATTTTTAAATACTTGAGCAGTCCAGAGCCATGCATTACAGTCTGCTAGAACAGGGGTTTACAGACAGTGGAAATTGCAGCCAAAGAGCTACTCATTCTGTGTATTTTAGACACTTAAAATGGGATAAACTGCTTTTAGGAAGTATCCCTTTTCGTTGTTGTTATTGTTACTTGATGCCATAGGGAGCCTGTGTGGCCTGCCTGAATTAGAGGTGTAGCTTTTATACAGGTGAAGTTACATGAAACCAGTTCCTCTCTGCTGCCCAGAGCTGAATTGTCTGAAATTTAGGCCCAGGATTACAGGAGTTTTGTTTTACAGGTAGTGTTCAGCTGGGAATTCAGGAAAAACAAAGAGTGCTTGTGTGCTTGGTATCATGACCAGTGTACCAACAGCAAATGTCATGGCTAATGAGGAGAAAGGTTTTGTGCGATTTAGATATGCTTGAAGTGTAACTCCCCATTTGACTGGAAATAAATTAAAGAGAGAAAAGGAAATTATCCGTGCTGGGTACGATGCTATTCGCATGAATCCTTAAAAAAAAACAGCCCTCTCCTAAATGAAACATGGTTTCTTTCCACATTGGACAAAGTTAATTATTCTTCATTTACTACTTTATTATCCATTTTACCTTTCTGGACAAGTAAGGTCTTTACGACGACTCTAGCTGGCAGAACTGGCATTGAATTAGCAACTGCTGCGTTTCAGCAACACCCATTTTGTTTGCATCTGTTTTAGCCCATCTCAAGGGAACATGAAATAATTTTTTTCTGTTTATGGTACCAGTAAGTTTGACTCAAGGGCCAATCGGTTAATGATGCTTAGGTAAGTAAAACTGTTTGATTCTTTAGCACTGATGCTGTTAACACATTTCTTTTATTAGAAAATGCCCCTTTGACGATAAGACAAGGGATGGAAGGGGATGAAAGAAGAAAAATTAACGAGTGATAGAATTATCTGTCAACAGTCTGTCATAAACTTCACTTGCAGGCTGGATTTTGTTAAAGCTAGTTATTAATCTGCTAGATATGCTTGGAATGGCATTCCAGTTCTTTCTACAGGTGTTCTAGCATTATTACCTCTCTATTTAGGAACATCATTAGTAATGGAAACTTGCCATGGAAATCATTTAAATGCCTGCCAAGTTCTAAAGTTGCTACTAACACCTCAAAATCTCAAAATATGGTGTCCAGGTGATGCTAAATATTTTTCCTTCCTTTAATATTATTCAGTTCCTTTAGAGGAAATCTTGGTTCCGTATCAATATTTAAGAGATTTCAGTAAATGCATGTGTCACGTAGGAGAACAATGACCAATCCTGTGCTTCTTTTGAACATGTCCTGAATCCATGTTGTTTCAGGAAATGACTAAGTGATGCTTTCAACTCAAATTCCAGCACAGCAATTTTTCCCATTAAACAACAGGATTATCCATGTCTATTTTTAGAGTAGTTTAAAGTTCTTACTAAAAGACATGAAGTTTTTTGGTTTTTAGGATTACTCAGACTATGGTAAGAGCTTTCGTTCTTTACACACAAATCTGTTGAGTTTTGGTTTATTGGGTTTTTTTCTTTTTTTTTTTTTTTTTCCTTCCTTCTTTTTTAAAAAATCCAGACTACGTTTTCCAGGTGCTTTTGAGATTCTATTTTTTAGATTCGCACTGATGCGTATAATTCAGACTTGAACACATTGTTTCCAGGATGGGACTTACACTGAAATATTTGCTTTTCAGAACATGAATAGCCCAGTGGGACATCAGGGATTACACATGCCTCAAGTTCAGCTAGTACTGAAGTGCTGTTCTGGATTAGAACCCTATTACGGATATATGGTTTAAAATAATTCCGATCATTACAAATACAAAATTCAAATGTGTTTGTAAGGAACATGCAGCTGGGCAAAGACTTTTATTCTATTATATTTTCAGAGAAAACTATGTGGTTTTGCCTCAGTTCTCACAAATCCTTCATTGACATAGTAAAAGTCAGCTGGCAGCGAGTCCAGTATGTCAAATTAATGAAAGTCGTGGGAGAACTCCTACAGATATCTGTGGCAGCTAAGTATCATAAAGGGTTTATAGAAGGCATTTGCTTCTTGGCTGAAGTAAGGGTTGATTTTAACATTAGTTTTGTCTTCCTCTTTTGCTGCTGTTGTATTTGCTAATACTGGCCCAAATTCAGGAACCCAGTTAAGCACATATTTAAATCCATCCTTCAGCAAATAACTTACACTTGTTTACTTTGAGATCAGTTAAGACTTAAAGAAGTGGTAAAAATTAAGCATATTTTGAAGTGTTTTGCTGAATGTAGCCCTTTATTCTTCTCCTGATTAAAAACAAAGCAAAACTGATTAGGCATTTGAACATCCAGTGGAAAGAAGAGAGCGGCTGGATGGCTGGTATCCTGCAAGCTCTTGAATTTCAAGGAGGAGTTGGCAAAAGAGTCAAAGGTGTCGAAATATAACCAGCATAGAATAAAAGTCATCCCTTACGAATAATTGGGAATTTTCCCATCAATATCAAAAGATAGGGTATCTGAAATCTGGCTTTTCCATTAGTAAAAATTAGGAGGGTCCACAAACATGTAATAACTTTCAGTTGTGTCTGTCTGGAGCAATCTTGTAGCAGGAATTGGTGTGCAGATAAAGCTGTTAGCTAGGCATAGTTTTCTTCTCCTTATGTTACTCAAAAATATGTTTGTTGGGGTATTGTCGCAGCAATAAGAAACTTTCCAAATATCAAATGCAGCTTTCTGAGAACAGTCTTCATAGTAAGATATGAAATGGCTACAAAACTGTTGTATGCAAATATTAAAATTACTGAAAGGAGTCTTTCATTTGAACAGTTATTAAAAATGTGTTGGAATCATAATACATTAGTTATTTTATAATGTGCGTACATCGTAGTGTGTTCCTCAACCTAGTTTTATTTGTTAGCTTCTTTTTTGGCTCTTTCCATCTCCAGTTGTACCAATGAAATTCATTTCTCAAGGGTGCTCGGAGTCTTGAATACTGTTTCACACTGTGTCTCCTTCGGATTGCAGCCTCTTTGTCTAATGTATGAAAGCTTTTACCGCTATGTATAATAAATGCAAACAACATTGGTCTTCCCACCTGCTTTGGTGCTGTGTAGTTTTGGCTCCTACACATCCCTTAGTGGATCTAGTGAGAGAATATTCATTCTGGGGGACACAGGACATACTGAAGGGGTCACTTCTGAATCCGGTCAACTCTGTCACAGGTTTCTGTGTCGGGCAGTAATTTTCTGTATTTAAATATGTGCAAGCTAGTTTTAGTTTGACATCACTGACTATTTTAATCCTGGGTCATATGCAGGGTATAGAACAAACCATTTTTCTTGTGGCTATTTCACCATCTTGTTATTACACAATACTTTTTACTGTAAATAGCAATAGTCTTTATGTCAAAGTGTGGGCCCACATCCATACTGTGTGCAGCATCATGGTGAGGGCAACTCCAGCCACAGTTCCAGCTCAGTGCCAGTAAAAGTGGTGCCAACTTCTCTGTCTCCTTCATGACATTCTGTGATTAATTGGCCTAAATACTCAAAGCGCCTTAAATTATTCAGGTGCATAATATGTACTTAACATTTTTATTTTTCTGATTTATAACCATCAGCACCAACTTAGAGAGCTAGACCCCTGAGATTAAAATAATTAATTGCTAGATGCTATTAGCTACATATTGGTAGAGAGTATTTAAGTTGCTAGTGATCTCTTGTCCTCTTCACACTTTACAGTTCCTATGATTCATCTTCTCATTTCTTAAAAAAACAACACATTAGTTTATTGTAAGGTCAGTTGTGTCTTTTTCATGGATAAGAAGATGCTTTAGATTATGAGAAAGAGACATTTGTTAATTTAAGACTGCTATTGTAGAATTGTGGGCTTTTCAGTTCAACTGTTTATTAACGAATTCTATACAACCAAAGGTACGCAGCAGGATGAATTAGATCTGAAATGCCTATACATGCTTGAGTGGGAAAAGCTGTGTGATAAAAATACTTTCTTGAAAGTGAAATAAGAAAACTGGGCATGTTGTTCATCCAGGAATTTAGACACTGAAATTTCTTTAAGAGTTAACCTGTCTTTCTTCATGTCTTCCAGTTAATTCATGGGAGGAAAACATACATTTTTATAAGCAAAGGAAGTGACTTTGAAAGGGAAGCACTGTTGTATTTCTTTTCTTTCAGAAGATGAATGTTACTTCATTAAAGGCCGGGCAAATATGTTTCCATTATAGCTGTTATTATCTCATTTAACTCATTTACCAATGTTAAATTACTGTGTGTCTGCCACTGCAAGTGCAAGATTTAGTTCACGTTCTGGTATGCATATCAGAAGTGCAGGCTGAGACTCTGCTGTGGTAGTTAATTAAAAATAAAAAAATCCTTTGCCTTCTTGCAGTCATAGCTGCATCTTAGGCTTGCAGTTCACAATATCACCATTGTTCTGTTGTGATGCCCTCTGGAGATCTGCAGCACTTTCCGCTCAATTAAAAAAAAAAAGTCAGGGTACAAAAGATAAAATGTGAGTTGCTGAAAAACTTGCAGGCAAGTTTTACAGAAACTGTTCTGTGAGGAAAAGGCATTCCTTTTGAAGGACTCTTTTGCATTTGAATGCTGGTATGGAAAAAGCTACAATACTGGCAAAAAATAGCGTAAGTGACAAATGAGTTGGGTAATGGTAACACCTCATCTGTGCTGCTTTTAGAGTTGCACCCAATTAAATGATGGCTGGTTTGAACAGATGGTTTCTGAAGTCAGAGAATAACTAAGCCAACTGGGACAAAATTCAGTGGTTGTCTCAAGGGCAGGATCATAAATTGACACTCTAGAAGGTACGGCATAATAAAACCATTATTGGAATATGTTTACGTATCTGTCATTTTTCCTCCTGTATCTTTTAAGTACTGGGAAACATCAAGAAGCCATGAGAACCAGAGTTTAGATTATGCAACTTTCCTTCTGCAGTGATCTGAATTCTCAACTCCAGATATTACCTCAATACATTAACATGGTGAGCCACTAGTGAATTAAGAGCTTTATAATGAAAAAAAGTTAACAAGCCATCAGCATTTTATTTATAGAAACAGCTGTTAGACAAACACGGCGTCACAACTCTGAAGTTTGTATATGCCATTAACACTGTCAAATAACCCCGAAGACTGCCATATTGACAAATTCTGTCTTAATGCTGATTTTATGTGCAGTAATAATACAGGATTCAATTTAACATGAATTTTTTCACGTGTTTTAGTATTCAAATACACACTTTAATTTACATACCATCCCAAAATTCCAAATTAAGGTGCAAAACTACTATTTGGTTATTGTACATCAGTTTTGAATTCTGTTTTTGCTGTCATTCAATTGATAAACTGTATTTAACAGATGAGAATTGTTCAGTAGGCCTTGTTGCTAGGCTCCGTTCTCCCACACAGATATTTGTGATTATGGACAGGCTGGGGTCATTCATCTTATCTGGAGGGGGAAAAAAACCAAAGCCAACCTGACAGAATAATTTTACTGTAGACATAATTTCAAATAAGTGCTTGGATGCTTTGGATAGTGTTATTGTGAAAGCCGTCTTTTGAAAACTGAAGCCTGCTACTCCCCCAATCTTTCCTTCTTAAGCATGAAGCTGGGTTTCACCAGCAAATTTGAGTATGTGGAGAAGTTCCTATGAGTTTGGTGCAGCATATGATTTCACGATTTCCATGATTCTCATCTCTGTAAAATGCCTTTGAGAAACAAGTGTGTGCTATGTGCGATAAGCAATGTGGTATGCTCTGAGGCAGGAAAGGCAACCAGAGCGAGGACAGAGGAACCAGAAGGGAAGGTTTCCGACTATTTGAATAAAATACCAATTTTCACATATGATTTAATTACTGAGATTCCCTGAGCTATATGTTTCAAATTCAGGTGAAATTCTGGCATTACAAGAAAGAAGTTGAATCCACAGCCTCTCAGTCGTTTTTTTTTTAGATCATGTATTCACTTGGTTTCTTATATTTTCTTGTGCAATGTCTGACAGTTAGGCACTTACAAAGAACACTTTTGCATTCTGCTGCAAGTGTTCTTAATGTTGTAGCATTTTTTTTCACATTATAGTTTATTTGTTTATAGTGCTCTGAAAATTCTAATTTTCAGACAAATTCTCATTTTCCTCAGACAAAAGTTAACAAAGAAAAGTGAAGTTAGAAGATAGAAGCTTTTTATAAGGTTCAGTAACACCAAATATTCCTCACAAATCTATAGCATTTTTTAGAATTGCATTGCAAACAGAGTTTTTAAAAAAAGTAGTTATCAAATTCTTGTAGTACTCTCATACTGCGTATGTGTTGGAAGTTGTTTTGTTTTGTGTTTTACAGTGACTGTTATCCTTCTCTTTGATCAGTATTTGGTATCTGTAGAACTGGAAGTAAATCGTCCAGATTCAATCACGACTGTAGTGAAAAGAAAAATTCTCTATGGAGCAGTCAAATGTTAATGTTAATTACTGTTAGTGGTGCATTTTTCATAGAGCAGTTTGGATGTCTCAGAGTAGTAGCTTAGAAAAAGCGCGTTAGGTCCGCAGGTTGTGAGTTTGTCCCATACTATAAAATATCAGCTAAGTATTCTTCGATCCTTCATACCTTATTCTAATGGCGTGTTAATAGCATATTGAGTAGATTGCCCAGCCTTAGTGGCCACATGTAAACAAAGTGATCCATAGTCCTGACAGACCTGAACTGTGGGTGGCATGTAGGGATGCCAGCGGAGACTTTGCAAATTAACATGTCGACATTGGGGTTTCCCAGATTGCGAGCCTCTCATGTTCTCACGCTCACGTGGTTGCTGGTGGCAGCTGAAGGTATAACTCTTCTCTTGTAAACCTTTCTTTTCCTTATTGGTAGAGTGCTTGCTTTTGAGTATGATCTCCATACATGTGTAAAACTCCTAAAAAAGCCCCAGAAAACTCAGGGGTGTGTGCATAGGAAGAGCTGACGTGAGAAGCATCATACGGTGCAAAGGACTCTGTCTCCATATTTTTATCTTCTTTCTTGGAAAGAAAGTATCTTCAAATGACGGTTTGTTGACAGTTTGTCTTCAGTCAGCACACTAGCAAAGACCATTATGTCAGCTTCTGTGTCACTGAAATGTGTCATGAATTCAACTAAAAATCTACATGTAAGGAAATGAAAGATTTCATTAGATTACTAAGTCAATTAGAAAAGCCCACATATCAAACATCGTTTCCTGGCATGGTAGAACTACAGAAATCTGCTGCTGTTGACTACGGAGATGATTTTGTCAAAATGGATTTGAATTCATAATGTGCTGAAGTGAGTGAATTGCTGAGACAGTAGTACTGACAAAAATGCATTTGAAAGACCTTGAAAGAATGGGGAAAATGAGAAACTAGTGATGACCTACCGAAAAATTAGAGTTGGCGAAACCAGGAAAGAAAATACAAATAAGGGTACTCCTGACTGCTAAGCTTTAAAATGCGGTGCTGAGTCTTTTGAGTATTTCATGGAAGCCCTCAATGGTATTTGTATGTGAATTTGTATTCGAAGCAGCTGAATTGCTGCTTTGTGTGTTTTATTTGTGTGTTCAAGTTTGCTATAAACGAGAACATCAGTCAAGTCTGTGAGAAAATATTTTGGAATAGGAGAGGACAGACTATGAAGAGATGCATACAATTATATTCATCTAATAAGAGGTCAGTATATGTTACAGTGAGAAAATTCATAACAAAACAACGATCATGTAGGCTGGGATTTTCAAAGGCACCTAAATAAATCGTGAAGTTCTCATTGTATTTCACAGTGATTTTAACGGTTTTGTTCCTCTTCTGTTCACAGCCAAGCACTGCTATTTCAGGGTGAGACCACACACAGCAAGAGTCACTTCTGGAATAGAAAGTGCCTGTACAGGGAGTTAATCATGAAGAGTTAATTCATAAGAACTCTGCATGTAGACAAGAAGTTCATATTGTGCAGTGTGATCGATATTCGGGTGTACGTAATGCACCTTGAAGTGATGTGCTTTGCGGTAATTTAATTCTGCAATAACAGAAGTATGAAACAAGGAAATGAGAAAGCGCTGCTTGCATCATCATAGCCAGAAACATATGGAATATATTCGTACAGCCTTAGCTACAGCCTGATCTTCCAGAAAGAATTGAGACTTTTAACATTTTTAGCCTTTCTTGTTAACTCTGCGTGAAAGAAAAAGAAGTGGTGATTGATTCATCCCTAATAAAACAGAAGTTGTAGATCTTAATTTGTTGTGTCGTTCTCACTTAACCTTTTAAAAGTATAAAAACAGATTGTTGCAGTTTTGTCCTGTTAAATTATTGTAGAGGTAGTAAAGCATGGGAAAAAAATTGGGGAAAAAGAAGGTAAAATGTGTGTTCTATTGAGGGCAAAGATTCTTTTCTCATTTATTTCAAGTGTCCAGATTTACCCGTGGTGCTCAAATATTTGTTCTTGGTTAATGTTGTTACCAAGACAGCTGATTTTTCAAGGACATTTAAACATTAAAATATAATTTTATTTCTTTATGCACGCACATGCATCACAGGAGCCAGTGCAGTGCTAATAGCTATCCTTGGATCTTAAAAGGAATCTCTTTCAAGGACCTGTTAGAATCTGCTCCTGTATCAAGCCTCATCCAAATGCTCGCCTGGCTGAAGCCTGGAGCTATAAAAGGGTTCTGTCAACGTGAATTCCTGCGCTACCTTCCCCTTCACCCTGCTGCATGTTTAGAAAGATGGCCTGTTTTCCTAACAGTAAAAGATGTAGAAAATGTGCTGAAGTTCACTGAAAGGAATTTAAAAGGAAATATTTTTGTCTTGGCATGTAACGCAGTTGTAAGAAGAGTCACTTTGATGACATCCATCTGTTGCAGATTAAAATAGGTTGGAATCGGGGATTGTAAAGTGAGTTAGTACAGCGTGATAAGTAGGGTGACGGAAATAAATGCGTTGAACTGGATTGGGTGACTGAAATAAAGTGCTTTGTAAATCAGTATTAAGAGGCTGAAAGTGGGAGGTTTTAAGGATATTCTCACGATGTGAAAGAATGATTTTCACCCGGTGTTTCTGGCAGGGAGGTGAAGTTAGATGAGAAACAGGCTCGGCTGGAGGTGTTTCACTGGAACGCCACGTACTAGTCCAAAGGCGTGCATGTACCTTTCTAATCACATCCCCACAAAACAGGCTTTTACAGTTATTTATCTGCTTATTGAAACTCACTCCTACTCTATTTGTTTAAGTATGAAAATTGTTACTGTCTCTGTGCGCGTTCCCAAATGCTTATTCTGTTTAATCGTTACTGCTGTTGCAGGACTTTGTTTCCTCTCCTGGTATCTGCAGTTGCATTGGTAGCCAATTTACCTGCGTGTAGGGTCGCATGTGGGTGAACGTCAAAGCATGTGCTGGTTTCAAATAGCCAATGTAATTTCATGTCATAATTGCAGATAAAGGCAAAGGCTGGCCCATTTCATGTTCCCTTGCTTAACAATACCACCCACAGCCTAGCTGAAAAATGAAAACGTGATTTTTTTATTTTTATTTTTTTAACCTATAAATGCTAATGGAGCTTTAAATGCAAACATATGAATGCAGGCAGTTTAGGAGTGAGCATGTGCACAACATTATCCTGGATTTAGATACTCAGGCTTGAGTACTTCATCCGTTTTGCTCTGTGATTAGCTACGCTTGCAGTGCCGCCCAGTTTTGTGAGACTTTTCTTCTTTTCCTTTAGTGTGCCCCACTTCTGTGTCACAGGTGATAACATCTAGATATAGGACTTTTTTGCTCTTAGATATTGTTTTTTCTCCAGTGTGTACCTCTGCGTGAAGCCAGTGTGTGTGCATGAAATATGAATTCTAGGCATGTAATTTTTTTATTCCACGTACAAATCCAAAGCCAATATATGTTTTCTTAAGTAGCATAGTCAATGACAGGATTGGTCAATTATTTTTGAGCATATATAGATATATGTAACATCAGAAAACTATGGCTAGCAAGCTGATGCATGTATTTTTTTCTTATCGTTAATATAATTTACTATGATTTCTTCTTTTTTTTTTTTTTTGTTCTTGTTAAATTTTGAACTTCAGCAATTGTTGCACTGTTTTGCTTACTCTGACAGCTCTGCAGTTCTTCTGTGCCAGTATTGCCCTGTTTTGGTATGTGTGTGCTAATTAATGCAGATATAATGCAAAGTCAGTTTTCTTCACAATTTTGTTCTCCTGCAGCTTAAGGTGCAGAAACCTTTCACTGGTGATGAAGTTGTGCTCTCTATTAAGAAGAAGCTAATGAGAGATTTTTTTCTTCTTATCTTTTTACAGTCTGACAGCAATGCAAGCTTTCTCCGAGCTGCCAGAGCTGGCAATCTGGACAAAGTAGTGGAATACCTGAAAAGTGGGATAGACATTAACACATGTAATCAGGTAAGATACTTGAAGGGCAGAAGTTTGCAAGAGCGAGTTGCAAGAAACCCACTTCATTTTTTCAAGCTAGATTACTTCATACAGATGTTTTGATTCCCCTGAAACTATGTTTTCAGTCTTGTTCTTCAGTGGTATCTTTCTAGAGGAAACTGGTAATGTCTATAAAATGGTGCTGCTTTTAGTAAAGCTTTGTGTAAGCCATTGTGGGCTCCACTTTCTTGCCACTGTCCTGCAGGTATGGAGAGATGTTAGTGAAGTGCCTATATTCAAGACTTAAGGTATGGTTTGGTAGTCTAACACTAATGGTCCTGCTATTGTGACGTTCCAGTCCTAGTTGAAACAATGAGCACTAAATGTAATTGTATTCTTCAAAATACTTAAGTTATGAAAAAGAAAATTTCTCCTGAGGAAGTTACTATGTAGCGTTCTTTGGATATAGGTAAATACTATGATAAAATATGCCTGTATGTCGATTTGCAGGTTCTTGGTAATTCTGGTTGGTTTATTTTCAGAAAACTACGGTTTAGGAGTCCTGAGGCATCTATGTTCAGCAAAGTCCACCTCGCTCCTTATCTGCTTGGTTTTGTACTGCTGTGACAGAGTGAGACTGGACTCTCTGGCTGAACAGGAGACCTGGAAAGCTGAGGCCCACCCGTTACCCAGCTTTCTTTCCTGTGCTGAGAGTCTCTCATGCTTTTATTTGTCTGGAGGAGTGAAACTATGCCAACACTCATGTTTTTTGCTCTGTTATTGCTGTTTATTTATTGTATCCATTTATTAATTATAATGAGGCATGCCCACATAATGGATATTCCCCATTTTAATGAAAGATACACCTTTCTCCAGAGAACCGGCATTGCAAATAGGAGTTGAAGAGCAACAGATATTACAACAAATTGACAGCTGAGCGGAGGATGGCAGTGAGATGACTGTAATTAATAAATTCCACAGCATGCCAGGTGGCAGGTTTTGGTTTGGTTTTGTTAAAGCTGTTCTGAAGTCCTCTTTTCTGGCATCTTCATCTTCTCATTTAAAAGAAAGTTCCAAATTTCTTGTTGCAAACATTTGTCTAAAGGACAGCGTGGACTGGCATCCTTGGCAGAGCCAAGGAAGAAGTTGAAAGCCATATGTAAAAAATGGTATCCTTAGCTTACCTGTGAAGACATTGCTTGGGAGTTTTAAAGTGAGATGTGCTTAAATGAATAAGAAAAGTGGAGCTGGTAGAGACTATGTTTTTCAGGCATCAGTTTAGAAAGATAAATTTAGTAATGTTTGAGTGGATTTCAAAATTGCGTTGCAAAACATTTTTCAGTCACCTAAAGAAGTTTGTTGTAATCATAATTTTTGTTTCCTATTCAGTGTATTATGTTTAAGCCCTGTAGCATGGGGACATTTTTAGAGTTTGGAGTTTCTATCATACCTAGAGCAAGAGTTCTCTTCCAGGACACACTCTCATTCATATGATAATAATATCAATAACTTAAAAAAAAATTACAGGTCTAAATTTGTAACATCTATTCTTAAAGAAATTATCCTGACTCTATTTGCAATATGTTGATACATGTTTCTCTAAAATACAGAAATATAATCTGGGCTTGTTATTGCTTGACTTGGCTCGTTAAATTAATGTGAATGCTGGGCAAATGGGATAGCGATTGAATAATTCATACCACAGAGAGCAGATGTTAGTGAAACAAATAGGTAAATTTCCACATTGTCTGTAAATTTTATTAATGTTTTCTTATTCGCATAATTCAGTTAATATTTTAGTAATAAATTTTAGAACTAAAATATTTGCTTGTGCACAATACTCTATTAATATGAAGTTTTTCAAATTTATTCTGTTTTGCGGTGAGAAGTATCATGTAAGGATCACTAAATAACCTAAAGACAGAAGAATGATTGAAGGTATGTTCTTTACTGAAGAAAAGAAAGACAATTCCATTGTGAATATAATCTTCCCCCCATCATTCACATTACTTTTACAGTTTGATTTAATAAAAAAATACTCCCTTTTTGGCAGACTGTGTTTCAGGTATAAGGCATTCGGAGCTGCTCTGTCCTTTGGGAGATGTGTACAGATGGAATATACTAGTACCAGACAGTGGAAAAAATTGAAGTAAAAAATACTATTTTAGATTTTTTGTGGAGAAAACATCCATATTGTTTTATCTCTTCTGCTCACAATTCAGATTAATATCAGAAATAATCAAGATTTTCTCTACTGTGTCCTGAGACCCAGTTGTAGCTCCTAATGTAAATTGTGTCCAGGATCTGAGCTGCTAGTTGCTGTGGACATACTTATTATAAATAAAATATTTAGGAAATGAAGCTGTATTTATCTTTGTAATTAGTAAAGAAATTGTATTATAGAATCATAGAATGGTAAGGGTTGGAAGGGACCTTAAAGATCATCTGGTTCCAACCCCCCTGCCATGAGCAGGGACACCTTCCACTAGACCAGGTTGCTCAGAGCTCCATCCAGCC
>Ga0065711_1044200_pt1 | contig 14244 bp, 6 predicted proteins | sample Hoacrofraction12_FD_59098 | JGI IMG/M metagenome (GOLD analysis project Ga0065711, IMG submission 59098) | Hoatzin crop microbial communities from Cojedes, Venezuela - Epithelial fraction 12 v2 (version 2) | ecosystem: Host-associated > Birds > Digestive system > Esophagus > Crop | place...
AGGCTGTGGAGTCTCCTTCTCTGGAGATATTCCAGCCCCGCCTGGACGCGGTGCTGTGCAGCCTGCTCTGGGTGACCCTGCTTGGGCAGGGGGTTGGGCTGGGGGACCCACAGAGGTCCCTTCTAACCCCCACCATTCTGTGATTCTGGGATTCTGTGATTCCCAGTGGCAGGGTGAGGGGAAAGAGGCTCCAACCAGCATCGCCAAGGGAAGACCATCACCATCTTTCCAGCGTCTACTTAGAGATGAAGGCATAACATTTATCAACGAGGGACAACCTTTCAACTTAAGGACTGCAGTGAACCTTGGGGTGGGAGCAACGCCTTTTGCGGTCCCCACCAAGCACACCGCTCCCCCTTAGCACAGTAACAAACATCGTTACTGAAAGGTCCACTGAAACGGGTTCTCGGTTCTGTTCAGCTGAGGATCCCCTCTGCAGGCTGACACCTAATTCTGGGGCTTCTGATGGACATCAAAGCCACCGCCTCACGTCACCCTGCCCAGCCACGCGTGGACTGTTGGAAATGTCCTTTCCATCGGTGTCTACTAAATACACAAGACAGCCATACACTGGATTACTTAGCTAGAAAAAATGGCACGAATGGTTTTTATAAATGATGGAACGATATTTAGAAAAAATATGATTATTTTAAAAATTCAGTTCCTTAGGAGTTGAAAAGTTTACTCAAGATGGAAAGTCAGTACTTAAGAGGACTCCCAATTTAAAAGTGCTGGATGAATAAAAAAAGGTATTACCCAATTAATGTACACAGATGTCTCTTCTGGAGTCCAAAACAAAGCAGACCTTTCAATCCTGCAAGCGCTACCCTGACAGAGCCTGTAGCTAAGTTGTGTGAGTTAGAGTTACCCTGGTCATCAATTATCCCAATTACCAGAGATTTTTGATAACAAAGCAATAGACCTGAAGGAAAAGTATTGGGTGAAGACAAAGTTACAATGTGAACTGAGACGAAGCAAAAACATAATACACAAGTGTCACAACAGGTGGTATTTATTTTGTTATTTCAGCGATGCTACTATTTAATAAATTAGTAAATAGGTGCTCACTCTGATAGTTCTCTTAAAGATTTCAATAAAACTAAGTATTAAGATGCAGCAAGCTTTCGGAACGAGCAGAAGCAAACGGATACAATTCAGAAATACCTTCAGTCACCCAAACGCTAAACCAGGACCGAAGCAGCCCTTCGCGGCCACTCCTGCACAGGCTGCAAACGATCCAACAAAAAAACCAAACCCCAATCTTTAGTCCTAGCATACTGGACTAAAAAGATCACTAGAAGTGACTGTTTAGGTAACACTGTTTTCCAAACAAAAAATTTTACTGTCCAGGCAATTTTGTGGCCTGGAAAACAATTCCAGACTCCAGCTCCAGATGATGGGGAAGCCAGGAGTCTGACGCATCCGAGGTGCGAACACAGCACTAGCAGCAAGTGGAAAGCGCTATCAAGAATGCCTATTCCAGCTACTTTTTATTTTCCTTCAGCTTCATTATACCTGGGGGTTGTTTTTTGGCCATTTGGCATCTTTCTAAACTGTGATTTATCATTACTTCAGACAAAAGATTCTTTGTTCATTTTCAGATTACCTGCATGCACTGGAAGTCATATATATCACGTATGTTTTTCTGTTCCTGTATTCTTTTGTTGTCTGCTTTTGTTGCTGCTATAAGTTCTACGAAAAAGAATTAAAAATCCTCTTTCCCAGCACCGTCAGGAAGCGAGACAGGGCATTGCAACCCCAAGGATATCCTCTGCTTCACACTGCAACATAAATCTTCAAACCCAGAGGATATCTGCAAAAATGCAGAGCATCTGGACAACCTCAGAGTCTGAAGCAATATTACCCAGCACATCAAGAGCTCCTGACCTACCAGAGCTGATGGGTGATCCCGACCACGACCAAACAAACTGCCACCAACCCCGGAGCCGAGCGGAACACGGGTCTGGTTTCACAGACAGCTACACATCTAGAGCAGCAAAAGCAGCAAAGACCCTTCCAAAACGGCCAAGTGCAACAAGCCTTCAAAAGCAAGCAACAAACACCCCCCACATGCAGCACCCCCACCCCCCCAGAAGACCACATCCATCTTGGTTAATTGTCCCTTCCATCAACAGAAGAAATCACAGCAAATCAGACTATTTCAAAGAATTCAGGTAGAGGTGGAGAGAGTCAACACAGTCTAAGGTGCTCCGTGTCGGGGAGACTGAAAGGGTGCGACCCGGACATCAGGTCAGCCCGGACTTCTGAATTTCAGAGGTCTAAACAGAAGACATTTTCTACATTCTTCAAGTGTTCATGTCAGCACTTCAAATTAGAACAAACTGTTTTCAGAGGTGAAGAACGTTCATGAGCTGTGAAGAATGACTACTTCCAAATTATTGAGGTATTACATTTCAAATTGCCTTAATATAAGCTGATTTATATTTATGACCAAGTTCCACACAGTGTTTAAACTTTCAAAAAACTCCTCCCAAGTCAGACCATTGAACCTGCAGAGTTTAAAAGATCAGGCAGGACATACTCTCCGTCCTCCTTCTCCCTGATATCCAGGCATCTACACACCAGGCTGCGAAGCGCAGTTATCCCTCACAAGGGGTTTTCTATCAGCTGTCTTTTGGTCCACAGGGTTGTAGTTTATGTATTAGTCTACTGTAGCATCATGCACCAGAGCAGCTCTAGGCCACCAAAAGCTTGGTGTACTGCCATAATCCTTTGCATGTTAATAAATCTGTATGTTAACAAACGCAGCTGCCGTCTGCTGGCCGTACGTACTCCCAGTGAGCAGCAGGCTTTCCATGTTTAGTGTGGACTGACCCACCCAGGAACCCAACAGCCACTCTGTCAGGGAGACTCGTTATCTTTGACAGCAACCTGTGATCCAACCCTTCTTGCACTTTTCAGAAAATTCAGACGTTTCCCATGGAAGCATGAAGGACTAGGAACACGTCCATCTCATTAAAGCGGACTTTCACGGCCTTTCACCAGGAGTGAGTGCAGCGCTCCAGGCTGGCTGAGATGAGGTGACAACAAACAGCTTGCTGTTCTCTGTTAAAGAAGGCCTTGAGAAGCACTCCATGTCCCACCAGGACAAAGCAGCACTCGGTCCTCGCGGAAGGCGCCGTCCCGCAGCTAAACCACAGCCCCTATCCTCGCCCTTTGCAGTGCACGTGACAAACGAACTGGAAAAATTAGCTAATTGCCCAAACTCCACGGTACGAATCATCTGTGGAACCCTAAACGTTTGTAAGGTAGGCAGCCTGCCAACGGCTGCCAACCTGGTTCTGCACACGTGATGAGGAACATCTCTAGCTGTCCAGCAGCGCAGTGGCAAAACCAAGTCTTCGCGCATGCCTTCTCCCCAGCTCGGAGGGCCCTTCCGTGGGGAGCAGCAAGCCGTCACCGTTTTTGCCCCTAGAACTCTGTCAGCACCAGCTGCCATCCCTGGCCACCGGAGCCTCCCTGATGCCACGGCAGTGCCCGCCCAGCACGCCCACGCCGGGATACCCGGCTGCGTACGGGTATTTGACAGCAGGGACCAGCGACAATACCGGCATCAGTGAAGTGGCAGAGGGAAAATGAGTGACAAGAAAACGATCGACTGGTAATCCAACGCACAAAGGTCTTTTGACTTCACCTCCTTGCTTGACTTCTTGCTCTGAGCCAGCACAAGCAGAAGAAAGGTCCTCTGCAACAGTCCCGTTTCACACCAGACAATCCTTACATCAGGTATAGATCTACGTCATTATGGAGTCCCTTCGGAAAATAAAATCAGTTAAAAAAATCTATTAATATAAATGACAATTTACATGTTAGCAAACTTACGCCTCTCACATGTCAAAATTAACTACAGAAATTGATAGCTGTTCAAAAACTAATTCGATTAGCTGATCACCAGGACTTCACATTTGTTGTCTATGGTATAATACATTTACTCAGAAGTTTAGAAGCAATCAAGAAAAGCTTTTATCACTAGCTAGCGCTCATTTTTATAGGCAAAGAGGCAACTGTGAGTATTTATCACTTGCAGGATTACATGCACTAAAGAACCTTAAAATCTTCAAAAGCCAACAGGAACTTCTGCTCAACCAGCATCTCCAAGGACTAGCAAAGGTGAGCTGCTGGGCATCTGTCTGCAAGATGCCCATCCTTGGAATTATTCTCGTTTAATTCTTTAATGAGTAATTGTTTTAAGCAATTTGGGAAAGTTAGATTTCAAGACTACATAGCAAGGCCAAGTATTTATACCACCACTGAAACCATCCTAACACTGGAAAGATGGAACAGTTCACATTTTCTCCTGGTGAAGGGATGATAACTCCTTTGATAATGAATTTCAAACTCAATTAAATATTTTCCGACTTTTTCTCGAGAATCTGATGAGGATGCAGTTCTGTTCAGCACTACTAGACTGACTTCTCCTCCTTGCTCAGTTTGCAAGCAGGTCTGCAAAATTAGAACAGGCTGCCTTTGACTTCTTTCTGGGATTTCATGGAGTCCAGTGCAGTTCAAGGAACTGTGATAGCAACCAATATGGACCAAGAATTAATGTCCTCATTCCTATGTCTATCCCAAACAAGCTGTGAATTTGGAACAGATTCAAAACAAATATTCCCGCACTATAATTTCATTAAAACAAGCAAAATGAAGTAACATCATACTGAAGAAAAGAAAAAAATTCCGAACACAGTAAGGCGGTCTCTGTTCCTAGAACATAAAACTTTGTCAAAGGAAGTTTATCAAAAATACACCTGGGATTTCTAGAGATAAACTCCTAAAAAGCAAGCAGAATAACTATGCTGTTGGAAGTTATTTTGTTTAAACCAAGGTAATACAGAAAATAGGCGGCCGGCTATGGGCCCAAACCAGGGGAAGGTGGGACGGTGATAACGCCCAGTTTCTGCTCTTCTACATGTTCCCATGAGACACTGATGTACCGTCAGCCAAGAAATGTCATTTTTGAAAAAACTGCTTGTACAAACACACTGTTTAGACAGCACCACTCTCCCATCGCATGCTCCTACACCATGCCTTTTGAGTCCTGAATGTACTCCAGCAACTTTGAAGTGAGTATCTGATCATGAGTGAAAGCGGACTTCCACTGCCCTGGACACTGATCATCACATTTCAGTTGCTTCATATTCCATTTTAATTTCATATAAAACAAAACACAGTGATTAAAATTAGTTTCTGTCACAGATTTTAGGCTGCCCAGGGAAGTTGTGGAGTCTCCTTCTCTGGAGATACTCAAGACTCGCCTGGACGCGGTCCTCTGCAGCCTGCTGTAGGTGACCCTGCTTCAGCAGGAGGGTTGGACTAGATGACCCACAGAGGTCCCTGCCAACCCCTACCATTCTGTGATTCTGTGATTCTGTGATTCTGTGATTTTGAGAGGAACTGCAAAGCTGGTCTGCTGTATGTTAATGTCACCAGGACTTGGGGACAACATCTCTCTGAAAGCAAAGCTCCAATTCAATTTTTTTGTGTAAATATTCTTACTTATGGTTTGTTTTTTTTTTTCAAGGTGTATTAATGCAATCACAGGTTGCCAGGATAACCCTAGTGAGAAAGGCCCTCAGGAGGGCTCCAGTTCAACCCATCCTCCCTAGACTGGGCTGACAGAGACAAGAGCCTCTTCCTTACTTGGGTCCACGGTCACTCGGAACCTGGTAGCACGGGACTAACTGTCCCCAGACCCGGGTCAGATCAATGCATGCAGGAGCTGCGTGTTTTTCTTGTTCAACCTTCAACCACCAACACGGCAGCAGAAACTCTTCTTATTGCCTTTCACGTTCCCTTCAATACTAACTCCAGCTGAGGTTTCACTTTCTTGACATCATCCCTACAAGCCTGGCAGTGTTCCCTAAATCCTCCTTTGTATCCTGTCCCTCCCTGCCATCACACCCTACCTTTCCGCAGTGGAGCTCCTCCAGGCACTCCCCGCCTTGCCAAGTGGCCTCCCAACAAGCTGTGTCCCCAAGCACAGGGATGGACCATTCTTGAGCACAAGGATGCTGCCCTGATGGGTCTGACAGCTTCTCTGAACATCTGGGCTTCCCAGATGCCTCCCATGGAGGCCACCTACCAGCTTCTCAAAAATCTGTTCTCCTAAACCCCTGAATCTGCAAACTGCTTCTCTCCTTACCCACTCCTGGAAGTCCCAGCAGCGGCATCTCATAGTTCAGCCAAAGCTGCCACCAACCCCACGAGCACCCCAGTCCGCTTTTCCGCATTTGTGAGCAACAGGTCCTGGCGTGCACCATACGTGGCTGGCCTACCCAGTGCCATGCATCAACAAAGTGTCCTTGATACCCTCCAGAAAGCATCTTGAGGGCTTGAATCCCACCATGTTGCCTGGTCAGCAGATACCAGGGAGGCTGAAGTGCCCAGTGAGAACAGGGGTCTGATTCGGAGATCGACTCCAGTTGTTTAAAGGTGGCTTCACATCCCATTGCTCCTCCTGTACCATGGTTCCACCATGGCACCCTTACATGTCATGCCAGTGGCATGGAGGAGCTCAGTTACTGCCGACTGACGCGTTTCGCTAACTGTAAGACTAAAACTTTTAGAAATGTTGATCAGAACTATGTGGAAAAACTACTGCAGTAATAGCTCCCAGATTCCAGTGGGACCTGGATTTGAGTCTACAGAAATTAGACACTTCGATTTAACCATCAGAAAATCCGTACAATTGGAGACGCCACGTTTCTAGGAACGGCTCTGCACCCTCAGATACTGACAGCAAAAGGAAGACCCAGAAGCTCGAGGCTTCCAGAAGCAGCCCGAGGTCCGGGATTTACAGCAATGCCCTGCTGCAACCTTCAGCCTTCCCAGTTGATGTGGCACCAGGCACGGCAAAGCCGCAGCCGCCCCATCCCGGGGCCGGGTACTGTACCACTGCTGGAAGAGCCACCCACCAGAATTCCAAAATTCTGATGGAAAATGAGAGCAAGAGGAGACGTGATAGCGAAACCAGTACTGAATGTTTAATCTGATCAGCAATTCACAATTATTTCTTAAGTGTCTTTTTCTGGATAACTTTTTCCACTGCATGATCTTGGAGAGGAGATAATACGAGACGCTGCTTTTGAATAAGTTATACATTTCCCTTGCTTTACACGAACATAACAATGCCACCATTATTAATATCTTGACTCTACAAAACAGTACTAGCCTTCCACAGAAAAAGTCCTTGACCAAAATATCAGAGGATATTAAACTGAGAAGTGATCTACTGATGCAAATCATTAAATCTATTTGCATTTGCTTACTGAACCCTAACACAGAAATTAAACTACATAGTGTGGGAAAAAGAGCTGGTTTTGCATGGTTAAAAGGAGACATCTTGGAAGATCCAAGCTCTATGTCATTAATTTTCCTTCTTCCCCTCATTAACAAGTAAAATGTTTTCACTGCTTGAAAAGTTTTAATAAATAGGAAAAAGCAGGGCAGCTGACATAAGTTTTTAATGTAATATACAAGAGCTTTTAATATTTTTACATATATTAATGTAAAAGCTAAAAATAAATGTTAAAAGGTTACATTTGTGAAGAAAGAAAAATGGCATTTCCAGTTAAAGGATAAGGTTTTAGAATTTAACCCTTTCTTTTCTGGCACGGTGTTCTGAAGACCATTTGCCGTTTAACTGAAAAAAAACCCCTATAACGGCAGAGGCGAGCCCCTGCGGGAGCGGCGGGTGGGCTAGGGACACACGCCGCCTCACAGGGTGATTTACTGGGCTTTGTCCTACCAAGCCTTAAATTCTTTTTATAGAAGGAATTAAGGCAGGCATTTTAAGAACAGCCATAATTAGCACAAGCACTGGGTAAGCGATCTTTGTGAGTTTTACTGCGAGCGCGGGAGCCAAAGCATCGGACGCAGCGCGGCAGCGGCCCCTCAGCCGGAGCCAGGCGCAGCCCCCCGACAGCAGGGAAACCCAAACGGTCCCCGCGCTTCTCCAGCACCGCACGCTGCTCTCAGCATCGCACTCGCACCGGCGAGGCTCTTCAGGTGGATCTCAGGCACTTCTCAGCAAAACAGTAGCTCAGTTCTCCCACCGAAGGAGAGCCGCAGGCAGGGCTCCTGTCACCCAGGTGGGTGTCTGCACTTACGTCCCACTGTGTCACCTCGAAACACCTCAGTGGCTTTCAATCATTCTCAGCATTATCTGTCTGTGTATCCGGATTTTTTGGAGGACCACAGACGCCTGGGAAGAAAACCAAGATGAAGAGTGGCAATCTTTAAGAATACCCACTAATTCTGATACATAATAGAAACATAATCCGCGTCATTATGCAGCCCATTTTCCCATCTTTACAGCAAGGATTTGCAATGGAAAAATGCTCCACTGCATTAATCTACCTCTGGCAGGAGAAGTGAAAAGGTTCCACTCATGGCCTGAATTACAGAAGAGTTAGTAAAGGCGTAGTATCTGTGGCATAGCACAGGGCAGGGTGTCAGGAAAAGATTTCTTTCCGGAGAAATTTCTTGGAGAGAGGATGCTGCATAGACAAATTCGCACACTCCTCTTCGGCAAAATTATTTTTCAGCACTATTACAGCTCTACATCTTCTGCACTAGAAATAAACCCATCATATTTCTGGTATTTTCAAGTGGGTGTCTGCACAAGTTATATTATCTAATACAGTTTGTTGTTATTTTTGCCATTTTAAAATATCTCCACTGTAAAATGCAATCACTGGGTTGTTACAACATTTCTGGCTTTAGAAGTCCTGGCCAAGCATTGACGCTTACAAACACACACCAGTCAAACAGCAAAGCTTTTTGCTCTCTTCTGCACACTGAAATAGGTCTTCCAGGGTTTTGACATGACATTGCCCCTGTTAACATTAAAGATATTCATTTTTAATGTTTATCATTATGACCATGAATTACTGTCCAACAGAAATCTATGGGGGGGTATTAATATATTTATTTTTTTTATGTAGAGCCCTCAAAGCCTTCTCCAGCCAGATCTACGGACAAAAACACAACTGTGGAGATGTGCAAAACCCACTCCTATTTGAATCTTGTAGTCCTGTCTCTGACGGATGAAAAGAAATCCAGCAGTGCTGTCAGGGAAAATAACACATCTAACGCACAATATTGATTACAGCAGAGTTGCTCGAGTTTCACTTCAGTTTAAGTGGAAGAGGAATGTGGGTTTTTCCAATCATGTGAAATAAAGCTCACCATCCACACCTGACAGTAAAACTTCTCCTGCAAACCATTTCTAAAAACATGTGAAACTCCAAATTTGGGCTGTACGTGTAAAGCTTTGTCAAAGTCTAAACTTTCTATGTGTTTTCAGAGTTTATTTTGTTTAAGTTTTTGAAACACTATTTCCAATAAAAAGTTTTCTTATCTTGATGCAGCATAAACTATCTGTAGCATCTCCACAAGAAACTATGAAAAAACCTAGCCCAGTTTATTTTTAATAAAAGGAGGACTATGCTATATAATAACTCTTCCTGCCACATCCATTGAATCTGCTGAAATAAAGATTGATGCCTGGATATTTGTAGACACCACTATCAGAGAAGGTAATATTTCTTTTTTTCTTTCTTTTTTTTCCAAATGTACCACCTTCTCGGAATTTTGCAGTAATGGGAAGTAACAGGCATAGTCTTCCCATTAAGGCAGCTGCACGTTTTGTTTTTAAGACTGAAAACAAGATCTGTGAAAGCCAAGTGCACAAGTTAAGGTACTCAGAAATAAAAAGGTTAGGAAGAGAAATATGCACAAGGCTGATCTTCTTCTGGAGACTGTCCTACATGGGCACTCAAAACCTCACTTTACCCCTCCATATGAAAGTCAGCGTTGCCAGGATCGTGCAGGGCTCAAACACACGAGCAGCAGGCTCGGGAGCAGACCCCCCCGCTGCCCGACAGGCACAGCGTTCCCCCGCTGCCCCGGGAACGAGCCGTCCCACACCCGGCGGGGACGCTGCCCCGCGCCCGGCACCAGCATCGCCCCAGAAGGACCAGCGCCCTCCCAGCCAGCCACAGTCCCTCTGTGAAGCGTTGGAGAACCAAGGAACACGGGGAGCAGTCCCAGCCCCGCACCTAGCCGCCACCGAAGGACTTCAGACGCCCAGTGTCACATTAAATGCGGGCTGTATCTCAAACCTCATCTATTTATATCAACGCCTACAAAAGATCCATCTAATGAGCCATTTTCCAGTCACTGTAAATGGTAATTAAATATATTAAACGATAAAAAAGGAAAGTGCTACGCAAAACACACTTTGATCCTTGGTAAGCGCCGCCAGCCGGGATGATTACAGAATTTACCAGAGTAAGTGCTCCGTTTCAGCTGGCAGGAAAGCGATGACTCTGACTTGTCTGCAGTCGGTTGGTGCTTTAACATCATCCCCTACAGGAGCAGGACTAAGACCTTAAGGAGGGCAAACACTACGACAAGACCGGTTCAGAAAGCCAACTAAAAACAAATACAATTTTCCAAAATTAGAGAGATGATGTGATGAATTTTGTTAATATTATTACTCATAAGGTCTATAAACCACACGTGGACCATAGGACGACTCCATATGGACACTGGTCCTCATCTTTGAAAGAACCAGCAACACAGCTTTACTTCTCCAAGGATAACAGCTGGAAATGCAGCTGCCCATCTTCAATGGTAGAAGCGTCAGGCTCTGCAGGAGGAACAGAACCCAGTGGCTGGGTTCCAGATACACCACATCGTTCCTCAAGAGGTGACCTGGAGTCCACAGAGCCTATGCTACCAATAGCTTTAGTTTCCAACATGTCTCTAGGACACCTTTCCTCCCCTCTGCCAGCTCTACATCTAGAGATCACCCCCAAACCATTAACTTCTTTACTGCAAATGTGTACTTTGTCTCATTTAGGTTTTATCCTATAGCATTTTAGTTAGAAAATCTCTGCTGTTACACCATAATTTTAAGGAAGAACTGAGCAGGGGAAGAGCAGCACCTCTTCCGAGCTACACAGCCAATAACCGCCTGTCCACAGAAGCTGCGTCCGATGTGACCATCGCAGCAAACCAGAAATCTACTCCAAGCAGCTCCGCAGAGCAGTCGCAGACCCACCTCCTCCAGTCGCTTTTTAGTACGCCCCTGAGCTCCGCTCAGTTTCTTAGCCTTGGCGGACGCTTATTGGGAAAATCAGAGGAGTGGCACTCTCCCAAACGCCTCCCACTTGTGGCATCAAAGTGAGATATCACTCACAGTAAACTTTACAGTATGAGGAATGAAACAGTTAGCAAAGTTGACATTTAAACCATCAGCACTGGCTATGATTAAACACCTCGGAGATGAGCAGTGGTTCACAGCACTCCAAGTTATCGTTCTAGGCTCTTCTCAGGCTCCCGTACACCGCTGCATCCGCTGCGTTTTCACACGCGTGAGATTTTCGTTGAATCTGTAACAGCTGGAAACCTGTTTAAACAGATTCTGGAGAGTTTCTCATCATGTTAAACTGCCAGACAGAGATTGACTGAAACCCTGGCGACCTTCTCGAACTGCAGATTCACCCTTCAAAGCTTTAGGCAGATTAATAACAAGAGGGTGGCCAAACTGGCTCCTTGTTCCTCCTCCTCTGATCTCTCTCAGGAAGATGCAGGAAAATGAAGCACTAGAAAGAAAATTGCAAATAACCTGCAAGAAATACAGAGGGCAGATGGGATCACACTTGTTTCAAAAGAATACCTCTTCTGAAAATAGTGTAAAGGGGTCTTGGGTATTGCTACACCACCAGGAAAATACACATCCTGACCATCCAAGCAATGGTAAAGCCAGTCAGGCTGTCCAACCTGAGTTCTCACAAACGTGGACGAAACACCAACAGCTTCTCTGCAGTCTCTCAAATTCAAGTCCACATCCATACCAACAAACACCCAGTCCCCCGAGTCTATGGAGGAGCAGCAGACCAGCTGGACACCTCACCTCCTGCAGAAGATGGGAGCTTGGGTTCCTCTGCCAAGCTCAAGCTGGCCACGGGCCCGGGCAGCCCCCAGGTTGGAGAAGCTGAAGCTCAGCGCCGAGGAGGGGCTGTCCCCAAACCATCCCCACCCCAGCGCTGGGACCGTCCCAGGATGGTGGTGACAGATGGCAGCCAGCTCAGCTAAGCTTTTCAGTGGGAAAACTCACCAGCTTCCCACAGTGGCCTCCTCCAGTCCCATGGTGGATAGCAGCACCAGGACAACCCGGGATCTGTGCCCACCAATCAGATGGCAAATTTAACTTCCCCTTCACACGCAGGCTCATCAGTAGGCAGTGGGATTTTGCACTGCTGTGACCCAGTGCTCAGCAGGATGGGGTTTTCCAGCCACACATTGGAAGCTTTTTGGTTTACCTCGAGGCGTGTTCTACCACTGCCCTTTCTTTTACCACAGCCCTCCAGGTCCCGCTGTGCTTCCCCGCACCGGCAGGTGTAGGCTAGACAACCCCTGCCACACGCTGACCATGCAGGGAGCTGGGAGCCCTGGGGCAACTCTCCTGAGGGAAGAGGGAATATTCCTGAAAGGATCTGGATTTTTGCAACACAGGAAAAAAAACTGTTCCCTGCAGCCACCCCAACTGCCAAGTCAACATCCCATGTTTCCAAAGCATCTCCTGCTGTAAATATTCAGCACGGGAAAATACAAGCGTGGTTTCTGCTGCTGTTAACAGGAGTCAGAGTGCAAACCCCTACTCACCATGGGGTAATTTACCCCTCCAGCTCAGGGGAGAGACAAGGCTTCCCAAACAGAGCCGTCCCAGCACGGGAACACCCCAGCCGACAGCAGGACAAAGAAAGCTGCTGCTTGAAACTTCAGAGCTGCTCAAGACACTGAGAATTACAGTAACAGTAAAAAGCGAGTTTTTCTTTTGGACACGATGCAAAAAAACACTTGCAATATTTCAGGCAGGAACAGTGCAGGAAAGAGAACCTTCGTGATCAAAACTAATCCTTCTATTTGTATGCACTGAAAGAAAGCTCGCACCCAGTAAATTAAAACTTTCAGAACCATATTTAACTAAACTTCCTCATTTATATATACAAAATGTTATTTTATGCATATCTACACACACGTTTAAAAAGCCTGAATAAAAATTCCTCCGCCCAAACAGAAACCATTACGCCGTGACGTGCCTTGACTTTTAAACTCTGCCAGCTTCGCAAGGAGCAGAATAACCTTAGGTTATTACAGTCGGTTTCATCTCATTAATAGATCAATTTATTTCAAGCATACTGAAAACTGCATTTCACTTTGTTGCCTCTCCTTTTAGTCTACATTACAGTCTGTGTTCTTAAGTTTTAAGGAGAGCCATCACAGAATAGGTTGTAATCTCAGGTGATTAATTGCACTGCATTTTACAAGCTGTAAAATAGAGCAAGATCGCCTCAAACTGATTATGCCATTAACCAGGCGCTCTTATCAGCCTGTTCTACAACTAGCAGGTTTGTCTGACAGATTGCGAGTCTTAAGTATTTATATATTTCAAAGGTTTACTTATTTTTGTTGTTAAAAAACCCTAAAATCTATATTGATTGTTACATGCAATTCTACATGAAAGTCCCAGGCACCGTGGAGCAGAATACCAATATTTATTACTAGACTTGCGCTCATTATGGTGTTCTCTGACAGGGGTCCATTAAAATCAATTTTTATGTTTCTTCTGGTTTTTTTTCCTACCCAATGTTCTCACCATAGTGTTTATTAGCCAGTTAGGAGAAACACTGGGCACTGTTTTGTTTTTATTTTATTCTGTCGAAAATAATGAGGCCAGATTTAACAACTATTCACTAGCGATGAGTAGAAGAGATTAAATGTTATACTTCAGCACAAACATTTACAGATAGCTTTAAAATTTTTAGAACTTTATCATCGGTAACTACAAAAGGAAGTCCCCCCCTTCCACCTCTTTTTCCGATTCAAATTCTTGAAGTAACCGTAAGAATATTCTGCTTACCATTAACTTCTGAGCCACGCTTGAGTAACAGCCCCTCTAACACAACAATTTTTGCGTGCGAACCATGCAATCTGCTAAGTTAAGTGCAGAAATTTCCTGGCTTTCCAGAAGTGAAGTCAGCTCACCACTGAGAAAACTGGCAGGCGAAGAGCAGATAAAAATTAAAGAATTACAGAATCAGAATCACAGAATAGTAGGGGTTGGTAGGGACCTCTGTGGGTCACCCAGTCCAACCCTCCTGCCGAAGCAGGGTCACCCAGAGCAGGCTGCACAGGACCTTGTCCAGGCGG
>Ga0065711_1009462_pt1 | contig 14243 bp, 9 predicted proteins | sample Hoacrofraction12_FD_59098 | JGI IMG/M metagenome (GOLD analysis project Ga0065711, IMG submission 59098) | Hoatzin crop microbial communities from Cojedes, Venezuela - Epithelial fraction 12 v2 (version 2) | ecosystem: Host-associated > Birds > Digestive system > Esophagus > Crop | place...
AGCTTCCCCAGGAGGATATCATGGGAGACTGTGTCGAAAGCCTTGCTGAAGTCAAGGTAGATAACATCCACAGCTCTCCCTTCGTCTACCCAGCCAGTCATGTCATCATAGAAAGCTATCAGATTGGTCATTTGTTGTTGTTTGGTAGACACTAGATACACTGAGGCAGAAATCAGAATGTAAAATATCAATTATATAAAAGCTGCAGATATATTTGATTTTTTTTCACACTCAGCACCTGAAGCTTCGGACTTATAGTACTGTGGTGGGAGCCAGTGAGCTCCGTTTCCATCCCAGACAGAGGATTTTTACATGATACTGAGCAAATCGCTCCAGGAATAGTTAAGATTCACAACACACTATCATGCTATGTGCAGATGAGCCAACTCTGAACAAGCTTGTGTGTCTGGACCAATTCCATGTAAAGGCAATAGCCTGAGTGGTGAAAGAACAGCAGTGACAATACGCTTCGTCTAATTAATCTGATCTCTCAGTGAAGTTGTGTAGCCCAAGTGGACTGCTTTACTAATCTGACTATAAACCTTCCAAATTTTGGAGCTAAGGACAAATCATGGCATGCTGCACAGAAGGAGGTCCTCACGGCTTTGTGGTTTGCCATCTGCCGCCACCTTCACAGGATGGTTTTGCAGGTAAATGTCCATAAGTTGTGCAATGATCAAGCAACATGACGTAAGAAGATAATTTAAATGGACAGAAGTTCTGGACCACAGGTTCTCAGAAACCCACACAAGTCTCTAAATACAAGCTACTACCCATTATCACCTGGCTTTGATTATCACCTGGACTACAAATTGCTTCTTCTTCAAAACAAAATGGTTGAAAAATTAGCTGATTGTCCATATGGTTATAGCTGATGAGTGTTTTTTCCCCTTATTATATTGTGTCATAGACCAGCTAGAAAAGTAGGAGAAAAGAGAGCTGCTTGAATGAGAAGGATATATATAAAACCTGCATAACCAAACAATTCAGAGAACTCTTAATTTACAAAACTGAAAACAAAACTGTGGAAAGAATGGTCAGAATTCTGCCAAGGAAAGGCATCAGGAATGTTAACAGATCTATCTCAGCTACACAATAGAAAATGCCAGAATGAACCCCAGAGAGGTTAAACAATTGATAAAAATAGCTCTGGTAAAAGAAGCAAGAGAGTTTCCATTTATTGGTACAAACATTTTTGGTACACAGCTGAAAGACTTTTACAGCCTGATGTTTGCATCAGGGAAAGCATGCAACGAGAAGCAGTCCTATTTTTACGTTTCTGTTTCAGAAGAGTTGAATGCAAATCTGAAACCATATTTCCTGCCCATATAGACAACATATCTCAACCTGCTGCGTGTGTCACTCTTTCTTCTGATTTTGACTGAGTTCTGGTCACAGTAAATGCAATCCACAGTTATTTACACATTTTCGTCTTTCCCTGCGCTGTGTCTCTGAAAACACTAACTCTTACATAAAGGATGAAAACATATGAAATAAATAGATCCTGCATAGTCCTAAAAGCCAAATAAATAGTAGAAAATAATACATGATTAGGACATGGCTCAAACATTTACTTGGGATCATCTATAAAGCTTAAATTTCAGGGTGCTTCTAGAATTTTTTTTTGACTCAAACTACCTCACTTTCCTCCAGACAAGAAATAGGAGTGGTCAGGAAACAGCCAAGGGACCATTCACAACCGGCAGTTTGGTCAAGATCACCCTGTCTTGCAGAGGAAGAGATTCATTTATATGGAAACAAACCAGGCCAGGGCAGTTGACTGGGAGGTCAGAGAATGGTCTTGTCTCTGGCTCCTAGTACACATATAGCCATAGAGGTTAATGGACTGCTGTTACAGAGCTGTGGCATCGAACAGACGAAAGACATTAGGTGATTCTGGATCTATAGTACCTACAAAAGTGAGGGCTTCTCAGGTTATCTGTTTTAGTCTTTGCTCTTGAATGGTATTAACAGATTTGCCATTAATTTAGTCTTACAGGATGACCAGACAATGTCCATGCTCTGATTATATATTCAGATGTAATTTTAGAGAGCAATATTCACGAAGAGGAAGATCTAGTAAGAAAGAAGAATGACACCTCATGGAGGTGCCTATATCTCTTCATCAGCTACAGAAGTAGCTAGGGGAGAGTTTAGTCTAAATGGTTCAAAGTGAGATGAGATGCATCTCATACCACTTTCATGTTCATACTTGGGCTTATTCTTCACTGAAAATTAGACATCAGTCAACGAAGAAATGTGAAGAAATCTGGATTTATCAGCATTGTGCAAGAAATCAGGATTCATCAACATTGGGTGGAACGCAATGGTTAAATTATTAGCTTGTTCTCTGTGGAAACCAAAAATGTTCTGGCTGTCACAAGTTCAAGGGGTGGTGGTATACTCGTGCAACACTCCAGATTAAGGAAAGCTGTACAAGTTTCATTAAATTTCTCTTCTCCAGTCTGTAAAAAAAAAGTGTACTTAAAAGAACCAAGTAATGGGCTGCACTCAGACTGTAGTACATCATAGAATCATAGAGTGCTTTCGCTTGGAAGGGACCTTGAGAGGTCATCTAGCTCAACCCCCCCTGCAGTGAGCAGAAATATCTTCAACTATACAAGGTTGCTCAGAGCCCCGTCCAACCCGGCCTTGAATGTTTCCAGGATGGGGCCTCCACTACCTCTCTGGGTAATCTGTGCCAGTGTTTCACCACCCTCAAGGTAAAAAATTTCATCCTTAGTCTAAATCTACCTTCTCTTAGTTTAAAGCCATTACACCTTGTCCTATCGCAACAAGCCCTGCTGAAAAGATTTTCCCCATCTTTCCTATAAGCCCCCTTCAGCTACTGAAAGGCTGCTAGAAGGTCTCCTTGCAGCCTTGTCTTATCCAGGCTGAACAGCTCCAACTCTCTCAGCCTTTCCTCATAGGAGAGGTGCTCCATCCCTCAGATCATCTTTGTGGCTTCTTCTGGACCCGCTCCAACAGCTCCATGTCCTTCTTGTGCTGGGGGCTCCAGAGCTGGACATAGGACTCCAGGTGGGGTCTCACCAGAGCAGAGTAGAGGGGCAGAATCACCTCCCTTGACCTGCTGGCCATGCTTCTCTTGATGAAGCCCATGATACCTTGTGGGCTTGTGGTCTGCAAGCACACATTGGTGGCTCATGTCCAGCTTTTCATTCACCGTACCCCTAAGTCCTTCTTGGCAGGGCTGCCCTTCATCCCCCGGCCTGTATTGGTAGCGGGGGTTGCCCCAACCCAGATGCAGGACTTTGCACTTGGCCTTGTTGAACCTCATGATGTTCACACAGGCCCACTTCTCCAGCTTGTCCAGGTCCCTCTGGATGGCATCCTGTCCTTCTGCTGTGTCAGCTCATCTTGGTGTCATCTGCAAACTTGTTGAGGGTGCACTCAATCTCACTGTCTATGTCATTGATGAAAATGTTAAACAGCACCAGTCCCAGTATGGACCCCTGAGGGACATCAATTGTCACCAGCATCCATTTGGACATCAAGCCATTGACCACTACCCTCTGGCTGCGATATTTCTTTAGATCTTCTAGCTAAGCAGATAAGAAACAAGAGGACAAGTAGAAAAAGATAACAAAAGGAAAGAAAGTATAGCAGATAAGTATGAAGTGTATTTAGAAAGGAGATGTGAGGAGAGAGAGAGAGAGGGAATAAAACAGAAAATTTGAATAATCTATCTTCAGGAACAGACATGAGAGATACAGAAATCATTCTACCAATTAAAAAATAGTTCGATGCTCTTTGCAATTTGCTTTTCCTGAGACAAATGCTGATTTATTGCAAAGCCTCCTGATAAACAGAAGTAGCAATAATTATTACAAGTAATAATAATAACAAATGTATAAGTAATAGCATTGCATTCTTATCTGTCAAGGATTGTTCTACTTGTGTGTACAAAAGAAATATCAATGGAAAAAAAAACATTTAAATAGTGAATCTACTGATATTCCATAATGTGGGAGAACATAAATATACTCTAATTCCTTGCTATACCTAAAGCACCATTACACTTACTACATATAATTAAACACCATTTTATAATCCTAAAGAGCTACAAAACCCCTAAAGCTTCTTAAATGAAATTCCTTTGAGACAAGTTGGGGACAGTTAAAAACAATTTTAAAAAGCTTAACACCTATTTTTTACTTTTAAGTACGTTTCTGCTATGAGGGAACACATTTATTTGAAATGTCTCTTGCATGTACAAATCAATAGAAGAGTCCCAGAGTGCAATCTTCACCTGGTATAAGTTGCTGTGCACAATAATCCTAGTTTATATCAGCCAAGGAATCAACCCATGGTTTGGTTTTAATTAACAAAGAAAATGTTGACATTTTATTTAAAGCATAACTGCTCTCTTTGGAATTCTTTTGTCCAGACAAGCCAGCTGGGGGCATCATAACATGATTTCTCATTAAATTTTTAATACTTCCTGCTTTCAGTGTGGTCAGGAGCAAATATTAAGAAAAGTGGAGTTTCTCTTTGTAGATTGACAATTTGAATTACAATCAAAACTGCAGACGAGGGGAAGAGAAAATTCCTTGGGAGGAATTACCTATCTGACAATTCGGCAATCAAGTGCAGATGTTTTTTTCTGCTGTAAAATGAGTGTGCTTTACATGAAAACTAAGAAGATCATGAATTCAAATGCCCTTTTCCCCGCCGCAGATATATTAGTAATAGAAAGCAATATGTATAAGCACAACAGAATCCCACCTAGACTAGTACTTCACTGTAAAGTGTTTTGTAAAACATTACATATATATAGTACCATACACACATAATATATATACATAATGTACATATGTGTAATACCCCCTAGCTCTTCGACAATGCTTTCCAGTAATTGTCCTTATTGCACTTCACTAGTGGAGTATCATCATTGCACCCATTTTCCAGACAGCAAAAAAGAAGACAGGGTGGGAAAAGGGATTTATCAAACTTGTTGAATTGTTGGAATTGAAGCCCCCAGGGTCCTGATGCCTGATGCTTCCCAAATAGGGGCACGACCTGGAACAAGGGCTGTCTAGACATGCCCAAAGTGGATTGCAGAGGGCAGGGATTTATTGTAGCATCCTTCTCTCAGTTAGGTAAGGCTGTGTATCTCACAACAGACGTGGGGTCACTCCTAAGGAAGAAGTTTTTCTCCTGTCTTTCCAAGTGCAGAACATGGCTCACTTTCATTTCAAAACACAGGAGTTACAGGTGACCATGGCATCATTCTCTAATAAAGCAATCAATAGCTAGAGAACTTCCTCTGGAAAAAGAAAATTTGGGTTTAATGACAGCTGTTGAAGTCACCGTCCAGGAAAGCACCAGAAATCCTGAGCTATGGGCCAGATCCTTGCTCTAGAAACTCTCTCTGTGATTCAGTCAGTAACAGTTAATGTCAGTACAAGGACAAACCCAAGACAAAAGCCCAAACTCTCTGCCATGAGTGCTTTATCCAGGGGGTTACTGAGTCATGTGCCCATCTGAGATCCTTCGGTGTGACTCAGGGTACCCAGAGGGACATTAGAAGTGGACTTTTCCAGAGTTCATCTGCCAATGTCAGGAAGCAGCTGAATAGGCTTTCCGGGATTGAAATTTGGAGCATATGCAGCTGAAAAATGCTTGCAAGCCTTATTTCTGGTACCTAAATTGTGATTTGAATTTGATCTTTTGTTTAACAGGTATGACATTGTTTATCTCTGATCTTTGTTCTGTCAGGAGTTAATCAGGTATGACATTGTTTATCTCTGATCTTTGTTCTGTCAGGAGTTAATTGCAATCCATATGCTACAGTTGACTTCTACAGAATCAAAATCTAATTATAACTCAAATTCCTTTCACCATATTATCAGAGAGTAGGGGTCTTACAGAGCCAATGAAAGAGGAACGTATTTCCAGCAAATCCATTTTCCTTTGTTGTTCAGAAATGGAAGGTAGCCGTTGTACATATTGATTTGAGGATTTCCTGAAATTTCTGTAACGTTGAGTTTCTTCTAGAGTGTGGACATTAGAATAAAATGGAATCTTTGAGAGTGACTGCTTTGTTATGCATTAATTTTCATGCCAGACTTATGTGTCTAAACCCTTTTAGCTACTGCTGCTGCAAATGTCTCAGATAACAGTAAAATACCGACAGAGAGATATTCTCCGCAGGGTTTGATGTAGCCTTATAGTAGCACCTATTAATGCCATGTGCTTCTCCAGCATCTTTTCTTTGGTAACTTCAAAGCACCAGCTGGCTCTGACCAGCCCTGCGAGATCAGGGGGGGATTTATATAGCAGACCCTTCACAAGACATGAGCATATGCTATGAAAAGCAATGAACATGAAAGAACAGTGCAACGTCACACAACGGCTTACAAGGTTTAAAAAGAATAAGTTATCCTGTGCCAGCCTACTGGGAGAATGCACTCAGCACAGCCTTTGAGCCTTCCAGTGAAAGACAAGGGATTCGTACTCCACGAGGCAAATTTGTGCAATGCCCTTGAATCCCAGTTCTTTCAATGAAACTGTACCAGTAGTCCAGCAGTGTTCCTCAAGTCTAAATGAAGGCTGAATTTCTCTTACAATTGAATTATACAGGTGCAACTGAGAGAAGAGTATGGCCTGTAAATGCTGTATTGCTGTTATTGATTCATGAGCCAGGAAGATCGTATTTTGGCTGTTAGCTTCCACAGTGAGTCTACAGTGGCAGTGGTTAGAAAAATGATCATTTTGATTGTCTTTTGACCAGATCTGACATAACATCAATAAGACAAAGTAAGCACGGCACCCTGCAGTGCTATTCGTCTTTCTGCAGACTCACTTTTCAGCACACGCACTTTAGAAATGCTTTGTTTTCTGGTTCACACCAATCAGCCAGGGCATCTCAAACTACAAGCAGTGCCTTATGAGTATTTTCCAAATAAATGCAGGAAATCAAAATCACAGTCATGAAAATCTGAATAGACTTGATTTTATTTCATTGTGTTGCATTTCATCACATATCTTTCAATTCAAAAAGGAAGTCATAACTCTGATATGTGAATAACCGCCCAACCTCTGGGGACATCAGTCCAAAGGAGTTGATTTCAATGGCTAACACGTGACCTGAAGAACTGGAAAAAATTCTAAACACTCCCAAAGGTTGGAGAATAACACTCAAAACCTGAAATTAAATGGGACATACTTGTATCTAGGCATAGTGTCAAAGATTAGGTGCTTTGCACCTGCAGACTCACTCCATCATGTGATTTCATCCATTCTTTGTGATTTCTCAACAGAGGCCTGGTCTGCAAACCTTTTTGAAAGTCATAACGGTATTCTAGAAAACATGACCACGACAGCCCTACAAGAAGACAGATGCACAAGCATAATGAGCTGTGATGTCTTATTGATGAAATGCAGCGCTTTGAATTCTGGTCACCTTTTTCTCCACAGTCATCAGAGGACCTACTGGGACCATTTCCCTCCTTGACTTAAGAGTAGAGCAACACTGCCCTTGGCAGACCTGCTCTGACTCACGTAATCAAAATTCTGGCTCACAGTCTGCAGTGAATTTTGTTACCCGAAGAGAGGGAAAATTTTTTTCCACTTGTGACCACATTACACATGAAGTAATGATCTTCCTTTCTTAGTACAGAAGGAGCAGTGTTTTGCCCTATATTATTATTATCAGCAGCATTAATTCCAAAAGAAAAATCAAAAGTACTCATCTGCAAACTTTAAAAAAAAAAAATCTGGGATCATTTCATTATTTTAAGACAACAGAGGGGAAAAAAAAAGTAGTGTAAATTATTTGAAACGAATCCAACCTCCTGACAGCCAAGTAAGTATTAATGTTTTATTTTAGTACAGAAACATAGAAGGAGTGTGACCAATAATAATAGACAAAACAGTCAAAGATTTTCATATGTGGGTTTTATTCGTATGGGATTTTCTGATGAAAATAACCTGAGATTACTGTGAATAACTTGGCAAGTGTGCTAAAACAGATTAAAATTTTTAAAGCCAGAAAAATTCAGCTATACTAAAAGGCATTAATGGATAGTAAACTTCTGTAGTCCTTAATCCAAATGCAGTCACCCAACATTAAGAAAAACATATGTGAAATTACAAAACTCACCACGGGTCAAAATAAATGGGAATAGACAAAGCATAAATAGAGGTGTCACAAAGGCTGGAATTGCTTAGCTGGATAAGAAGAAGAAATTAGGGGGCTTACTGTTAAAACTTTGAAGGGCATGGTGCACAGGGAACACCACAGCTAAATTAAATTGGAAGTGAGTTTAGAATTAAAAAGGATATACATCTGTATGCAGTCTGTATTCAGCAATTTGGGTTTTATTGTTGAAGTAGGTATTTGATTTAAATACTGTGGCAGAAATTCTAAAGGGTTGGATAATTTTATCACCATTAATGACGTTTGTCATTATGTATGTTGCCATTATGATAAGGATAATCAACTCTCATGCTATAGAGCATAAAGTCGTCCCCTGTGGTGATCAGGGATTTCCTTTTCTAGCTATTACGTGTCCATTATGATTTTTCTCATTCATCTTTGCTAGTCAGTTTAGCAAAGTATCCTCCAACCCATATAGCTCAATTCTTGCTGATTCAAAGAGACCTCATCAGGCTGTGCAGGGGTGATGCTTGGTTAGGTGATTCTCATCCTGCTAGAGCGTAAACCCTCTTTCTGGAGATGACGGAGTTTTTTTTACTGGAAGTCACAGAATGAATAAGAGGGTGTCACCGAAACTTATTTAGCAGAGTAGCTGATCTCCTTGTCTATAAGCATTCATTTAACAGATTAAATGGGTCTCAGAGTCTGAATGGCGCTGGGGGACTATACATGGGCTATATTGATCAGTTTGTGTTTCTCCTGGAGAATCACCTTAACTGGGCAGGAGAAATTTTTCTTGAATCAATATCTTACTGGCAATAAGAGTTTGCTGGTGGAAATACAATTTTAACTGAAAAAAGCTTACTGCATGATTTTGATAACATATTTGATAGCAGTACCTCAGAACTGTGAAGAAGTAAAAACATGGAAGTAGAGAAAGAGGTGGCTTTAAATACTTCACTATCCTTTTCTGAACCTCTCCTATCTTATAATACATGGAGTTTTATATCAAATATTTGCTTTATTACTGCTGATTCAGTGTAATCTGTGGTTAGTAGAATTCTGGCCTCATCATTCCTTGACAATCAAGCTCACATGAAATTTGTAGAATTTATGAAATTTTCTGAAAGTTTTTTTGACTTGTAGCTGATGGTCTATTTATTTCTGAAGTTTGATAATTTGAGGTGGCAGGAACTGCTTTCCGGATGCAAATTTTTGAAGTTCTTACATCCAAAGCCTAGATTAAGGTAAATTTACAAGAACAAAAGGCTATTTTTCCATCCCCTTTTTCCATGTGTTTATTGAAGATGACAGAAAAAAATTTAAATCAATTTTTAAAAGAACAAAAAAGCCTAACTAGAGTTATTCAGTTTTCCCTTCATCAAAAAGTAAACTGTTTATTTCTCTGCCCCACTGAATATTCTATAGCTGTAGCAATAGAAACCCACTGCACAGATCTTGCTTCTAACATTCCTGTTGCGCTTCTATGGAAGGATTAAATTCAAACCCAGGTTCATGTGGTAAGAGAGGAGAACCTGGGACATATATATCTCATCCCTCCTTACATTACAGCCAGACTTAGTAGCCTGGAGGCTAAGACTTCATAGGACACATTTGATTTGTGATTATTTCACCTCGTGATGAATATTCAAATCATTATTTGTGTATTTAATGTGGCTTCCCGTTTAGAAAGGTATGCTGAATTTTGCAGGGAGTATATGGTTTGTTACAAGTAGCACATCCAGTTCAGCCTTCAGCTACCATATGGGTCACCCTGAAGGTCCTATTCCATCCCCTTGTGGGTGTCCTGGATAGCCTGTAGATTCCCAAATCACACCAGAGACTCAACACAAAGCATTCCAGAGAGAGAGCAAGAACTAGTTTACACCCCAAGTTTTAGCAAGGGTAATGGCTCAATATCATGTACATCTTTTTACCAAGTAAAATGGTTATTAGTCCTAGGACATCTGCTACATCCACAAAGCCCACAGCGACAGAGTGGAAAAGTTTATCTATCGCTGCAAACAAGCCCTGCAAGAGACACTACTTGCTAGCTCTTAGATCTGGGCAGAAGAAAGATATAAGAGCTTTGAGAAGAGCTTTGAATAAAGATTTACTTATGGAAAATAATACAAGCTAACACAAAGCCAAGGTTAACTGAAACGTATAATTAAACTTCACATTTGCTTTAATAAAATACAATATTGACTTTGCTCTTTAAAGTAGATTAGGTTGTTGACATTACAGCAGTACAATAAACAAACCACTAAGCTTTTTACTAGCAGGACAGAAAATTAAAGCTGGTTATGACAAGCCAAATAAAATGAGTTTATTCAGGACTGTATAAATCATCAATAAGAATTCCTAATCACTCGCCTCCAAAAAGCTAGATTATTTGATCTGCAACAAAACTGGGGCTGTGTCAGCAAGTTGGATGCAAATCAAACAACATTCAGACATCTCAAAAATTCTGGAAGTATGTGTCTGGAATACAGATGAAGGCCAGAAATTCAGTGAGGCCTTCTCAGGGTAGTGGAAAAATAAATTTAAGCTGGTTATTACAATGAGATATGGTTATTGAAACAGAAGTCTCTCATCAGCATAGTGTAGCACAAATAAAATATCATCCCAGGTTTTCTAGTCTTATTTTCTATGTATATTTTTACAAAGACTTTTCTTTGTTTGATGCATACATTTAATACACACTAAAAGCTATACAAATCTAAACTGTTCATTTTGATGCTTTATCGTATTGTAATGCCTTTTAATACAAAACCACATGATTGTGGAAAAGGTCTACTATAATATAATGTTTGCCAGGCACAATAGCAATCCTTTATGCATGTATTTTATGTAAAAAGTCTTATTGTAATGCTTTTGATCAATAAAGATGTTCACTCAGGCATGAAGTAAATTTGTGAAAGATTAATATCTTATTATCTGTTTCGCTAAATCACAGTCTACTCCTGCCTCAATAAAATGCTTTTTCCAGAGTTTTTCATGCCATAAAAACAAGGATTATGAGCAAAATAAAAATAATATTAAAATATGTCATAAGAAGTTTCCAACATAACTCAAAAAATTTTAACGTGGATTTCAGATGTAGTATGAACTCATTCACACTTACATGAACGTGGATCTGGTGAAAGTTGTTCATAATTTGTGATAAAAGCTGAGAAGTGCATCTGTTCGTAAAAGAGTCATCCATATTTTTTACTATGCAAGAATTTATTTTGAAATCACCAAGCTTAAACACTTGCTTAAAGCTCTCTATTTCAGACTGCATTTCCGCATTTGGTCATGGCTTATCGATTAAAAAAAAGATGTTCCAGAAGGAGGGAAAATCTTGAAGATATCATGCTACCATAGTCTTTCTCTTGTTACCACTCCTGTTGTCATGAATAGGATACGAATGAACGACACTTGGAGGGGATCAAAGCTTCTAAGACTTCTATTGCTCAGTGACTGCTTTCCATGTTACTGTGGTGGAGATGCAACTAAAGCAGAAGTTTGCCCGAATGATCTCTTGACTGTAATATATAGAGGGTGTTGACCAAATCTTGGATGAAGAACAAAAATAATGCATGGAGGTAACATGGCAGATTAAGCATTGCTAAAGGAAGCTTGTGTCAGATTAGCCTGCTAGATTCTTTTGCTTTTCTAAAGAAAAAGAGTGCCTGTGAAGATTTGAACTTTGGTGAATCCTTTGATTCTGTACAGAAAGAAAAATTATTTTAGCTAGAGAAGATAGAAATTGTAAAGAGGTTAGAGTACAGGTGAAAGAGCAAATAAAAATCAGTTGTGTAAATGGCAATTAGTTGTTCATGAAAGCGGAACTGTTCACCTGGAGGAAGGTTATCAGTAGAGTTCATTACAGTTTAGACTTGAGCCTTCCTTAAAATGGTCATTATTGAGCATAATGCAAAAGTCTGAATGTGGTAATAGCTCAGAGCTGCAAGACATCTTTTGTTCAGAGAAAAATCATAATATCTCACAGAAAGAAAACCTGGATGCTACAAAGAACTGGACTAATCAGAACTTTTACTGTGAGCTGAGGGGTCATCACAGAAGGCAAAGGACACAGCAGGGACTGAGAATTGCTGGTGTGATGTTACCATACAAACAGACAGAGGGCATCCAAGGGTGTATCACCTGAAGAATTGCCTGTAGAGAAAGCGTGTTTACAGCATTGTAAGAGAACTTGCTGAGAACTCTTCTAGCATCCAAGAAAATGCAATTACTTTTGACCATATGGGATCAGGGCTAATAAATTCTCTGAAAGAAGAGAGATGTCCTTCTCATGACAGGAGATTAAATGACCTCATTTTGTTCACCTTGGCAGACAAAAAGCTGGACAGGGATGTAAATATCAGTGAAGGAAGAGAACCACCAGTTCAAGAGGAGGAATAAACAGGCCATGAATACACTTTCACATGAAAACCGAAGTATGCTAAGAATCATGTTCAGGAAGAGTCTTTTGGCAGGGCAATGGGGATATGGGACTAATGCAAACGGGGCTCCTACCCAGAGACCATGTTCTGTGTCTGCCCACCACAGCACTGATGATTCAGAAGAGCACTTCGTATGTTCTTAACTATAGGAAAACATTAAGGAAAGACTTGTCAGGCTACAATGGCAGCCACCAGGTAACTGCAGTAGTAAGTGGTAAATTAGAAGACATGAACATATTCCCACAGTACACCAAAAAAAACCAAAAGAGAGACACTTGGGTTTTCTTAGTTTACTCTTGGGAATAAGGGCAGCAGACACGAACACACACAGTGTACAGTGGAATCCAAACTTGCTTATTCTATTCCTATATTTCATCCTTTGTTCTGAATACATTTCCAAGATTAATTATAGGCTTCTCTGAGTCCAACCAATGCTTCTGTGGCCTTTAAGTTCTGTAAGACCTCTCTCTGGAGAGATACCCATTCAGTCTAATTCACCCTGGAGCCTTATCTTTTAGCATCTGTCTTGAAAGGACTTTGGTTGGAGTTTGGGTACTGATTCAAAAGACAGAAAAACCAGTAGAAATCATCTTATTAGACTGAAAAGAAAATGAAACAAATTAGTTCAATGACTTTGCTGAAGCTAATTACCCAGTTGAGAGAAGTTGCATTGTTTACTTCTTGAATTAAACAATAGTCCTATCCCTTGGAAAATATTTTTAGCAGTTTAGCAAATTCTACATACAGAGGACCAGACAATACATTTAATGGAAAAAAAAAGCCCAGCATGCCCCACTGTGAGTGAGATATGATTCCATCATTCAGTACTGCTGTTTTCTTAAAATGTTGTTGGGTCTGATGTGGAGACTGGCATCAAAATACAAGTCAAAATACGTAGGGGTTTCAGATATGTGTTAGTTATTGTTTGGGGCTGATTTCTTTTGACATCCAGCTGTGTTTGCATTTGGGACCAATGTCTGAAATCAAGGGTCATCTCTGCAGGCAACTGTGCTGGGAAAAATTAACTGGCACAGTAAATGCAGAGGGTTTGAGTGAAATACCGTTCACAGCTGAATGGGAATGCTTTAGACTGGTTAAAACAGTGGGGAAGAGTGTCATCATCTGAAAATATTTCTTAATAGAACATAGGAGAAAGGGACTATTTTCTTTAGGATATTAATGAGTAATAAATTTATATGCTTCCTCCAAACTCCCATTTCAACAAAATCCAGATACAGCAGGATGCCGCCTAGGGAGAATGACTAAAAACATGAACTTCTTCACCTCAAGCCCCTAGTGATCCAAAGACACATCGGCTTGACTTTTCTCACTGCTTTTAGAATTTATTGAATGCAAGGAATTTAGATGGTTGCTCAGACTGGAAAAGACTACGTTTTGTCTAGAATTCGGATACAAATAAGAAAAGCTTTGGAACCCAAACTCAAACAGAATTAAATTCAAACTGCTAAGACATGAGTTGAAAGTGTGTGCATAGGCACACATTGGCCTTCTGATTTCCATACAAACAAATGTCCAGCATGTAATGGCTTAGCAAACCCAAACTCAGCGAAAAAAACAACCATGAACCTGTGAATTCTGACAACCAAGCCTTCTGGCTGCTCTTCCCTCCCTTCCTCCCTCCCTTCCTCCCTCCCTCCCTTCCTTCCTCC
>Ga0065711_1044202_pt1 | contig 14242 bp, 10 predicted proteins | sample Hoacrofraction12_FD_59098 | JGI IMG/M metagenome (GOLD analysis project Ga0065711, IMG submission 59098) | Hoatzin crop microbial communities from Cojedes, Venezuela - Epithelial fraction 12 v2 (version 2) | ecosystem: Host-associated > Birds > Digestive system > Esophagus > Crop | place...
TTTGCCGCCTCGCCGCTGCGGTTTTGCCACTGGAGAAGGGGTCCCTCGGCGCGAGCCTCTGCTCCAGAGCCCTTCACCTTCAGTAGCTTCGCCGAAATGGCGGGCACACCGGCTTTTAAACTCAATATAACTGTCTTCTCCAATATTGCCTGAGTCTACCTTAACATGCTTAAGCGGATGTGCCCTTTCAGTGGATCTGCCCTTTCCACCTTCATGCTCCCATCTCCTCCCTGTGTTGGTATCAGTAGCTGCACTACTGTGCCCCTGTGCGATGTATTGTGTTGAGGAACACAACGAAGTCTAATACAGCAAATAAGTAAGCCGAGCGTAACGCCTGGTCAGACCCACGAGCTGGTCTGACGCACCGTGTGGCAGCAGCGTCCCCAGCCCTGAGCCAAGAGCAGCCATGGGAGTGCGTAGCCAGCTTGTGCCTCGCAGCCACGACACGGTCTTGCGCTGGCTGAAGTTGCCTGTAATGCCTTTTCTTAGCCCACATGACTGAATTTATAGATAAAAGGGAAAATTTAGTAGAAGTTTTTAATTCTTCCTTTGAAGATAAATCTCATTGTCTGAGGAGGAAGCAAATAAAAAGACAAAAACCTTCATTTTAAAAATGCCTGTCTCTTAAAGCTGATTGCATGACCTATTGAGAGACTGACCTGTAATGTCCAAGGCCATGCGTTCAGCAGCTTTATGGATGAAGCGCCCTTCTGGAGTCATCTAGAAGATAAATGGCAGATCAGAGAAGTGATTTTATTTTTCGTATTTAGAGCTGCTCTTTCAGTCCCGCTAATTATCTTCGTTCAGAACTCTTCAGCAGAGGTCCTAGCAGTGCTTTCGTCTCTGCATGTTTTATGATTGGCTATCAGACAGAGCCAAAGACATATCTCAAGCTTTTGCAACTCGAAGGCATAGAATCCCCTCCTACGCAGGGACTCCCATCTATGCTTCGGATGTTGATCTGGCAAGAGAGGAAGCAGCTCACCATTTGACTTTACCTTCTTGCAAACAGCAGGATCAGATCAGCCCCAAACTGAAAGACTTGGGTCTCTGCCAAAAGCTGCTAGTGTCTGAAAGTGTCATGGGACTTTCATGCTGCAGGGCATGCCAAGCTTGAAGTTCTTCTCTCCAGGGACTCCAAATACACATCATGGTTCCAAATCTTTCACATTTTAGTGGATTTCTGGGCATGAGTGAGGTGCCAGGTCTGCTCTGAAAGGAGGTGTCATCTTTCTCCTATGCAGAAAGTGACATGAAGAAAGAACATCCTAGATCCCAGCACTTTTGAAAGCTGGGGAAGTTGGGGTGCATTTTAACTCACAACAACCCTGAAGACTCGTTACCTGGAGATTCTGTTTTTTATTGGTTGCATTGTGTCTGGCTGAGATGGAGTTAATTTTCCCCATAGCAGCCCTCATAGTGCTGTGCTTTGTACTGGTAGCTAGAAAACTGTTGATAACACACCAGTGTTTTGGCTGCTGCTGAGCAGTGCTTGCGTGGTGTCAAGGCTGTCTCTCCAACGGTTCCCCCTCACCAGTGGGCTGTGGGGTGGGCAAGATCTTGGGAGGGCACATAGCCAGGACAGCTGACCCAAACTCACCAAAGGGATATTCCATACCACATGATATCTGCTCAGCAACAGAAGCTAAGAGAAAGGGAAGTGGGGTGGGCATTCTTTATTACAACATTTGTCTTCTGGAGCAACCACTACACGTACTGAAGCCCTACTTCCTGGGAAGTGGCTGGACACTGCCTGCTGGTGGGAACTAGAGAATAAATCTTTTGTTTTCCTTTACTTCCGCATGCAGCCTTTGCTTTTGCTTTATTAAACTGCCTTTATGTTGACCCACAAGTTTTTTTCCATCCTATTTTGTGTGTGTGTGTGTGTGTCCCAAGTCCTGCTGAGGAGGGGAGTGACAGAGCGGGTTGGTGGGCACCTGGCATCCAGCCAAGGTCAACTCACCACATCAGTGCAAAGTGGTTTTCTCTGCCTGCAGGTGCTGAGGTGGGGTGATATGGGGCCGTAAATCACTGCTGGGGAAGTACTTTCCTTGGTCTTTGTTCTCTCTTGGCTTCACGTGTCAGAAAATAATTAACGAACATCTGTGAAGGATTATTGGTGATGGGTTGTTGTCACTGTTTTATGGATATAGGAACTGCCTTCCAAGATAACCCCTGGTCCACACCTCGGTCACTGTCCTATGTTTGATACTGGACAATGTTGCTGGGAAAAATGCCCATAAACTCTATAATAGCACGTTGTCCATGCATTCCCCTTGACCTTTTGTCTGATGCCTGAGTACCAGTAAAACTTTTATCTTTTTCTCCAATGCGTTAAGGAAAATGAGAACATTTTTGCAGGCTGCATTTTAGGGAAGGTGTCCTAAGGACTCTCTAGCGCTCCCAAGTTTTCTGTGAGCTACAAAAATATGACATATTTATAAACAGGTTTCGGTTGTGGTGCTAATAGACTAAGGCTGACAGCCAGCATTTTTCTGGGAAAGACTTTAAATCCTATAGTGCTTTTTAAAGATATTGTCCCATGTCCCTCTGTTATTAAGCTTATTGCTTGATACATGGTCCTCAGTATTCCCAGCATCCTTCATGCGTGGGTGAGGAGCAGTTTCTGACTCGATGGTCAGAGGGTCTGTGCATCCAGTCCTTCAGAAGCACCTGGAGGGACTGCTGCCCTGGCCACTGGGAAAGGGAAAGGTGTGAGGTGTGCCATGCAGGCAGTCTCCAGCCAAGCAGCTCAGTCATGACACCCCCCCCAAACCTCAAATTGTCCATCAGCTGCTTTAGCAGACAAAAGTAAGTACGAGGCATCCTACTTTTGGCTGGGATTTCCTCTTAGTAGCTGCTGTGTTTTGGATTTAGTACAAGAAGAATGTTGATAATACTGATGGTTTTGGTTGTTGCTATGAAATCAAGGACTTTTTTCCAATTTCTCATGCTCAGCTAATGAGCAGGTGCGCAGGAGCTGGGAGGGAGCAGAGCCAGACAGCGAGCCCAAGCTGGCCGATGGAAACATTCCATACCATAGCTGTCATGCCTAGTTTATGAATGGGGGTTGGCTGGGGGGGGGGCAGGAATCTGCTCTTCTCTGTTCTGTGAGTTTGAATCCTCTCTTGGCTGAGAGTTCAAACTTTTCCGGGAGTTTGGTCTTTTTTGGAAGTGTCACGAAATGCATGATTTTCCCAGATTCCGTGGTCACTGCTTGGGGACTGGCTGCGAATCAGTCATCGGGTGGTGAGAAAAATTGTATTGTATATAGGTTTTTTTTTTCATATTCTTCATTATTATTATTACTATCATTATTTCCTTTCTTGTCTTATTAAACTGTCTTTATCTCAACCCATGAGTTTTACTTTTTGTCTATTTCTCCTTTCCATCCCCCTGGGGGGGAAGGGGAGGGGTGAGTGAGCGGCTGTTAGGTCTTAATTGCCAGCTGCTGGGTTAAACCATGACAGAGGTCAGATGGCTGCCAGATCTTGTGTGCTGGGATTATGCCTGAGGTGCCACATCTTTCATTATCCTTAGCTGGTATCGTGTTTGTCTGCTTGTGTCACAGAGATGTTTCTAATTTGCTATTTCAAAGTCCCATAAGTGAGACAGTCTTAGCTGCCATACCCTTGTTGTGGTCGTGACTTCCTATTCCTGCTGTCCTGTGGGACTTCAGATTTCTTCTTTTTTCTTTTTCATTTTTAAAGATGGAATCTGGTGGCTGGTGTTGTTTGGTTTTGCTTCTCAGTGCATGGAGTAAGATGGCCCACTGGGAATTTATTTTCTGCAGCAGCGGTTGAGGGAGCGTTGTTCACCTCTGGAGAGATTGTGGATGTGTGAAGGCCAGCACAGATGACCGGCATCTCCTCACACTGTGCTGGAGCAGTTTCACGAGACGGCGGTGCCCTCCTTTGTCCCTCAGGATAAATCTGACTTCTTCCGACTCATTCTCATTTTACAGGAATTTGGAGACAGAAACTGTCCTCAAGAAATTTCGTTGTGAAAATATAGTTGGGGCTTTGGCTATTTTGTTTAACAGGGTTGTTAACAGATGGAATTGAATGTCTGAAGTTCTTTTTGTTTTGATTTAATGGGACAATGGTATAAGGTTAATTAAGTGCCAGTTGATTTCTGCAAACAGTATTGGGGAACAGGAATTACGAAACAAAACAAGTTGCAAAGTTATCAACCTTCAAATGTTTTTAATCAAGTGGCTTTTAATTAATCTACAATCATTGCATTGTGTTTAAACATGTATTGCAATTGCTAAATTCTAATTAAATAACGATTGATTATTTAAAATAGAAGAGGGGAAAAAATATACTCTCCGATAAAATCTTACTTGAAGTGTAGATTTCTGCTGCCCTCCCTGCACCCTTGCCAGTGCTGGCCTCATGTGATCTCAGTAATATTTTCTGTGGAGAGAAAGACCGCTTCTTACTGAGATGTAATTAAGCAGTAAATCAGTATTGGTCATGCGAACGAGGAAAACTCTGGAGCACTTTGCCGGTGTGTGCGGTGAAAGCTGCTCCCGGCTGTTGGGCAGGGTTGCACGCAGCTCTGCCAGCCCTGCCCGGGGTGGATGCACGGAGTGTGGGTGTGAGATGGGAACGCCCTCCCCAGCTGTCCCCACCCTGCCAGGGCACCCCGCTCTCCTTCCAGGGCTGTGATGAGGACATGCTTTGGTGGTGAGGAGCATTCCAAACCTGGGGCTGACCTGGTGCAGATGAAGAAACAGTGAAAGATGGTGCTATATCCCATTCTCTGGTCCGGTCCTTGGTACATGTCTTTTGACATGTCATGCTTCATCAGGCAAGTGAACGGTTAACTTTTAGGTTTTCTTCTCATTGGTCTATAAAAAGAAGAATATGAAAGGTATAGAGTGTCTGATACATTATAAACAGAAATAGAGTTGTTTCAGTAAGGAAGATATCAGGTTATACAGTGACATCCAACAGCAGGATTTGGGAGAAGCGGAGCATGAGACAAAAGGGAATGCACCTTCCTGTGGATGGGTTGGAGGTAACGGTTGCTAGCCCTCTAAATTTTCACCCACGGCTGTTACAATCATGGGATGTGGGGTCATGGATGTTATTCTGTGTGTTGTTCAATCACCAGTCAAGGGAAGCCTACAAAAGGTGGTATTGCAGAAGTGCTCTACTGCTTTCTACTTTGGCAGAGAGACCAGGGAAGAGCAAAGGAGGGATTTTTTTCATGTTCTGAAAGCCAGAAACTTTCCAGACAGACATGAACATGTGGAGACGAGCCAGTTTGCAGGAGCTGATGCTGTACTTGCATCTCCGTAAGGCGTCCCTGAATAAAGAAGTTCAGATTCTAGCACTGTTGGTTCAGCACTTTGCCTACATCAAACACAATGACAGGTGTTGTTCTGAATTAGTGGCAGTCATCATTGAAATTACACTTACAATGTGATGAGCTTTAGCTTTTACCAAGATTTATGCATCTTCAGTATGTTTATTGGTATTTAATCTGCAAGGTTGGATCCCCTCAGCAGAAAAGTTGACATTGAACTGCTTTCTGGATTCTCTCAAGCACCGTTAAAGCACAGTTGTCTTTACTCAAGCTTTCTGAAGGTAAACTAGAAAACGAATTACTGTGAGATATTATCCTTTAAGGATCTTTTTAAGAGAGAAGAAAACAACTTGTAAGCCCTGCAAGGAAGGGTAGTTGTCTCTTGTGGAGTGGGAGTATCTTACAATCTTGTAAAAGCACTGAAATAACTCCTGTAATCTAAAAAACGCAGTGAAGACAATTTTTCTTATTCTGTCATGGTTACTTGAGGCCAAGCCTAAACATTGTTTGGTTGAGCTTTGCCTGAGTAGTATTCAGGTAAAAACCATATTGATCAGGGTGTTGTTTCCACGGGGTTTTGCCCTCAGCCAGCCAGGCAGGATTTGCTTTCCCCATGAGGATGCTCCTTCGCCTCACTGAGGCTGTGTCTCCCAAAGTCAATGCTTCAAGGCTTGAAGTGAGTCTGATCTCTATCCCTCAGCGGTTGCTGCATCCCAGGTCTCCCAAGGGGAAGGGCTCCTCAAGACGTGGCTGTGTCCTTTCCATGAGCTCAGAGGGAAGGGTGTCTGTCAGATAAAGTAGCTCTGATGCCTCAAACACCTTGTGTAAATATCTTGGCTCAAATAAAGGAGGTAGACAGTAGACAAAGCAAACAGACTTTTGCAACCTTTTTCTCCTAATCAAGAGGGAAAGAAAATAATTGGTTTTGAAACGGCACTGTTCAGCGGACCACTACTTCCATCTTCTGTAGTTGAGCTATGGAGTTATTTGCTCAATGTATTAATAATCTTAAAAAAGGATGGAAGAAAAATTAGATCCATAGCTTGCAAATGACATCAAATATTTAAGGTAGGAAAGAAAAAAAGAAAATATGCAAATGTTCAATATATTATTCATTGGCAGTAGCTGTTTCCTCTTAGAGCAGGCAGATTGGGAAGAGCTAGTAACTAACGGTCATGCATTTTGGTGTGTATGAGGGAGAGCACAACCAATTCAGGTTAGAGCACGCAGCGGAGGCAAAAAGTACTTCTGTCCCTGATGGACGACGAACGAGAGAAGCCCTGAGTGTGCCTCCTGCTGACAGACAAAATTCACAGCGGCTTCGTGCCTTAGGGCGGCCTGGCCCTCACTGGGGGGCAGGACCCAGCCTGGCACGGCAATGAGCAGCTGTGTCCCCGCCGAGGTGACGAGGTCTGGGATCAGTGCTTGTGCTGGTGAGCTGGCCAAGACCTTCACGAGTTGCTGACAGGAATGATTTGAATGATGGATTTAGCCCAGGGGACGCTGGATTAATTTGCAGGCGGGATGGAGGGAAAAAGCTAGACGTGACTGTTGACAGATCACAGAAAACCTCTAGCTGATGTTCTTCGTGATTTAAAAATAACAACCCAAATGCCAGACTGTGTAAAGGACAGAGTGGAAAAAAAATTACATGAGATTATTATCTCTCCTTTCGAGGAATTTGCTGTCCACCTTACCAGAAATGCAGCTCCTGTTCTGTTTGCCTGTTGTTTAGCAGAGCAGAGAGTGCTCTGAACCGGGCAATAAAAATTAATGAGAGCAGGAAAAGATCTCTGGGAAATACAACAGAAAAAAGAAAGATTTTTTTTCAGCTAGAGAGGAGATGAATGCAGAGACATGGTGGAAGGATATACAAGAACAAACAGTACAGAGAAAGCAAATTGGCCCAAGTGAATTTCCTTCTAGTACTAGTATAAAAGGGGATTTTGTAAATTGAATGTGTTAATGTAAAATGAATGACTTAAAAAAAAGTGTTAGCAATCTTACTGAAAGCAACAAAAGCAGTGTATTTCTAAAGCTCTGCATATTCTAAATCATCCAATTATACAACATTTGCAGTAATCATATGGCCATCACAGTATTACCATTTTACAAAATATCACATTGAAGTACAGCTTTTTGGTGATGAATACTGGTGTCAGTAAGGAGTAGGGTGGTTTTACAGTCAGAATAATCTTGATGTTCACCGTCTCCTCTTCAAGTACGTAATTGTGCATTAGTTTAATAGCTAGCTTTCGGGTGAGCGTGCTGCGGATTATTTTGTCCTGCCTTGTAAGTGAAAGGAAGTAAAACATGGCAGAGAGATTTCAGGTTGAGATGTGGGTGAAATCCAACACTCCACAAGAAACAAAGGGGCTTTGTGTGAGGGGCGGTGGGGCACACACCACTGATCGTCCCAGGCAATGCCGTGGTGTAGGGATACAGTGCTCATGTTTCTGTGGCTGATAAGCAGTGACTATTTCTTCTTGATATTCACAGAAGTCGTTTTGATCTTTGCAGTCATAGGGAGTGACTAAATCTTTCTCCAGTACTAAGGAGTCCTTACTTTGGCATCATCAGAAGAATGGGTCAAATCAGAGGTTCCTCACCCCTTGCTTTTTGTCTCAGGCATTTTACTATGTGTCCCCTAGGTTATCATGTGGTTTCCAGTGCCTCTCAGTGCCATTCAGCAAAACACGTCTCCAATCTTTGTTTTTTCTACATAACCGATGAATATGTGGGAGAGCACACAGTGAGGCACAGGTCCTATCTCCTGCTGAATGAAGAGGTCTGCAGAGTTGAAGCCCCCTAGGTTTCTGGCTCAACTTATTCAAGTGAGTTTTTTTGTGTAAAGGTAAGCAAAATCCATCTACTTTTTTCTGCTCAGTACCTTCATAGGTATTTCTCTAGCACTGCTCTGCTGGTCAACTAAAAAGTGTTTTTATTGTTGTTGTAGTGTAATGAGATTTGCCTCTGAGGTGTTTTTATGTACTTTTCAGAGTAGGACCCAACCAGCTACAGTTTTATCATGGCTTTGACTGAAATCGAACAGACTACAGAGATTAATTTTTTCCTCTCTTTTTAAATTGGTTTCTGATCTATCCTTGTATATAAAACTGCTTACCTGGAACAACCATTTTTGAAGCGCTGCACGTTCTGCTACTTCTGTCTTTGTTTGACTGCTTTTTTCCTGAAATATGGCATCTGTTTTTCCTAGTAATTAGTGCAACTGTTCATGCCAAAGCTAACATATTAAAGGCTTGGCTTTAATTTCATCAGGCTACTAAAGTATGAGCTCATCTCTCTATTTTATGCATCTAATAGTAAGTAGTGTTGCCAGAATTACTCTTCTAGCTCCTGCCCCATGCTCAGAGCAGAGAGGGGCAACTGTGGAAGCCTGCAAATCTTAAACACTTCAGGAGATGATCTGCCATTTGGAGGTGCTCTCTTTCCCCTTTGACAGAGGAGGGAGCCTAGATGACTAGTTTAGAATAATATAGCCTATGCCTAGGTAAGAGAAGCACCATCCGAATTTACCAACTTACTTAACCACTTACAAAGATCTTTAGACCACGCGGTTGTGTAATATCTCACTGGCCAGAGCATGCACTGAGAATGCTCAGAATAGTCCTGGTTTGGTCCCTGGAGTTTAACTCAAAACTTATTTTACGAAGAAAAACCCTCATAAGAATGTTAAACAAATAGTGTTGCCTTATTTAAATAATAATAAGTGCCATATTATTTAAATGACATTAAAATGTCTCATTTTAATAAGCAATTGTTTCTTTATTTCCTGCCTTTATTCCTATTATATACGGCATTTGTACAATGAACAAATTAAGAAGATTCAACACATATTCTTAAATGGAAACTGAATTTAGCTATGAATAGAAAAGACAATTCAAAAGGTTAAACCCCAGTTCCTTCAAGAAGTACGTTAAAATCCCTCCTGTAAAGCAATGATACATAGCATCTCTGGATGGGCGTCTACAGAAAGTTGGATTTATATGTTTTGAAAGTTTGGGGTTTTTTTGTTCTTTTGTGTTGTCATCTGGTATCTGCTCTGGGCTTCCACCCACCTCCTCTTTTTTGATGGAAAGACTCAGAGATGATAGCAACTCTGAAATTTTGTAGCATGGGAAAGCCATTTCCCAGCCAGAGTTAATCTCAGCCACAGAGCCCTTGGAGGAATTGATGAGGTGAGGTGAGCATTTTTTAAAAAATAAAAAGCACGTGCATTTTGTTAGCACTATTTTTTCTATTTAAATATTTAGGGATCGCAGCAAGATACACCACCAAAAGCCATTATAAAGACACTGGAAAGTTTTAATCCTTTTTCTCTTTTTTCTCTTTTTGTTGTTGTTTAGAAGCTACCTCAGGTCAGACGCCTCTTGATTTTCTCCTCATTTGCAATCCTTAGCGTACAAAATCCGCAGCCATGGCTGGCCCCAGTGGGTCACAGCTGAACCTCTTCTCTCAAACAGCAGTGCAAGGTTTACCAGCTTTTTCTGGCAAGAAGTGAGTTATCTATGGTTTGATAACATGTTACGGATCCAAGACTGATGTCATTGCAAAGGGGACATAGGTTTTTGCTCCTGAACTTTGTATCTTCATTTCTTGGTTGTAGATGTGTTCATCTGGAGAGCTTTTAATTAAAATATCAGTCAAAACATTTCTATTCCTTTTTTGGGCTCAAAAGTCCCTGGATGAGGGATAGGTCTGTCCAGTGGGAGGCAGGGACATGTCCCCTCAGCCTTTTTTTTCTGTGATTTCTGAGGCTGCACAAGGCACTGCATGCATCACTTAGGAACAGCATGAAACTGCCTGCATCCTGATCTGATTTAAATTATTATGTTGTCTAGAGAAATGACATTCAGATCAAACATCTTTAAAAAAAAAAATCCCATATGCCATGAATTCCAAACAAAGCTGGAGTTTGCCTGGGATCTAATGACACCAGCCTGTTGTGATCTTCTGCAACAGCTTGTAATTATTTCTCTCCTCAAACTGTGCATACATCATTGAGGAGGCTGATACGTAAATAAAAAGGCTGCATTAATTTCAAGCTACATTAGGAACACAGGAGTAAAAATAACTGATGTTTTATAGATAGAAAAAAAGGTAAAATTAGAAGAAATCTGACTGAGAGGTTTCTAGGGGAGTTATAGAGCAAGGAGGGAAAAAATTAAACCATCAGAAAGCAAAAAAGTTTGCTATTTATGCAGGATTAGATAGGGCATGTAGGCTCTGCGGGTTCCTGCAGGTCTTACACTCAATTATTTACAGACTGGCCAAAGGCAGCGCTGCAAAGGTACGGTGTAACTCCTGGGTCTTCATCTTGTCTTCTTCAAGGCCATGAGGAAAATGTTATCACATGAAGCCCAGTGTGATTTTCTAAATCACACCATTTCTGCAGAGGGAGAACATGTATTGAGAAAATGGGTAGATGGAGCTGACAGAGGCCATCAGAGAGGTGTTGGGTGCTCCTGCTTTCCTTCTGCTATTCTGGAGCCCACACTTCAGAGGTTTTGGTGTGCCTGAATACCAGGTTTGCACTGGAATTTCACACGACATTTTGATTTGACATGACAAATCAAGACATCTTCCCATCCTCCCTGTCTCATGTCCAGCCAGTTCATCTCTCACAGCTAAACACAGGTATCCTCCGTGAGCTCCCAGGAGACCCTGTTGTGGCTGTCAAAACAAGCTCTTTCAGGCTAAGGGACATTGTCTGTCATTTTTATTCTTTCACAGCTATTATGTACAACCAGGAAGGAGGTGGTCGCATTTTTCAAACCAGCATGTTAGAAGTTAAGCTTTTAAATCCATAATTAGGTACACAAATATTCGGTTCCTGGAAAAGCTGGGCATTCACATATTCTGCTGAAATCCCAAGGGTGACTGTTTTGGCTAGCAGATAATGTACGCTATACACAAAGTGTGTTTTTTAAACAAACCAAAACAATTCTAATCTTAAATGTCCAGAAATCAAGGCCCTTGTTAGAAGAAAGGAGCATTATGATGAGTAACCTGCCCCGTGCGCAGCCACGTCCTTCCCAGAGAGCGCGCTGTTGCCTGAACCAGATGTGCTCAGCAAATGAAGTCGCTGCTTTCTTTTTCCCTGAACGCAAACATCAGATCTAACTTTTCTGGCTAGGAACCGACTAGTGACTCTCACCAGCATCACCCTTTTGGAAATTTCCCTCCAGCTCTCTGGCAGAGGCTTTTTCTGGAGGCAAAACCCAGTGCTCCTCGCCCTGGAAAGGGAGCTGGTGCCTTGAGCCAGGAGGGAGGACATGGCTGGTGGCTGAGATGGGGGTCCGGCAAATGAGTGTTGGGGTCTGCAGTGCCGAGAGGGCAGAAGGGAAGGAGCAGTGAGGCTGAGGTGACGAATGCTGCAGCTGAGCAGGAGGGGCAAGACCCAGCCTTGAATCTCCATCCCTCCTCATGCAGGGGGGAGCCTCGACCACCCCAGAGTCCGATGAAGGTGCGAGCTGGTGGGTCTCCAGTGTCTGGGGGCTTTCTTGTGCTTTTTCTGAATGTGCAAGGCCTTCATTTAATCTGACCCCAAAATCTAGCTGGAATTCAAGATTTTTACTTTTTCTCTTTCATCTTTCAGGATTTGGGAAAACGAAGTGAGCTGAAAATGAACACAAATTTCTATTTAATTTTTAAAGGACCATGGTGTTAGTCAATTTTCTGTGTGACATACAAATGCTTAATGAATTACCCAGGGAAAGCAATAAGGGACCAACTTTTATTTATGCAAGGTGTTTCACAGAAATCTGTTAAAACCCAAGTGCTGACAGATCACACTTTCCACTAGAGTTTAGGATTACACGGCTGCTACTTTTGTTATGACTAGAGATGTAGCCTGAATTCAATTATGGTTATTCCGTGGCAGGTTTTACTGGACTGTGTATCCAAGTAAATCTCTGTAGCTTGATTGAATGGCACCAGTGAGAAACCTGACTCACACAACACAAGCTGACAACCTGCTCCCCGGTAAATACTTGAGAATTGGCTTTTTCTTGAGTGCCAGCAGGAGCCGATCCAAATAAATCCTTCTTCTGGCAGAGGTTGCTGAAGGACACTGAAAGTTTTCCTCTGGAGTAACTGCATTTGTCTGCAGAAATACTGAAGTAACAAGTGATTGTTTGGGAAGACGTATTAGATTTTTTTCCCATTTCTTTCTCTTCACGTTATTGTCTGTTGCTTGCTCTTTTACATGTCAGCCTCTTTAAAGAGGGAGCCATTCCAGCTGCTTCAAAATTATTTTCTTTTAAGGGTGCATGTTCTTCTTTTGTTGATCAAAAGCAATTAGAGAGAGAAGAGCTGACAGTTTCACTGAACTGTCAATGAAAATACCATAATGAACAGTTCATTTTGAAATAACCAATTCTCCTATTAAATGATCTGTAGCCCTGGGGGGAAGAACTGCGTGGGAACAAGAAGTATTGTTCGTTGCAGCATCTCTGTGTTGATCTTCTGATATTTTCTAGGAACACAGTGGTATCAGTATTTTGAAAGGAACATGGAGATGTGTGAAAGAGACTGCAATGTACCAGAATTGGACCTCACACTGGTGACCACGAGAAGTTTCCTTCTTTCTTCAGGAGCATCTGGGTGTTTTGCCTCCATCAGAGCTTTGCTCTAAGCACAGAACTCTGTGAACCCCTGCAAAAAATGGGAGAAGGATGCCAAGTTCAGCTTACTGGTTTTAAATAACTTTATCTGGTTAATCACTTCATAATCCCAACTGTACAGGTGATTAATGAACATTTTCTTTTAATGATCATGGATGGTTTGAAGTGCTGTCCTCCTCCCCTGAGACAAGTTTTGTAGGACACCATATATCCATGATGTGGGCCGTTCAGTATGCATATATACACCTTTATCGTATTTCCTAGGCAATTGCATCCAAAGAGCAGCAGCTGAAAATGCAGCATGTGTGCGCTGGGCATGGCCCCTCTGAAAGACCCCAACGGCTCTTCATGGCCATGCTGTCATGTAAATACCTGTGCTGTGGGCTCTGCCTGCCCTGTGCAGGGGTGGAAAATTGAACAGACGAAGGAACTACTTGTGGGGAGATGTAGGTGACAAAACCAAATGGTAGGGAGATGTTAAAACCCTGATGGAGTATAAGAGCAATTTGGTCAAGTGAGGCAACGTGCTCAATGTGTTTTAGATATACCTCTAACCTAAAATCCATTAAAGAAGAATGTACCTGTCCCTAATTGACTGTACTAGGAACAAAACTTGTTTTGTGCTCTGAAATCCTCCTTCTCCCTGACTGACTTCCCCAGGACCACCCAGGTACAGGCTTTTACTACTTCCTCTTTTCCTTTCCATTACCTCCCACATTTTGTGTATTAAGTGCTTCTCCCCCATACTTAGACAAATTCACTCCTCTCCTCTCTGTCCCATCTCCTCTCTCCTGTTATTCCTTCCCCAGGCAGTCCTTCCCCAAGCTGAGGCTGGTCCTTGGGCTTGTGAAAGCATGAAAGAGAAGAATCTCCTCTGCTCCTCGCTGTCTGATCCTGACTGACTCACTGTTGCGACAGTGTATTTCCAGGCCAGGAACCAGCATGGGCACGTGGCTTCTACGCTTCTCTGCATCTCACAGACATGACCTATACCATGTTACTTTACATCCACAGTGAAGTGAAACAGAGCAACCACTTATCTCTTGCACAACCTGATGTCTCGTCTACCTCCCTGACAAAGTGGGGAGAGCAGCTTACGCCTGGTATTACAAATCCCCTCGAGGTATATAACACAGAATCACAGAATCATAGAATGTTCGGGGTTGGAAGGGACCTCTGTGGGTCATCTAGTCCAACCCTCCTGCCGAAGCAGGGTCACCTACAGCAGGCTGCACAGGACCTTGTCCAGGTGGGTCTTGAATATCTCCAGAGAAGGAGAC
>Ga0065711_1044203_pt1 | contig 14242 bp, 3 predicted proteins | sample Hoacrofraction12_FD_59098 | JGI IMG/M metagenome (GOLD analysis project Ga0065711, IMG submission 59098) | Hoatzin crop microbial communities from Cojedes, Venezuela - Epithelial fraction 12 v2 (version 2) | ecosystem: Host-associated > Birds > Digestive system > Esophagus > Crop | place...
CTCTCCATCCTTCCTGTAGGCCCCTTCAGGTACTGGAAGGCTGCTATAAGGTCACCCCGGAGCCTTCTCTTCTCCAGGCTGAACAGCCCCAACTCTCTCAGCCTGTCCTCATAGCAGAGGTGCTCCAGCCCTCTGACCATCTTTGTGGCCCTCGTCTGGACCCGCTCCAATGCATCCATGTCCTTCTTATGTTGGGGGCTCCAGAGCTGGATGCAGGACTCCAGGTGGGGTCTCACGAGAGCGGAGTAAAGGGGCAGAATCTCCTCCCTTGACCTGCTGGCCACGCTTCTCTTGATGCAGCCCAGGATATGGTTGGCTTTCTAGGCTGCAAGCGCACATTGCAGGCTCATGTTGAGCTCCTCATCCACCAGTACTCCCAAGTCCTTCTCCTCTGAGCTGCTCTTGAGCCACTCTCCGTCCAGCCTGTACTTGTGTTCTGGATTGCCCCAACCCACATGCAGGACCTTGCACTTGGCCTTGTCGTACTTCATGCGGTTCACACAGGCCCACCTCTCCAGCCTGTCAAGGTCCCTCTGCATGGCATCCCTTCCCTCCAGCGTGTCAACCACACCACACAGCTTAGTGTCATCGGCAAACTTGCTGAGGGTGCACTCAGCCCAACTGTCCATGTCGCTGACAAAGATATTGAACAGCACCGGCCCCAGTACTGACCCCTGAGGCACACCACTCATCACTGGTCTCCACCGGGACATCGAGCCATTGACTACAACTCTTTACAATTTGTATTGTCCTGGTATGCCCTAAATTGCCTAGTTATTCTAGTGCAGCAAACAGAACAAAGCTACACTGATACCAGTGTTTCATTCCTGTTACATCTAAATTCTGTTTCCTGAAAGAAGGAGGCCTACCCGCTGTAAATAGGTTCACAAGATGTATTCACTCAAGGTATTTAAATAAACTCAATACTATACCAGGGAACAGTTTTGTCACGAAATTTTCTGAGTGCTTATATACTTGACCTCCTCCAGGGTAAGTGCCTTTTCCCTCTGTTTTATTTACATGAATATACAGCCAACCAGTTTAAGATTTCATGTACATATCAGTACCCATAGGAAGCATGCTCTGCCTAGTGACAGACTGAAAGGGCAACTAGGCCGTTCTACAGTGAAAAACAAATCAATGCTCAAAACCATAAATTTGGGTTTTTTTCAAGAAATATATCATAAACACAAAGCACCATTTTGCATACAGATTTATCTGACAAGGATAGTTAAAAATCCAAAATATTCTGCAGCATCATAACACAAGAGAAAAGTCACTGCCTAAATTTTAACACATTCCAGGAATTCACAGAATTCCAATGCGCCCACTTCCTCCTCTCTAGGCTAGCATTCCCTTTTTTGTTTCTTAGGTCTGAACAAGTACTGCTTGCACACAGGTAAAAAAGTCTTTGTAAAAAAATAAATTATTAGTAATAGTCTGTGAAAATAAACCAAAATTAACTTACTCTGCCGAAGCACATCATGAGCTGCATCACTTCTACATATCCTTAAACTCCTCCTTTCTCAGTGTATTTGTTCCTTGTCAGTTTTAATTGGAGAAAATGGTGAATGGCACTCAGCACTGGACCTGCCAGAACTTTACTATTCACGATGCAGCTCCTAATGGGACAGTACAAGAGAGTTGTTTTGAATAATTTAATTTAAAAAGGGGCAGGGATGAAGGAGACAAAATTATCTTGCAAAACAGAAGCAATTTTTGATTCCCACCAACTACTAGGTTTGAATTCTACCTGTTTGTGAACACAGACCATTTCTGGCGAAATGTCAAGATTCATTCACTACACATTTCAGAATTAACTGTACTGAAATGGGACACAATGATCAAAGGGTAAACTAGAAGAGTTAAATCTTAAAGATTTGAATCTAGTTAAATTCCATATTGATCACAATTGTGAACATGAATTTACTACTCAGCAGTCCACTAAGTTTCTAGTTTCTGAAAGTCTTGCTAATTACTGCTGGCAAATTTAGGAACTAGAATCAGTAAGAACATTGATCCCAGAAGACTAAAGACCAGGCTACACCAAGATACACAGGGAATTTGATACGTGTACGACCTTCTCTTTATGTCTGCAGAGGTGGACATGAAGAGCTCCTTTGCACTATAAATAATTGTTTTCAGATGCTTGCATAAACTAAGTTAATATCTTAGTTTTTACAGCATATAATGGTTTTTACTTAAAACCAATTCTACAGCTCGCCCCCCCCATCCACTCCGCTCTCAGTATTCATCTCCGGTATTTCACCTCATTTTTTGACAGGAATGCATGAAGGATTTTCATGACCCAAAATGCCTTTCAGCTCATCTTAAGAAGAGAGACTTTAAAACACAAAACCAAATTTGGCAGAAACTGAACATCTTTTTATATTTTATAAAATGGAGACCTGCAAGTAAATTCAGTTTGTGGTCAAAAGAGACACAATGTTTCCTTCAAACGCATGGTAGGATAGCTCAAAGTGCCTGTAAAATGTGCTCACTGATGCAAAAGCTTAAAACATTATCTACTGCCAGTAGCTGCACCACTGGCAGTAGATTACAAGTGCAGAAAATTTCTATCTACTACAGCAGAAAACTGACACTTTATACATGCTTACAACTAGGCAGAAAAGCCTAGCAAAAAGAATAAAAGCATTTTTAATACATAGAATGATAAAAATCAGGATTTAGATAAAATTTTTCATACACCATAAAATCCTATCTCACTGAGTTGGTGCTGATGAATAAAAATATTTGACAATATAATGTTTACTATAGGTTTTTATCTATCTTTGTAAGAACGGGCCTTTAAAATCTGAAAAAGAAGAGATGACGCGAGATCTACAGGCTTAAAAGTAAAGAAATCATGTTATAGTGGCCACCTAGCTGCTATGACTAGTATAGTTCTCAGTCTTGAATTTCTGAATGCATTAAATATCTCAGATTGTCTGTAAATATTTCCATCAAACGTGCTTATTAAGTGAAAATTGTGTTGTGCAAACATTTTATACTAGGCCGTTCTTTCTCTTTCCTGTCACACCTCAGTGCCAGATGAATATTTCCCATCACCCGCTGACAGACTGGACCTGTCTTTTCTTTCATGGACCTGTAAAGTCCTGGTGGGAAAGATACCAGAATCCACTGGTCTAAGCTCAGTTCAGTAAGTTTATGGGGAAGCACATGACCACAGGATGCTCTGCTGCTCCAATGATGGATTCTATTGCAGCTTCATTTCACATTTCAATCTCATTAAGCATAATCACCTGACATCTATGTACATATACAGCCATTGTGATAATTTTTTTCCACCGTATTGTCTGAGGGTAAGAGAATTTGCAGAATAATTTAGATTTGAAGGGACCTCTTGAGATCATCTAGTCCAACCTCCTTGCACAAGCAGGGTCACCCAGACCAGGTTGTGCAGGAGCATGTCCAAACAGCTTTTGAATATCTGCACAGGTGGAGATTCCACAACCTCCCTGGGCAACGCATTCCAATGTTTGACCATTCTCACAGTAAAAAAGGTTTTTCTTTAGTTCAGAAGGAATTTCAAGTGTTTTAGTTTGTGTCCATCGCCTCTTGTCTTATCAGTAGGCACTACTGATGCCTAGCTTCCTCTTCTTCATTCTCTCCCAGCAGGTACTTATATACGTAATAAGATCCCCATTGAGCCTTCTCTTCTCCAGACTGAAAGTCCCAGTTCTCTCAGCCTCTCCTCATATGACAGATGTTCCAATTCCTTGATGATCTTTGTGGTCCTTCTATGAATTCACTCCAGGAAGTCCACATATTTCTCATACTGGGAAACCCAGAAATGGACTGGTACTCCAGATACAACCTCACCAATGCTGAATGCAGAGGAAAAGGATCACCTGCCTCAACCTCCTGGCAGTGCTCTTCCTAATGCAGCCCAGGATGCTGTTGGCTTTCTTTGCTGTGAGGACACATTGCTGGCTTATGTTCAACTTACTTTCCACCAGGACCTCAAAATCCCACTCTGCAGAGCTGCTTTCCAGCCACTTGGCCTCCAGCATGCATTGGCAGAACTTGGCACTGCCCTTTGTCAAACATCATGAGATTCCTCTCTGTCCAATTCTCCAACCTGTCCAGGTCCATCTAAATGGCAGCACAACCACTTGGTGTATAGTATTGTGTAGTAACTCCTCACCGTCTTTGTATCATCTGCAAATTTGCCGAGATGCACTCTGTCCCATCACCAGCTTCCTAACAAAGAGGCTGAACTGTAACAGCCTTAGTATCAGTCCCTGGGGTACAGGGCAATTAGTGACTTGCCTCCAAGTGAACTTTGTGCTATAACATTATTCTTCAGCAACTAACATAAGAACTGTGGTCTGTTTGTTTCAAATTCACTATTTCTATTTTTTCTTGGTTCAACAAATTCCATGAATATTAACACAAATGCTATCAAATAATCTGTGAGTACAGTTTTTCTATTTGAAGATCTGCAGGCAGAAGAACTTTCTGCAGCAAAATGGAGAGGAAATCTGAGTACTAAAAAGTCCAAGAGCACATGGATTTAAAATAGAGACTATTTAAAAACAGGTTTAAGTCACTGTGACCTCAATCTGTGGCACTAATTTCTAAAGATGTTTTTATACTGTGTTATCTTTGTACTATTTAACAATACTATGCATATTTTATCACCATTTCCCTTTTGACAGAACTAGGTCTCCATAAACACATACAGAACTGGAAGCAGAGTAGAAGTGTTTGAAAACAAACATCTAAAATGTTGGGCAGCATATAAAAGCTAAAACATTATCATTATTTTTACCATTATTGGCCTTGTATTATATAAGGATTACGCTGAATTTTCTTTATGATATTAGTATCGCAACAACAAGCCAAAATTGTAAGACTCTTCTGAAAGCAAAGCTGCTGTTAAATTCTGTCAGGAAGCACTTCTTCCACTTAGAACTGCTAGCAAAGCATGTGGTGAACATACCTGAATTCTGACTCTATAGGCTACAGGACCCTTGCCATGAGACTAAGGAGTCTTACTGTTCATAAGCCCACATTTTAGTTCTTTTAGTTTACAGAGTCACTGATGTATTTTTTAAGACCTTTATCCAGAGCAATACTTGAAGTTATTGATATCACATTTCTGGTATCAGAATTTTCCACACCACCACCAAGGTCTATGTCACTAGAGTTTTAACTCCATTGAGGGTCCTTTAGACCAAACAGATAGAAAGGTAAGCTCGATTAAAAAAAAAAAAAAACAAAAAAAACCCCAAAAACAAAACCCAAAACCACACCACCACAAACAATCACCAACACCACTCACTGGTCCTTCAGTTTGGGGATGTGAGGGAGAAATGAAGTAACAAGCCAAGAAATATCCTTATAAAAATAAAGATTTTTTAAAATCCTCCACACCTTAAGCGCTATCAGGCAGCTCAGGAAGGACCAAACTCAAACTGTATTACGCTAGGTCAGCTTCTATAAAACTAAGCGGAGTTCTGCTATCAAGGATGTACTACTCAAAAGGTCCTTCATATAGCTCAAGGCATAGAGAATTCTATTTAGCTGAGACCAGTGTACACAATCAGTAGGGTAAAAATAGTGAGTGAGCTATGCTTACGGAGTCACGGTTGCCCAATAACTAGATTCATATTGTATACATTGATTCCTTGCTATTTATACATGTTAAGTGATGTGATCAATACTGTAGCATGCATTTTGCACATGTATCTAGCTGGGTGTTATTCTCTGCCCACTCAGAGTATTTATATCTATGTATGTACTAGATGTGTTGCAGTACTTCATTAAATGACTTAACACCTTAAAATGCTGTACACACAAAAGCTGCTGTTATTTTAAAGGAAAAAAAATTCTGGGAAGCAGCTATTCAAAACAAAGCCCATAAGAAAGTGTTTTTAAAATCTGTCATTTTGGATATTTGCGTTGCAGGGTATGTTCATCTTCAGTAAAATAAATACTCACTTATTAAACATCAATTAAAAAAAATGTAATGCAGTGGAATGCATTAAAACACCCAGATAGCTGCAAAATATCTGTGGAAATTGCGACTGAAATATCTTAAAGTTTGAGAAGAAAAAGGAATGAGGTAACTTTTTTTAAAATATTGTATACAAACACAAAATACAAATTACAGACAGATAAAAAATAACACTGAAAAGAACATTTCTCATGTCTAATACCTACTGAGATAGATAGTTTTAAGTCTGTTTCTCATTATTTGTAAAGAAACTGTTGAGGCTCTTGCACTTAAAATTAGACTTACTGTATCAGTTATGTTTCAATTCTTGGCTGCGACATCCTTTCGGCCTGCCCCTACACTGCACTCTTGTGAGCTAGAGTGGTAATGCAATAGCTCAAGATGACTTGTTTCTAGAGTATGCGGTTTCTTCGATACAGAGATGCACAATGGGAAAGGAGTGACACAGCAGTTGCACGCATGGGAGAGAACTCCTTGGCCTTAATTTGCTGCTGCTGGAGGATTCAGCATGAAAAATTGATTTACCACACCTGCAAGCGTTCCTTTCTGAACTGGCACTGTAGAACAGGACTACTAAGTATTTATTTTGCAAATAAAACTGACAGAAGAGAAAGCAGTCAGACAAGCTTTTAATATCATATTATGATTCAATAATAATTATTCAAAGAATAATAATGGAAAAAGGTATTTTAAGTGGAAATAGCCTGCTGCTGTAACTCATTATGCAATTCCATCTCTTGGCTGTAACAGGAAGCAAGATATTCAGCTGCTTCATAGCAATGGCTGTTTCTTGGCTTCAAGAAGACCTATGCTTATCCTGCCTATAATGACTGTGACCACATTAGGGCACTTCTGAACCAAATCTGGTGAAGTGTACCAATAATCTGCTGGCCATTACCTGGATCACGCAGATGTCTCCAATTTTATAAGCAGTTGTGCTTATGTTTTTAAGGTAGCACCAGTAATCTTAAAATCATCTGTAAAAGCATTTAAATAATATCGTATCTCTACTGCTATGGCAGGAAATCAACATTTGGAAAGCCTGGGCAAGGCCATTCAGCTAGTTCTCAGTTATACAAATTGGATGCTTATTTGCATACACTATGTTAGTAAAACACGTAGTGAGGAAGAAAGGAAAGGAATTGATAGAGGATCATCTTAAAATAGTTAGAACTACAATAGCAGTAATCTGTAGCTGTATCTAACAATGGAAACTCTAGCTGCAGTCCTTTCTGCAATGTCATTAATTGCTGCTGTGGAAATAACAATGTCATTAATCCAAAATTGAAAGCAGAGAGCATCTGGAAACTCAAAGACCAGTTTGCAGCATCTCTAGTGTTAAATTTCTAATGTTAAAATTTATTTACAGGATTGTATTTCTCACCCATAAATCATATTCTCTCAGTCCTCTTTTCTGCCTCCCACTCAGCTGCACCTCCACCCACCCTACTTCAAGGCTGTACTGTTTGTGCAAGGTAATGTTCATCACTGCATATCGTAAAATGATTCTACCTTCCGTTACCCAACAGTGCTTCTTTTTCACTCCATATCATTAATAGTTAGTCACAGAGCTATTATTCATTCTCTGAACTCCTAAAAAGAGATATCACTGATAGGTTTATATCCTTAGCAACCGCACATAATATGGAGAACTGTATTTTGATCAGCTGTATCATCACATGTTCCTATTTCTGCTTGCAAACAGACTCTTCCTGTTGTTGAATAATGTGTGTCAACAACAGGCTTCAACAAGATATTTCATACCAGTTAATATTTAAAACATGTCTTTACCTCCCCAGCAATGTCACTAGTTCAAGTTACTGCAGTCTTTCAGCCCAAAAGTAGATCTCTCTGCCAGCTAGCACTAAGCCAGGTACCTATTAAGCCTTGGTTCTAGTATAAAAAATACACATATATATATATGTCTCTGGTTTTGCCTTAGATAATATTGCCTCTTTATATATAAAAGTATGGCAGATATGTTCAATTGCCTACAGTATTTGATCACAGTGAAAACAACTCCTGTAAACATAAATGCTGCCTTCTATTTTAAAACTTCATGTTTACTATATTTTATTCAAATTATTTACTATATTTTACTCAATTTAGTCCACGTGCACAGTAGGGAGTGCCCTAAATAGAAGAGGTAAGACTGTGAAATTCTTTATAGAAAATGAAATTGTTTCAATAGTTACAATCAAATTTTATATTCACTAGGAAATTTCAGGATATGCAAGGACTAAATGTATCTAATTTTACATATATGTTTGCATTAGCATGCTTTTGTAAAATAAAGAAAGGGGTGTTGGAAGACTACCGTTTATTATACCAAGCATGAAGTGGATTCAGTGAAGCCAGCTGGTCTTTCAACATAGACCCAACCTGAGTAGACTCTCTATCATCTATAGTCTATCCCTTTCCCAAGACAACAGCAATGTTAAAAAAAAGAGGAAAGTCGTAAGGTCAGAGAATACTACAGTGGCAGGAATACTTAAAAGCTGACATCTCTGTAAGTAAATTCTCCATTCGACAAGGAAAATATGTCTACCGATCAAATCCCACATCTTGTTTCTGGATGTTTTTTTGGCCAGCATTAGCAGCAGACTTCTTACAATTCTACACTCCTTTTAGACTGATCATGTTTCAAAAGCACTACAAGGAAGCCTAAAACCCCAAACTTAATAAAACTAGTATCTTGGTATACACGGGGAAATTCTGTTCATGCAGTACTATAGCAACATCTTGTTCCACACACAGACCTAGCTGGTATGACCTGCTCCCCTTTTCCATACATGCAAACACATTAAAAAAACCCCAAAACTTTAAAAATCATTTATGCAGCTGTTCATTAAAAATACTACCACTTTGCTCCATTTGGCCCTCTTTTTGCTACTCTTTTCCCAGAGCTTCACTTTCTTAAACCTTTCCAAAAGACAACCAGAGCCACTGCATCCTACAGTCACAAATACCCCCAAACCAGACTGAAAGAATTATTTGAATTTCAGCTAAGTGAGGTGAGAACTACAGGGACCACTGTTATTCTCTCAGGCTCCAAAGGCAGCCAGAAAAGTCCACTACCCATCTACTCCAAGGGTATTATCAACTCGGACAGCACAAGGTGGTTTTCTGTAGGTCTTCTGAAAGGAAGGCAGAAATGGGGGAGCAGTGATTCTTGAGGAGAAGAGGGTAAAGTCAGGCTTCTGAAGGGACAGCAATAGTAGCAATATGGGGCTAAAATGTGTGGCAAAGTACTTAACACTTAAACCAGAGTGTGTCTGTATGTACTTTAAAAAAAAAAAAAAACCAAACCCAAAGATCATTAAATGACAGAGGGGACAAATTAAATAAACACAACTATCGTATTACATGCCATCCCTAGTTCTATCAAAGAGATGTTCTCAGGTAAATTAGGCACCTTGTATGCCAAGCTCTTCAAAAAGATGCCTCTTCAATATCTCGCCTAGAGGAACCATGTTTCTGGCCTTGAGAGGGAGACAGTGTTTTGTAATACCTTCAGCTGAATTTGTCTGTTGAACAGAGATATATGTATAAATATCATGCAAACATTCACACAGTTGCACACACAGAGTTATCAACATTTCCTTTTCTTCCTCCCATTGAAAATGCTACTTTGAGCATTAAAAAAGTCTCTCTTGTCAGTTCACTGTACTGAAAATAGAAAAAGATTGTTTTTATTAGCAAATACTTTATTGTTATAATTGTATGCAGTTATCCATTCCTTTAGTTAGTTGCTATTGCCAATGGAGATGATTCTTAGTCTCTCCCCAGTGACGCTGTATTTGTCACTATTCTGGGCATTAATCCAAGACCAAAGATAGGAATGAAAATTATAGGCTCTTCCTACATAGCTTTCCTTTTTAGCAACTTCATGCAGGCTCCACGTTAGCAACTTCTAACTTCTCTCAGATTTCTTCCTACATAAGTCACTCTCCAAATGGATCAAAAGTGAAATAAATTCAGCTCACTGCTATAAGGGAATTTGTTCTTCAACTTCTTACTGAAAATACAAGTCTTCTTTTCAAATTCATATAAAGCTAATAGTTTTTTGTGGCTGCTGTTTTCTTGTAGCATTTTCTATAGTATTCATCACATTAATATCTGAGGAAAAATATTAATGGAATTTTCTTCACAATAGTTCTGTAAAATGGAAAATATCATAATCCTCATTTTAGCAATAGGGAACTCGTGCTGAGAAAGTGTGCTGCATGTTCAACATCATAAGAGAAGATTATGCTGAAATCAGGAATATCTTTCTGAAAATACAATCTTTCTCATTTCTAATTCTTTCAGTGTTTTAGAAAATATTGCTACATATTCTTACTGTTGTTCCATGATGCTAATTAAGCAGAATGCTGAATGCAATGTTTTGATTTGATCTTACTCATCATATTACCTTAATGGGTAGGAGCCTCTGTCCTGGGTCAGGATTCATTCTGCCGAATGTTAACAAACTAACGAGTTGGAAATGCTAAAAATACTAAGTATTAATTAACAACAACAACAAAAAAGATAACCAAATTTAAATCACTCCTGGTCTGAATTAATTGACAGCAATTCTATTTTGAAGCAGGAGACAGAACTAAGGTTTCACTGATACCATCTGTCATTTATACTTTGACACAGAAGAGATATTTGTAAGGCATATCCACATCCTACTGCTATTGGAAAATCTCTGTAATCGACTATATGGAGCCCCTATATAGCAGTAGGAGTCTATTTGACTAAACATTGCTCTCCATACGTTTACCAAATCCCTTGGATCGTATCAAGTAGATAGTTTAAAAGAGACCTACTGTTTCACTGAACTTTAAATGAACATATTGACAGCACACTGGAAAACTGTTAGGCTTTTTTTTTCTTTCCTCTTGAGATCCTTCCTCTTTCTTTACTTCTCTTTATTTATAATATCAAAAAAAATAAGGAAACCATATTTGCATGTAGCTCTTCAACCTCACTCTAAAGTAAAATCAAGACCTGTTGCCAAAAACTTCTTGGCTGCCTTTCCCAATGAAATGTTTTCATTTAGAGTTAAAATGAGCAATCAGATATGATTACAAATTGAATGATGACTGGGAGACACTTAATCACCTAACTAAGGTAAAAAGTTAGGAGTGGCAAATCAGAAAACACTTTTGAAAGAAAAATCTGAGAGGCTGCAAACACAATCAAAAGAGAAACTAAATGGCAGGGAAGTCATCAGCAAAACAGCATTTGACAAACCCGATTGCCTCCTACTTATTTTTGTCCTACCATTTAAAAATCATTGGTTCCTACAGTTCATTTCTGGTTTTCTCCCTCTTTCCTTCTTCCCCTTGCCAGTTCTTTTGGCAAAACAAAAACTACCTGTTCTTCTACTCCTTCTCAACACACATCAGTCTTTCACTTACTAACCCCCTCCAAACTCGCATTACTGTAGAACCTAATACAGGACTTTACACATACAAACAAGTCTGTCAGATACACAGAAGCATAACAAAATAATCCATTACATCCCACAGGTGTAAGTAATGTTAGCTTTTATGCTATATTCATACAATACCATAGAGCATTTAGGAGTTACATCATTGACTTCATTTTGTCCAAGTTCTCATCATTAATATTGTATCCATAAATCATATTTTAAAATAACAAACAAGCAAAAACTTCTGGGGAGTTCACAGTTTCCAAAAGCATAGCAAAAATGTCCAGTCAGTTGGTACATCATAAATAAACTATAATTTATTTATTGCCTGTAATTTTACACTGCAAATATCTTAAATACCTATGTAGCTCGATTCAAATACCAACTTTCTTAATCAGATTTGCAACATCTTATCTCCTTACTCTCTGCATAGAAAAAAAAAAGAAACATAAGTTTGAAAATGACCAGGACTCATAAGTGGACAAACAGTTGTAAGGAATGCCACGATACTAAGATTGTTACGAACAAGCCAAGAAAAGACAGAATGAGCGTGACTAATCTCTGGCACAATTATCAATTATTGTACTTAATTTTTGTCACGTTTTTACAATAAGATACTCTCTTTTGAGAAAAAAGAACTGGAAGAGTATCACTCTATTTTATTTTTGTTTTCCACCCCTGGCAAACCCTTTTGAGCATGTCAAAACGCCCACAGTTGATTCTGAGTTCAGGCGCTGTTTTCACCACTTGTGCTCAATCGTCATTGTGTTTGTAGAAAGCTTTTCCACTAAGGCCCATCCAAGCAGCGACCAGAGAACCCAAGAATCCTGACACCGACTCCAGTCCTTCACCAGGTGTCACCTACACGAAGCTGCACGTGCTGGCAGCTGATAGGAAGCTGGTTTGTGCCACCCTCCAGTGCCTGCGGGACAGAGCAGGTCTGTCTGGACCAGCTTGCTCCCAGCACCACGGCTCTCCCGCACACGGTCTTTCGGTGGGAATTGGCAGCAGGTGTGAGGAGGGTTGCGGTGATGTGGAATTCCAACTCCTGGCAAAAAGCCAGGCTCCTTCACCCTTACTGGGTGAGTTCATCGTCACAGAACTCAGAAATGATCTGTAGGAGTATACACCTGAGTAAGAACCACTCAGTTCCGCAAACAGGAATTAAAAACATTGGCAAAGAATTTCAGGAAAGAATTAATACTGTGTATTAGCGATGCAAGGGATATGCATATCAAAATAAGAGAGAAAGGATCTTTTTGTACTCAAAGTATATTGCATTCTTAACCAGAAGAAAAACACTGAGTAAAATTGGCCTTAGTTCTTCAAATAAGCCCATAGCTTATCATAATAAGGGCAGCTTTTTTTTTAAGCTACTACAAGCATACATTCAGTTCACCATCCACTTCAGAAAACACAGATGAGACATTCCCTCAAAACCATGCCATTGATCAGTACTCGTTCCGAAGACATTCAAGCATTAAAGCACAAAAACAGGAAGCACTAGTAACAGAAATTAATACACTAACACCAATTTTTGCCCTTTGAAAACAAAACGTAAGTAGCAATCAAAGCAGCTTGTTCTATTTCTATATAGAATCTGTTAAGGCACTGGAGAAATACTACAGTAAAAGCTCTAGGACTGCACATAGTGTCACATCATCAGTGAATCACAAAAATCCAGCAGAACACCAGCACTTGCAGTACCACCGGCTTCTGCGACAATTCAGCAAGAGAATGGAAGCAATTAAGTTAGCCAGCTGGTAACCACAATGCCATTACACTCAGCATAAATCAAAACTACATGTGTAACAAAGACATTTAGCACACTTCACAAAAACACCCTTTATACATACATATATGCCTGCCAAACATGTCTCTGTGCCCTTACTTTTCAATCTCTGAACACCAAATTACTCCAGGCCAGCTGCTGGCTAGGATGTTATCAGTCACTTGCACCTTAGTCTCTTGCCTTCAGGTCTCCTACTTGTCTTTATTTTGTCTATATTCTTTCATCTAAAGTAATTCTATAGTATTATTTTTTTATGTCTGTAATCCTGTAGTCAGGAGATAAATTTAAATAAAAAGCCTGAAGATCCCACAGTTCAGCTCCTCATGACAACACCCATTTATCTGCTATTGCACATCCAGTAAGTCACCTATGATACACACAATCTCTGCCATCTTGGGGAAAAAAAAAATCTGACATTAAGGGCTTACAGTAACATAAACATATATGAAGAAGAACAGATTGTTAAAAAATAAAACTGTAAGATCCAGCATAAGACGAAAAAGATAGTAGATACTAAAAGCTGAAGCCTCTAAAGTAGAAGCAGGGTAAGCCAGCCTACTTAATAACACAAGGCTGTGGCCAAATACCATTGTCTCCATTTAGTCAACACTGAAGGGGCACAGAGTGACATAACTGAGTAAGCTGTTTTTATTATGGTGACAGCTTCAGGCAGCTACCTAAATCAGTTCTTATATGTCTTCATGAATTAAAACTGCTTTAATGTTTTTTCCTGACAACTAGTCAACCTTCTCCATCAGCTACCAGCATAAAAATATATCCATTGAATATGAGGCATATTGAGATAGTTTCTTTATACTTTTTCAGTAGACCTGGCTGGAAACACTGAAAAAATCTTACCTTGGCTTTGGAGAGACCAAAACAATTGTCTAGCGGAGATCAGCCAGAAGAGAAAGTTCCATGGAATGTGGAAAGAGGGACAGGCCACTTGGGAAGAGTACAGAAACGTGGTGAGAGCATGCAGGGATGCGACAAGGAAGGCCAAGGCTCACCTGGAATTGAAGCTGGCAAGGGATGTCAAAAACAA
>Ga0065711_1044204_pt1 | contig 14241 bp, 5 predicted proteins | sample Hoacrofraction12_FD_59098 | JGI IMG/M metagenome (GOLD analysis project Ga0065711, IMG submission 59098) | Hoatzin crop microbial communities from Cojedes, Venezuela - Epithelial fraction 12 v2 (version 2) | ecosystem: Host-associated > Birds > Digestive system > Esophagus > Crop | place...
CTTGGTTCCCTCCCACTTGAGTGGCTGCTACTTCTCAAATAATCAATATGTCAGTTAAAAACACGTCACAGCACGGTCATTGTATGACTGCTATTCAAAGTTCATGTCATTTAGACTTTCATTGGCAGCTATTTTGTCCTTTTAAAAAGTTCAAGACAGCAATTTGTGATTCTTGCTCAGCTGAGTAGAACTGCTGAGTGAAAAAAGGAGTTACTTCAAAAGTCAATTGATTGTGCTCTGTCAGTGCTCCTCATTCAGGTTTTTGTTTCCAGGCCTTGTCATGGGCTTACATCTGTCTGCCCCGTGTTTCCCAGGCTGCTATCAGATGCCGTTATGTTGAAAATAATGGGTTTACTGACACCATTTTTTGGAATTTGTGTGGTAGACACATTTGTGTATCATTTTACAGTGTAACAATTCTATTTAAATAAAATACAGGCAATTATGAGAGTCAGGCCAATGCCCTAAGAGGGGGTAGGAAGAGCCATATTAAAATAATAAAAGCTAACTGAAAAGAGGCAAATAATTTAGGTGAAAATACCTTCATGAGTAATTCTTGATCCTAAATTAGTTAAACAGAACTTTAAGGAGGTGAGTTAGTTGTATTTTGTCTGTGTTTATATTAAACTCCTTGATGTTTTTCAATGTAAGAAAATAATTTGCATATTTTTTTTTTTAATCAAGTAGATCTTGGTGGAGGAAGAAAGGTTTTGTGGGTTTTTTTGTTCGCTTTAAGGTTAGGTTTTTTTCCCCAGTTTAGAGGGAGTTTCCACATTTGTCTGGAAAGGAATGTTGTGCCTTAGAAGCCCGAGCCTGCAAATCCTACTTTTATTCTCCTGACTGTAACAAGGTAATTTGTATATGGTTCCATTTATATGACATCAGAAACAGAATTTTAGATCAAATTATCATCAGCAACACTTTTCATTGAGGTGTAACAGTTTCTCTATTGGAGTCAGGAATATCATTCATGCAAAAGTAAATCTCCTAGGGTTCGTGTCAAGCATTCATTTTGCGTGAAACCGATACTCGAGCAGTTTGGCTATCCTTAACCTTGGCACTGATCTAGGTAAGGACATTGCCATTTTGCTGTAGCTTCTCAAGTTCACAGTGAAGAGCACTGTTGCTCTGTGGCATGCTGTAATGATCGGCCTGACGGCAGACCCAGAGCCCCTACATCCCCTTTTGGCCCCCAATCAATTTCAGGTACTTGCTTGTGGATGACAGTGAGAGTATTTCTTTAGCTAGTGAGAGATTTTTTTCCCCGAAGATAGTACAACGGCTTTCTCAAACATTTCTAGGATTACATCCTGAGACAAAATTATGAATATGCTAAGTACGACAGTACTAATTACAGGAGCATGAATCTCTAAATTATCACTGCAACATACTGAAACCAAAACTCATCACTCTGAAATGAAGAAAAGCATTTGGAATAACTCTGAATATTCTTAACTCTGACTCTCCATGACTATTTTGGAAGCCTTGCTAGATTTCAACAGAATGAGATCAAGACCATTAAAAAGGGAGAAAATATAGACCCTTGGTCAAGGACAGAAAAAGAGGAAAAAATCCTCCTCTTCCCATGGTGAAGTTAAGCATGGGCTCTCTCACAGACAGCAGAAGGTATTAGATATTTGGGTCAGTGGCAAAGCTCAGCATAAACGCCCGATTTTGGGACTTTGGGAGGCAGCTCCTGTACCTTCCCGCTAGAATTCTCAAGGTCTCTGAAAGCCATGACTTTGCCATTTCCTAACTGTGACAGGAGACTTCTTGTCCTACTTTGTTATACAAACAGGGTTCTTATCCTTTTGTTTGAGCCAAAGTTGAGCTTACATTTCAGCTAAAATTCTTGAAACATTTACCTTAAAAATAATAATAGAATTGGAGAAAGGGAGTGAATGAGTCACACCTCTAATAAAGGGAAAAAGCCTGTATTGATGTAATTAATTTCCTACAGAATGATGTGCTGAAAATTCAGTGCATTTGAAACAGCACAGAAAAGGCAAGGTAGACACGAGGAAAAGACCAGCTGCATGCAAAAAGGGCCAAATCCACTCTGGTGTAAGCAGGCAAAACCTCATTCAAATCAGTCAAGAAGACTTAGCCCCCAGTGTCTGTTCACAAGCCTTTGCTTCATGGTGTTGGTCCACTCCTTCAAAGACTCATTAGAGATTCTTGCAGCTCTTTTGACTTTCAGTGAACAGGGGAAATATCCTATTCCTCTTTTGATTCTCTATCTACACTTCACGCACAAGTCCAGCAAAGAACAAATGATTAAGTGCATAAAGAGCGCTGGTGCTTTATGAAATGTTACAGATCAGAAGGATTATGGAAAAGGCTTTACTTCTTCCCGGAAGAGGCTGAAAGACTTAAACTTGCAGTGCTGAAGCAGAAAACATTCAACATGCTTTCCTCAGCAAAGATAATTCATTGGGTTAAATTCAAACACAGTAAAGAAAGAAGATCACTTGTTTGCTTGCAGTTGTTCACAAATGTGTTTTGACTATAATTTGGGTCCCCCCCAAGCCCATACTGGGTCTAGCTCAAATCTTAAAGTTGGCACTAATGAGAGCTGGCACCCAAATTCCACCAAGAATTGTCTCTCATTGCCTCAACTCTCCATATGTGAAACAGTGATGATTGACACAATTTTCCTGTATGCAGAATTGGAGAAATTGCTCCCCAAAGACTGAAAAAAACCATGAAGATGAACACGAAGATGCTTCTGGCATCCTTACTTTGTTTTTAGGTACCTATTCCTTGAATACATGAATCACTGTGCTTTTGTAAGGCTTCCTGGCCCTATTTATCCATCTTAAAAGGTGGAAAATCTATAGAATTTTTGCGAAACAACTGAATGAAGAGTTTGTTTAGCACCATAAAATTTGCTTTCTCTTTTATATGGTTCTTGAGCACAGAATGACAAACTCCTGCGATGTGGAACTTCCTGTAATAGATCTCTGGAACTGTACCAATTACATCTCCTTTAGGATGTCTAGGACTCTTTTGAGAGGTTTTACCATCTATGCAGAGAACAAGCAACAGAACAGATCTTACACAGAAGATTGCTGCTTTATGGAAGATGTTGACTCTAACCATTAAGCAAGAACTACGGTCAGCTGTAGCTTAAACTACTTGTTGCTGTACTTCACCTCTCTTACTCCCAAGTTGACCTTTCAATCTTTATAAATTGGCTTCATTTTTGCTAGTTTGAGTGCTTCATGCCCTCAATACAACTGGTCTCTGCCCGTCCTTTCGCAATGGGGGCAAATAAAGCAGTGTGGGTGAACTCGGGATACATTCAGTGACATACATAATGAAGCAGTGGGCATTACGAACTGCTTGTATGTTAGGGTTTGTCTCTGTCTGTTCAACCTGCTGTCTGAGAAGACTAAAATGAGCACATAAATGCAACCATTGGCTCCTATTATACATAAACTAACACAGCCAGCGCAAGGAAGATTATTCCCCTTTGGCTTTTATTCTACCGTGGCTAAAGAAAGGTCTCTATGGTTCATTTAGAAACTATGTGAGGTAAGGTGCCAGGGGAAGAAACACTGCTTGCTGCCCTTGAAACCAAGTACTTGGAAAACCACAATACCACCTTAGGCTGACAGAGTTTAAAATATCAGGAGACAAAATTAAAATGCCCTGACTGAACCACAGTTCCTTGCTGTGACAATGGCTGTCCGCTTTGCCACACTAATAAAGTCACTGCAGTTAAAGAGTGTATGACCTGATCCTACATTCCTCTTCAACTACTTTACTACTTTTCCACCGATTCAAATTTTCCATCTTATCTCAGCGGAAACACTAGCTGCTTTACCCCACTGTTACTCATGTCTGTATCTAAACACCCTTGGTCTTGATGCTGGAAAAAAATTGGACCAAATCTAAACAGCAGGAGCAGTATCTTCGCACAGCAGAACTTTTTTTGATGTTTTCCCCAGAAAAGTCAGCCTATTTGTTTAAAATCTGAAACAAATGAAACCAAAAAGATTTTCTCCAAAAAGGCTTTTCACCCCACCACTTGGAAACATTCAGGTACCTCTGCTAGTTACTGGTATCATGATAGTTATCTCAACTCTATGCAATACAGGGAGATTGCAGTCAAACAGAATTAATATATCCAACATCCACGCTATCTGAAAGCTCTTCAATATTCTCACCGATTGCAAGGATTTCAGGTTGCTCATTTCAAGGCTGACAAGTCCACAGTGCTGTGGATTAAATCATCAGATCACGTGCGTTTTTAAGTATGTTGTTTCACTTCACACTGGGTTATTTTGGTTTTTCAATCACTCATTCACTAAACTACTTCTTTGCTTTAAAAAGAACACATTATTTTAAATGCATGATGCTCTATAAAGGCAAATATTAATTATGACACTAATGCTATAAGAAATGGTTAAGGCCCCTTTAAAAGGCAACACTCCCCCCCCCCAAGTTTAACATATACAAATATACAAAACAAGAAGAAATTCAATATCTCTGATCTATACTAAAAGAAAGTATTTTATCTCATATTTACGGTGCAAATACCAACCAAATAATAGTACTCCATTTAAAATCGAAAATGTAGCATTGATCTCCAGTTCTCAAAACGCAAGTACTCAGATATCTGTGTACATTCTCTGGTACTTTACAACATCCAGGTTGCTTAGGTCTTTCCCATTGTGCACTAAACAGTAATTACAGCTAGCTGTGGGCCCAGTACTATGAATAGCAAATATTATATTCTAACGCAGATAAGGCTACAATCAAAACTTCTGATTATTTCAGTGCATTTCCCAAACACCTTTTCTCATCTGGCAGTGACACAGTGCCAGTGTTCGTATTAGCTGCAGTGCAGTATCCCTCACTGGCCTGTTTGCATGGGCGGCAAAATCAGACACTGTCAACTGTGCAGAAATGATAGAATCATTAAGGTTGGAAAAGACCTCTAAGATCATCAAGTCCAACCGTCAACCCAACACCACCATTCCTACTAAACCATGTCCCAAAGTGCCACATCTACACGTTTTTTGAACCCCTCCAGGGATGGGGACTCCACCCCTGCCTGGGCAGCCTCTTCCAATGTCTGACCAGTCTTTCAGTAAAGAAATTTTTCCTAAATATCCAATCTAAACCTCCCCTGATACAGCTTAAGGCCATTGCCTCTCATCCTATCACTAGTTACTTGTGAGAAAGACCAACACCTGCCTCACTACAACCTGCTTTCAGGTAGTTGTAGAGACCAATAAGGTCTCCCCTCAACCTCCTCTTCTCCAGACTAAACAGCCCCAGCTCCCTTCTTCTCCAGACCCCTCACCAGCAGCGTTCTCTCTCCTGCTCGGGGGGGGAGGGGTTGGGGTCTCCTCGCTCTCCCAGCACTTTTGCCGCTTCAGGAAGGGTCCCTTGGCATGAAACTCCGCTCTGGAGCCCTTTGGCTTTGGTGGGAAGAGAAGCAGAGTTCATCCCGTTGCATTTCTGCGATTAGGGCTTTTCCTTAACACTAGACTCCTTGAACCTCATTTGGATCCCCCCACAACTACTTTTCATTCACCAAATACTTCACAATTTTTACTTTTATTATCAAAAGACAGAAACAGAATTTCAGTCATGACTTGCACTTCTAAGATCCTGTGATTCTCCCCACACGTACCTGTGGCGTGACTTCTGACACAACCTTAGGCTAAAGTCTGGCTCAAGTTGGTGCTACGCACAGTTCACTCCAACAGTTCTAAAAACATTTAAAAATACATTAAAACTAGATCTTGTATTAACATTAGTGCCACTGTTCCTCAAACTATTGTCCTACCCATCTAAGAAAAAACCTGCTGAATATCTGTGCTCTGACCCCATCTTGAATGAAAAACACCACACAAAGAGTTTGATTGTGGCATAACACAGGAGCTAAGGGCCAGAGCCTGTCCTCTCTTTCGGGCAAATGAGATCAGCGAACAGAGGAGAGGACTCAGGGAGGGAACCAACACTGTGGTGAAGTGGCCCCACAGGATTTATTCATTCCAAAAGCCTGAACCAACACATCTGCTGCCATCAGGAGAAAGCATTGAGCCACTCGATCTCCGAATATCTTCCAGCAGCAGCGTTTCCCTGTTCTGGGGAAAGCCTTGCGTGTATTTTGCTGACACTTGCTGAGCGGCGCTCCCCCCTCCAGTTTATAGTAATACCACAAAACACCACAACATCTCCTGTTAAAACTCTTCTTCAGAAATTGCTCTTTATAGGTAAGAAATCTGTAGGCCTATTTGCCCTCTTAGTCTAACTAAAGCGTGTGCACCACAAACTGTTTCACGAACTGTTTTAAGATCCCAAATCACTGACAATGTCGGTGAGAAGGAACAATCTAGACAGTTCATCTTACAGTTGAAGCCTGGGCTTTTTAAACACATCTATTATATAGCCATACAAACTCAGCTTTTGCCCAGGGCTGAACATCTCAAGGAGAAGGATGAACCAGAAGTGGACAACCAGCTGCTGAGACATCTTTGTAGGCTACCAAATAGTACTAGTTTTACCTCTGAATGAGATTGCCATGTTGTCTAGAAATATTTCCATGTACCTGAGGTTGGAGATGCTTGGACTTTGCAGCAGGGATCTCTGGCAGAAGCATGGCTGCAGTGTTCAACAAAATACAGCTCTGTTCTCAAACTGACCAAGCTGATCACACCGCAGCCCTCTGAAAGTCAGGCAGTTATCATCATCACTAGGTTGTTACAGAGTTGAACACACATTTGCTTTTATGCATAGTGAGGAACAGGAAGAGCTGAGTTTAAATACTTTAATCCACACAATTTAATCTACACAGAAATACAGTACAAATAACAAGACAACAAAAAGATGCATTAGGAAATTCAGTAACAGGATCAGTGCTGTGAAAAATTCTGTATTTACACACTTCTATGAAGCAGATGCTTCTCAAAAGAGCCTTCTGGGACCTTAGGTCACAAGAGACAGGCCATGATACAACTGACTGAAAACAAAAACTTTCTTCACTTCCACTTGTGTTGATGTGCAGTACCACCACAGCACCGGGTGGAGTTCTGTGACTTCACTGGAGCTGCAGCTTTTTCAAACAGAACCTCACCCAAGTACTCACATGCATCATCCACATATAATGATTTGAGGAAACGTCACAATTACAGGAGGCAATGGCATCATCACCCGCTTCAGAAATACTGGGTGAAGCCATTGACGGTGCAAACAGAGCAGAGACTTTTACGAGACGTTCCACAATCACACTTCCTCTGCCTATGCAGCAAATAAGGAACACACTTCCCAGCTTTTATGACTAAGAGCTTTACAGTAATACCTCCTTATCCTCTCATTTCAGCCTGCCTTCTTTTAAAAGAAGAGGAAAAACAATTTGGGATTTAAAAGCATCACATGATATCAAGAAAAAATTAGCAAATTTTGACTTTAAACATTTATATTGGAGGTTCAATATTATGTTGGCTGGTTATTTCTTTGCAAGTAAGATCTCATATACTTTACAGCTGTGAGCATTCAGGTTTGCTCTGAGATTTTGCTTTCTGAGAAGAGAGGTGGGAATGGTGCAGATGGCTTTTGCTTATGTCTGAGCACTAAATAATACATCTCTCAGACTGCACCACAAGCAAACAACTGTTCCGTCAAGAGTACACTGACCACTCCTTCCTCACGGTTCTGTGGGAAAACAAAAAAAATACTGAATCCCAAATGTCACCTTTCTTGGTTGAAAAAACCTAAGATGTTATGAATTCTACTTTTTGATCTATTACTTGCATTTTAAGCTCATTTTTACCTGTTTAGTGCAACTTCAGAATATATGCATAAACACATTCAATACAAATCCCAGGTCACAGCATCACAGTATTTCCAAGCTAAAGAATAACTTTTTTTTTAAACTTAACATGCTGGTATTTTCTTCTAAGTAGTTATTACTAATTTAAAGCTACAGCTCTTACAAGTAATATTTTTACAGTATTCTGATCACTAATTACTAAATAGAAATAACTAGTATACATATTGAAGTTACAAGCTACAAAAATAAAAAACCATTCTCTTTCACTATAAAAATCCTAGAAAGAAGATGGCTGGAGGTACTCTAAGGATTACAACAGCTGATAGCAGACAAAATGGCTTTTGAGGGATGTAAACTTTGCAGATACAGAATGCAATAAACTCATACGAATAAACTCAAATGAATTACATACAGCAATTACACAGCACAGTAAACAGGGCAGTATTAACAAGAAACAAAGTAAAATTTTGAATACATTCATACTTTTCAACAGTTAAGGGCCAGATCCTCAGCTAATGCAAGTCCGCATATCATCATTAGGTTTAGTCAAGGCATGTGGCTTTACTCCAGCTAGAAGTCTCTCCCTGAGATGCCCAAAACTTGAACTGCGTATTCAGCACTCTTAGTGGGATTAAGAAATTTTGATCATGACGAGCTTTTAGAACTGTGGCCTAAATGAAGTTGAAATACAGAATGTGCATATTCTCTCAATATACCTAATTGCTAAATGAACAAGTGGTCTCTGTTGTCTCACTCCTGTGTTCAGGAAGCAGCTATCATTTCTCAGAAAAAGTCAGAGCATTTTAAACTAAATGGTTCACATTCAACAGGATCAGTTACGCTACTAGTATTTTTAAATCTGATGATATGCTAGTTTACTCCTAAATGAAGGGTCACATCTCTTTTCCAAAAGGAAAAAGAAATGCTAGTAACTGTTATGAAATACAGAACAAAACAGGATTTTCAGTTAGAACACACGCAACGATTCCCAAGTGTCTTACTCTTACCCATAGATTAAGTAACTAGGATACAGTGGTGCTCTACCAAAAAGCATTTGTTGCCAAGTGAAAAAGAGTAAGTATTATAAAACTGATTCACAGCTAAGGTAGAGTGCCTGAAGTTTTTTTTTAACCAGTGACATACAGTAACACACACTGTAAAAGCTGTGAGCTTCAGTGCAACATAACGCAGAACCAGAAAGAACTGGCCAAACTGAAACCAGAACCTTTAACTATCAGTTCTCAGAACCTGTGGAGAACAGTGCGGTTCCTCCCCAGCAGAAAAGAGTGAGAATTATACTTTCAGAATAGGTCAGGGGCACTGAGAACCTCTGGAGTCCTTTCTACTATCTTCCAAGTGTGGTGATAGTGACTGAACAAGCCAAACAGGCAGGTTACTGGGCTAAGAGCAAGCTGCGTGAAGCCATTCCAATCTTCTTTTCTGACAAGCTAGATGGCATGAAGGATAAAGTGGACAGAAGAGAAGCTCACTATCCTGATTTCAGGAGAGCTTTTCATACTGTCCCAAATGACATTTTTAGCTGAAAGTGAGCCAGCATAAAATGAGTAATTAAATGACTGAGGGAAAGAAGTATTTACTGAGTAGATGTAAACACTAGCAAGACAAAATGTGCAGGGAACAAATTCTCAATCTGAATCAGCTGAAGTTATACAGAAGAAACTTTCAACCTACTCTTCCTATAAGCATTGCCTCAACAAGATGGTTTTCTCCTAGTGTGTTCAAACACAGTAGCATTTTCTTTTGCAACCAGGAGAAACTCAGGTCTGTTTTCAGAGAGCAAGCACTTAAAGCTTCTAACTAAAATAATGGTGTTTCAAGTTACTTAGCACCTAAGAAAAGCAAGACCCAGAAAAAAACCCCTATGAAGGGGCAACAGTCAAAATGAACATATAAAAAAAGAGTACCAAATGCATGAATTCTGCTATACAGTCTTTACTTTATGAACATGAAATGCAATTCATAACAGCATGAGCTGAGAAAAATGTTCAAATTTGAACATAATTCCAAATTAATTTGAAACAGAAATATCGCCATTGCAGTAGAAAGAATATAGTCTTGTGTTTTATTTCATAACTGCAATAATTCCAAAGTGCCGTTAAAAGTATGCTCTAAATACTACCCTAACCCGCTTCAAACACCAGGAACAACAGATGTATTCGTAAGTGAATGCCATCCATCTCAGCTGCTTTTGAAGATGAAGAATGCAAATTTGGCCGTTAGACACCTTTTTGAGAAGTCCAGACATAGAAAAATATCCAAAATGTGGGTGGCATTTCAAACAGTTTAACCCTGCTATGAATTGCAGAAGGGAAAACACAAAGTAAAACAAAGCCTATGACAAGCAGTTCTGTGCACATGAAAATATGGACACGGGCTCTCAATGTGCGTGTAAACAAACAAGGTTTGAGCAAGGCAGGAAGCTGACTCACAGAAAGGCTCTCCATACAAGTTTATCGTATTGCATTGCACAGGACTGAGAACCTCCAGCAAAGAAAGTTATCAGAATCTGACCAAAATTCAGTTAAGCTGGTGTATGCAGGAATAAAACTTCAAAATGAACTTTGTAAATTCACTTTTGAGTGCTCGATAATTGATGTTATTATTCACCCTGTACATTTCACACAAAGACATACTATATGAAGACTGCCAAAATAAACGATTCATTATTTGCCTTTCTGAAACATTACTTGCACTGATTCTCCAACGTTAATCATTAACAGGGTAAGGGAAAAAACCTTCCGTGCAAGACCTGAGATCCAGCTGCAGAGCACCCTCTGCTGGATAGAGAACGTTCTGCAGCATTTTCAGGTTTCAACCTGTTTTCAGAAGAGCTACAGAGTAGCTATTTGTACTGGTACTTCACTGACCTACATTAAAAAAGCATGTAACAGTTTACAATTACAACACACACATGAAAACATTAAGCAGATACAGCTATAATCTAAATTAGAAAAGTTCATTTATGCTAGCATCAGAATCTGGAAGCCCATTGCTGACATTTACTGTCTGCAGTTGGACTAAAACTAGTGCCAGAAAAGCAACTCAAAACAGGCTTTAATCCAATTTGCAACATACTGGAAAGGAGGATACATTGAAATTAAAGGACAGCACGTTGGAAACAGCCAGACTTCCTACCAGATTCCAGTGCTAACACTGCATGTTTAGAAAGAACTTTTTTTTGTCATGCATCTGTCAGCTACATACAGTTACAACAGAATGATGACCCCGTGTCTGATCGGGAACTGGATGCTTCACCCTTACAGAATATTCTCCATACCACAAATACAATTTTACAAGATGCTTCCCCACACTTAGAATCGCTATGTTTGCTACCCATCATTTGCTGCAAGAGGAATGCTAGATTTACCTTTCTCAAAGAGGGTTTCACACATTTAGGACTGGATTCCTAGCAAGGCCGCTCTAAGTGGGAGGCTCTTGCCTGCACAAACATTGTGCAACATCACTGACACCCACTCAGGCAAAGCACAAGTGGAGAAGCCAGCTCGCCCGCCGTAAAAAAGGGAAACTTTTAAAGTCTTGGCAATGATTGTTTTTTTCCTAGATGTCAGGAGTTCAGAGAGAGAAGTTTTTGAAAAGTTAAAGGTTCTTATACTACAAAACAATTTGAATAATCATCAATCAACTTCAGGTAACTCTTTAAACTGCATTGCGAATAGTTTAGATCAAGTAGCCAGTGGTGTCATTTCTCTTGAGAAAATACTGCCTTTCATAGCACACACCCTGCTTTTCCAGACTTGTCATTTGTTTGTAAACAACAGTTACATAAGGACCATAGCATAGAATATAATGATTTTTAGGATGCTGATGGTTATAAGTTATTAAAAAAAATAATAACTTAACTAGTAAGATTTTTTTAAGCTAATACAAATTGAACCTCATAACAATAAAAAGGGTAGTGGATTTATCTAACATAGTATACCTTTGGGTATTTTAAACACTTTTTACATAGATTTAACTATTAATTTGTTCTCTATATTTACATACAATAAAATAATTAAGATGAGGTCTATAAGGCTAATGAATATGGAATTTACAAATGGTTTCTGCTTTACAGTTCACTCTAATCACATTTTCAGGCAGCTATAAATTCACTGATAATCAGTAGTATTTAAGATGTAGTACATACACTTCCTACAACGAATACCATCAAGTTAAAAATGCTCTCCAAAGAGGATTACAGTTGAAGGTTCTAAAAATACTGACTTTGCCAAGGTTTCAATAAATTATTTTAAAATATAAATAGTCCATTTAACATTAATGCAAATGTCATTTTACAGATTGTTGAAAAACAGTTTCATTTTACAAAACCTAGAAACATAGCCTACTTTACTCCATGGTATCACTCTCAGTTAGCATAAAGAAAAAAGGGGGGGGGGGAGATTGGGGGCGTTCTGACAAAAGCAGCGATGTTCACAGTTCAGACCAAGGCTCTCAACTTCTTTTATGGTCTCAGCTTATGCATGATACATTCAGCATACACTCTCTTCCTAACTGGAAGATCACCTTCAGTAACTCAGCTGGACTTAACTGAATTCTTTACTGACAAAATTTAAACCCCAGCTCATAGCTCTCACCTGCTGCAGGCTTAAAATACCTACAACAGAAAAGAAAAAAGGAAGCAGATTTTTACTTCTGTTCACCATGAAGATGTTTTCACCTGAGAAGCTTTTAACCTGAGAAGCTTCAGATATGCCAAACTGACAGCTTCCATGTACTGTTACACGCATTCTTAAACTTTACCATCAGCACAGACCACCAATCTTTTTCTCACCCTATATCCATCTGGGAAATGAAGTTTCAGGTCCAACAAAGTATCTTTGAACCTTTAAGAGCCAGTCAGAAAACAAATGCTTCCACGCTTTTTCTCACAATCTAATTATACACATGAATGCCAGAACTTGCTAACCTCCACAAACTTATCTCTCAACCTCCACACTTCAACAGTTAACAGACTGACTCACTATTGATGATTTTCAGGCAATTATGAAGCCAGATCTTTAAGAAGCCTTTAAACAAACACACATTTGCCAATTATCACGATTTCTTTAAACCCCTCCTCTAAACAGCTAAAAAAGACAGCTCCTTTGTCTAAGTTTTCCTCCAAAAAGCCTCATCAAGAACAAAGACGTTGCTATTTACAAAAACTAGAACTAGTCTCTCGCTGAACTGAAGCAGAGTCAGTAACAGGATCATTCAGTGCAAGTCATGGTACAATTATTCTGAAGTTGTATCTTGGGCACTTTGGACCTCAGGAGTACTTTATCTACGGTTTACAAAGCCACTGAAAAAGGTCATTCTCTACCAGAACATTTCCAGAAACCTTTAGCCCAAAAGTATCTTTCTTGCTAACCCCCTTCCCAAGAGGTCCCAGACCCTCTGCTCTCCCAGCCAAGCCTACTAGACACACACTGCATAAGCAGGTGCACCGAAAGGTACTCATCTTGCTCCCAAGAAGAGATGGCAGCCAGGAGCAGACTACTGTCAGAAAATCAGCCCACATCCTACTTGGTCTGTTTTTCTGTTCTGGAACTGTTCTGTGGAACAGGGCAGGTGGAAGCAGGCCAAACTTCCAGCTGTTCCCCTTTCTAAGGGTATCAAACCTTTTGCACACTATACTGCATATGTGCAGAAGATCTGATTCCACAGCAAGGAAGGGCTGTGATATCTGTCTGTTTCCTGTCACTAGTGTTACTAACTCCTCCAGCTAGAAAGGCTGGGCATCACCATCAATCTAAAAGGCAAAATAGTTGTGGTAATTCAGCTGTGAAAGTTTTCTTGAAGATAAAAGCATGGCTTTTTCCTCAGCTCTAGTTCATTCACAAGTATGAACCTTATGGCATAAACCTTCATCTAGATTAGGCGTTGTCAGTGCTTTTAATGAGCTGAAGTTCATCACTGTATTACATGAAATTCCACAAAATCTATGCGTCTTCATCCGTCTGTTCTCTCATGTGGTCTTGCTCAGACATGCTGGAAGCTTCGTCATCTGTTTGTTCACCCGAGTGATACAACATCAGTGCACGTGTCTTATGAGTTATGGTAACAGTGCAGGGCCCCTGAGCCCATGGCTCTCCATCCACCTGCATCGGCATTTTTGAACTCTTCAAGATCAGCTAGTATTAAATAGAAGAACACACAATCATAGCAGTTCAAAGTAGCTCTGAAGACACCTTTTACAACTACAATATACTGATGCTGCATGATTTCAGCCTGGCCAGGAAGAAACTTAGTATACAATTAGTTGCACTCATAGGCCACCAACCACAACAACAGAGGACTGTGAATTATGACATAATTAATTTTTACTAAGCAAGAGAAACATCTAGGTCAAATGCAAACTGCAACTTCAGATCAGACAGTTGAGTGCTTGAGATACTATGCTGTGTTTCAAAAAAAAAAAAAAAAAAAAA